>JABAOC010000208.1_pt1 | contig 51973 bp, 60 predicted proteins | sample 7062161 | NCBI WGS metagenome assembly JABAOC01 (sample SAMN14538625, study PRJNA623070) | marine sediment metagenome | biome: marine biome [ENVO:00000428]; feature: marine pelagic biome [ENVO:01000023]; material: deep marine sediment [ENVO:00002113] | place: India: Gulf of Khambhat ... | reverse complement strand
AACTCCTGCAAAGCTTTCTGTTGAAGTTCGTCTGTGAGTAGATCGCAGGCAGGCGTCACTGTTGAAAGCTTAATACGCTCTAAAGCCTCTAAAACTATTGGCAAGTCAGCCGCGTATCTTGGACCCTTAAAAGTTGGTTTCCCTATGGAATCCGCGATGATAGCTGCGTCGCCTCGAATAAGCCCTGGAATTAAAATTAAGTCGAATCCTTTGACACCAGTTTTTTTGAGAGCTTTGGCTATTTGCTCAGGAGACAACAACGCAGCGACAGGAACATTTAATGCGAAAACGTCTGTTTCAACGTTGCTTTCTTTGACGTAGCGTTGAACTGTTTTTTCTGCAAGCAAACCTGTTATTAAAAGCGCTTTCAAATTTAAATCACCTGCTATCTAATGACTTTGATGTAGGCTCCTCTGTTGTTTGCTGTTGCTATGAAAACTTGTCCGCCTCCGTTTTTCCTGAGGAATGTTTTAACCTTCAATTCGATTTTTTTAGCTTTTTCTTTCTTGGTTAACCCGTAGAATGTTGGTCCCCACGAGCTTTGTCCAACGCCGTACACGCCGAGTTTCTGCATTAGAACTATGCCTTCAGTAGCTGTCTGACTTGCATAGGTTCCACCCTGAACCTCCCCGAAGTAATCGCCAATGATGATTTGAATCTGAGTTAGGGCTTCGCCAAAACTTTCGATGTCATGTTCAACAAGCGCTGGAAGAAGCTTCATCATTGTTAAACGGCATATTTTTCCAGAGTCTTCCGCTTTCATGGGAGACAATGTTTCAAAAGCTGCGTTTTCTTCGGTTTTAGCCAATCCTTTGTTAACATTGGGAACGGCTACAACAAACCTCCAATTTTGAGGGAAGGGTTGACGGAAAATTGTGGCGGGAAATCTTTTTTTGATAGAGCTTTTTCCGCCGTCGACTACAAATCCACCTTGCTCGAAGATTGTGGTTCCGACACTGGTTCTTTTTCCTCTTCCCATGGCTTCGGCAAGTTCTTGAACTGAAGCCTTGATGTTAAAAAGTTTTGCAAGTGCTGTAGCTACGGCTAAAGTCAGTTGCGTTCCAGAACCTAAGCCTATATGTTCAGAAATTACTTTTTTGACGTTGATGCAAGCATTTAGTTTTATGTTATAAGTTTCGAAAAATCGTTTAGCAAGTGTTTTCACGTGCTCTTTTTTTTCGCCTTTAACATTCAAGTTTTCTGCATGTTCCGCTTCAAGAACTACGTTTGGACGGTTTATTCCTATGCCTAATCCACCATAAAGCCTTCCTAAATCACCGTTCAAATCTATTAGTCCCAGATGGAGCCTTGCGGGAGTTTTAACGTAAACTCTCACCTTTTGCCCTCCACGACTCAATTCTCTGATTTAAATCTTTCATTATTTCGGAGTAAGTCGAATTTGGAGCTACACGATTCACAACATCACGGCATTCTTTAATCGTTTCCAACAACTTCAAGGCCTGTTCTCGCTTGTACCTATCACTATGCGTGATGAAAGCTTGGACGCGTGTTGCATGTATAATGGCTTCAATCGTAGCAAACAACGCACGGCAGTAAGCTTTAGGCAAAATGCTTGCCGCTTGGACAAGTTTAACATCGAGTAGGACTTCAGCTCTTTCAGCGTCAAATTGCCTTATGTCAGAGACTGCAACTTCGATATGCGCTTCTGCTGCCCGCAACCTTGGCGCGTCAACGATTTCTGCAGTTTCAAACCAATCCTGAGGCAGTCTACCATTAGGGTTGGCTTCTTTAAAGGCTGTCTTGTAAAATACCTCTGGGTCATAAGTCATGTTTATCACAGCGCATTTCTTCGATTGAAGATTTTTGTAAGTCAATGATGAAGTGTAAATCCTAAGAACTATGCGTTGGCCACTATCGACTGTTACGCCCATAGGTGCAGCACTAACCTCTCCATCCACGTTGTAGGTAGAAAACACTGTTTCGACGATTACACCATCGGAGAAGCCTAACTCAGCTATTTTCGTCATAAAATCCCTTCGTGCTTTCGAGTAACAATCTGTAAACGAGAGAATCAATAATTGTGCTTTTTGACGACATGTGCTTCATTCGAATGTAACTTTTTACAGTAGGCTAATAAACTTTGCCGCCGAGATTTTTAAGACATATCGGAAAAATTGAAGACGGCTGCTTTCGACCCTATCGTTTCTTTCCTTTGATTGACATTAGAAATCGCTTCACACTAACTTGATTTGAGGGGGTTAAGTGTCTTCATCTTTGTTTAAGCTGACTGTTTCTTTACGTATTACTAAGTAAGGTTCCTGTTTTTTCCTTTTGAGGTAAATGATGAACGCGACTAAGACTGCAACTGCTACAGTGAAAATAAACATCACAATTCGGTCAACGTCCAAGTTATTACTCTGATCGCCAACTGTTTCTTCCAAGAACTTGAGGTTTTCAAGCAAATCGGTATAAGTCTGGTTCAGTATGCCGTAAACATTTTGAAGCTTGTAGTATGTTTCGTTTAGGTCGTAATAGGTGGAGTCAAGAACCTCGTAATCAAATTGTAATTCGCTATAGTCTTCAATAAGCGAATCGTGGGCGGAGTTTACACCGTCATACATAGAGTCAAGTTCTTTGTAGTTTCTGTCCAGAGTTTTGAATCGAATGTCAAGATCATTGAAAGTATTGTTAAGAATAATATAGTCGCTTATAAGCTCGTTGTAGGATGCATTTAGAACTCCAAAGTCTAACAGCAAAATGTTATAAGTGTCGTTAAGGGTTTTGTAGTCTTCACCTAGTTGGTAATAGTCATTGTAAAGAACATTATATTTTGCTGATAGCTCACTATAGGTCATTTCCCGAACCTCAGTAGTGTAGATGTTATAGGATGAATAATCTGCGCTCTGGCCTGTGTTAACGTACACGAAACATGATAGTTTCCCATTTGTCTTCTGAGGCAAGATGTCTGTCATAATTGGCCATTCAAAAGGAGTGTTTGCTGCTAAAGGCCAATTGCCTGGAAGCTTATCTGAAAAAACAACTTGCCAACTTGAGCTTACAGGAGCTTTAATAACAACTGTGAAGTTTTGCAGGGTAATTGCTTTGCTGGCTCGTATCGTTACGTTGTGCCAGATATTTTCTGCTGGATACGCTTCCTCAGGGTATACTAAATCAATTGTGACGCCATCACTGTAAAAAGATATAGTTGCATCAGACGAAGCATCCACACTACCAAATAACATAGAGAATATGAGTAGTACACTGAATAGGCAAACTATTTTCCTAACTTGCATTGAACTTCCATTCAAAACTAGTCAAGAATAGTATTTATCGTTAACTAATCACCAGTCAATATCAAATCTAAATGAAGCACCGGTGTTCATCAAGTCGTGATGGAACATGGGCCACTGGTCTTTCAAAGGCTCTTTATCCATTGACTCGGTTCCTCCTGAAAGGCTTGTCGGCGAAAAAACCGATGATACGAACAAAAACGCCAGTAAAGCGAAAAGAAGCGCTTTGATCCGCGCTCTCCAAATTCTTTTCTGGCGAACTTGCGCTAAAGGTAAGCCATATCGCAAAACAAAATGCAGATTAAGCCACAACCATTTTACTCATCATGTAGTAACTTAGCAAATCACAAAAGCGTTGTTTTTCTCGCCGCGAATGCTCTTTTTGGTTTGAGATATGCTTTTAAGTATTATACTACCATCTTCATGGTCGAAGATTATGTTCTTTAGACAAGTTCAGCAGCATGGTGATAACTTTTCTTACATCATAGCAGACGACATTACTAGGGAAGCCGCCGTGGTTGATTCAAGCTTCAACGCAGGAGAAATAATCCGCATTCTGAAAGCTGAAAATCTTAAACTAGAATACGTAATTAACACTCACGGACATTCTGATCATACAGCGGGCAACACGGAGCTGCGTTCAACTTTCGACGCGAAAATCGTTGCCCACAAACTTTCAAGATTTGCCGCAGACGTCAAAGTGGACGACAATGATATTATCCTCATAGGCAGAATACCAGCAAAAGTAATTTACACGCCAGGGCACACTCCCGATGGAATATGCCTTCTAGTGGACAACAAGAGATTGCTAACAGGCGACACACTTTTTGTAGGTGAATGTGGGAGAACAGACATGCCCGGCGGGAACTCTAAGAAAATGTATCACAGCCTCTTTGACAAAATCTTGATGCTCAACGATGGTGTAGAAGTTTATCCTGGACATGACTACGGACCAAAGCCTTCCTCCACGATAGGCGATGAAAAGCGGTCAAATTACACTTTAGAACCTCGAAGCCTAGCAGAATTCATACAATTTATGAAAGAACCCTAAGAATTCTAACGTGTTTGCTCTCCTTCCCTTTTAAGTATTAGGAGTTAACGGAATAAAAAATGAGTTCCAAAAAATAATGATTTAAGTTTCTTAAATCAAGCCTCTATTTCCAATACTCGGCCTTATAAAACTAATGAAAGTTAGGGACTAGCTTTTGGGAGAAATTTCTTTAACAGGAAAATCGCACAAGTATTAATATTAACTGGCTATTAAATGACTCAAGGAATGAATATGAAAGCAATTGTACTTAGCGGAGGTAAAGGTACTAGACTTCGACCTTTGACTTTCACGTGCGCCAAGCAGCTCATTCCAGTGGCTAATAAGCCTATCTTGGGCTACGTGCTCGATCAAGTAGCGGCAACTGGTTTAAAGCAGGTCGGGGTTATTATTGCTCCTGAAACTGGTCATTATGTTAAAGAATATGTAGGCGACGGTTCAAAGTGGAATCTATTTGTCGATTATATCACTCAGGAACCTCTTGGTTTAGCGCATGCAGTTAAAACCGCGCAGTCTTTTCTTGGTGAAGATTCTTTTGTTATGTGTTTGGGCGATAACGTTACTGGTCAAGGCTTGAACGATTTCGTTGAAAAGTTTCAAAAGGAACGTCTTGACGCCCTAATTATTTTGAAAGAGGTTAATACTCCATCAAGTTTTGGTATAGCCCAATTAGATGATCGGGGTAACATTGTTCGGTTGGTTGAAAAGCCTAAGAAGCCTATGGGAAATCTTGCAATAATTGGGACTTATCTTTTTTCTAGCAAAGTGCACGAGGCTATAGCACATATCAAGCCTTCATGGCGGGGTGAACTTGAAATAACAGATGCTGTCCAAGAAATGATAGATATGGACTTCAAGGTCAAAGCTGAAATTCTTAATTCGTGGTGGCTGGATACAGGTAAGAAAGATGATATCCTTTCAGCTAACGCTAAAATTCTAGATGCATATGTTAAACGAGATGTCAAAGGTGAAGTAGCAGGCAGTACTGTTGACGGCCGGGTTAAAATGGAGGCTGACGCAAAGGTAGTTAACAGCACAATTAGAGGACCTTGCATAATAGGAAAAAAAGTTCTAATTGAAAACTCATTTATAGGACCCTATACGAGCGTTGGAGATAACTCGAAGATTTTTAACTCAAATCTCGAATACTGTGTTACGCTGGAGAATGTTATCATAACTGATGTTGAACGGTTGGAAGATAGTTTGATAGGCAAAAACGCGAAAGTGACTAAGAACCAAAAGAACATGACAATCAAACTTCACATTGGTGACTACTCAGAAGTAGAGGTATAGCCATTCTCCTAAATGGAGCTTTAGATAGCAACCATTATAAAATATACACTAGCAATATGATTCCAGATAAAAACAAACCTCGGAGATATCCATGTTAAAAGGAATAGCAGTCAAACCAATTAAGCGCTTTTCAGATGAGAGAGGCTTCTTTACGGAAGTAATGCGTAAAGACTGGAAAGATATTTTTGGAGAAGATGAAATTGCGCAAGCGAATCTTTCAGTAACTTATCCCGGTGTTATTCGAGCTTGGCATAAGCATCTGAGAGGACAAACAGATTACTTAATAGCCCTGAAAAGTGCCATAAAAATATGTGGCTACGACGAAAAAACCGGGGAATTGAACGAGATAGTCTCCACAGGTCAAGATATGCAAGTAGTGCGTATACCCGGTCACTATTGGCATGGTTTTAAGGTAGTTGGGGCCGAACCGGCAATGCTACTATACTTCACTACCAATTTGTACGAACCTGACAACCCTGATGAGAAACGCAGAGCTTGGAACGATTTAACTCTCATACCCAAGTCTATAAACGGCAAACAAGATGACCCTCGTGTCGGCAAACCTTGGAATTGGAATCACCCACCTCACAAGTGACAGGCATGAAACTTCTTGTAACCGGCGGCTTGGGCTTCATCGGAAGCAACTTCTGCAGATTCATTCTGAAGAGACATTCTGATTATGAATTGATAAATATAGATAAGATGGGTATAGGTTCCAACCCTGCAAACTTACGTGATATTGAGAATGACAAGCGGTACACCTTCCTAAAAGGCGACATCTGTAACCCTCAATTTCTAAATAAAGTAGTTCGTGATGTTGATGCCGTTGTGAACATCGCTGCGGAAACTCATGTAGACCGAAGTATAGCTGATCCTTACCTGTTCCTTAAAAACAATACAGTAGGCACTTTCACAATCTTAGATTCTCTGAGGAAACATAATAAGAAAGCTAGATTAGTTCAGGTTTCAACTGATGAAGTCTATGGTCAAGCTCTAGAAAGTTCGTTCACAGAACGAACTCCTGCTAGTCCGTCAAACCCATATTCAGCCTCAAAAGCCGCTGCAGACATGTTTATATTGTCATACCATAAAACTTACGGTTTGAATGTGTCAATAACAAGATGTACCAACAACTTTGGTCCTTATCAACTTCCTGAAAAGCTTATTCCTAAAACTATTATTCGATCCCTGAGAGACCTTTCTATACCGATTTACGGTTCGGGGACCAATATACGAGACTGGATATTTGTTGAAGATCACTGTGAGGCTCTGGAAGCTGTTCTTCAGCGAGGAAAGGCTGGTGAAGTGTATAACATTTCGGCAGGAAACGAAGTTACTAATATTGATATAGTTAAGAAAATTTTGGATATACTAAACAAGCCCGAAAGTTTGATAACTTTTGTTGAAGATCGTCCGGGTCATGATTTTAGGTACAGTTTGGATTCAACAAAGACTAGGTCCACGTTGGGGTGGCAGCCTAAGTTTTCTTTTGAATATTCCTTGGAATCAACCGTTCGATGGTACGTTGAAAACGAACAATGGTGGGGCATGCTTGCTACCAATGCTATTCTTCACCCAACACCTTGGAAACTGAGTGGTCTCCGTTGAAACTTCTCATCACAGGTGCAAGCGGTCTTTTTGGTTCAAAACTAGCTGAGATAGCCGCCGTAAGAGCCTATCAGGTTTATTCTGGATATAGTCGGACCCGAGTTGCATCTGGTATTCCTATCAAGTTTGATGTTTCAGATAAAAATCGTGTTAAAGACGTATTTAAAAAAGTAAATCCGGAAGTCGTGGTTCATGCTGCTGCGCTGACGAATGTTGACAAATGCGAATTGAACAGAGAGCTTGCTTGGAGAGTAAACGTTGAAGGAGCCAGAAACATCGCTGAAGGGGCAAAATCTAGGAACGCTTTCCTGATTTACATATCAACGGACTATGTATTCAACGGAGAAACAGGACTATACTCGGAGAATGACAAGACCGACCCAATTAATCATTATGGAGTCACTAAGCTAAAAGCTGAAGGTCTCGTTAAAGAATTGATTGATGACTACTGCATAGTGAGAACTAGTGTTCTATATGGCGCAATTGCTACTACAGGCAAAATCAACTTCGCCTTGTGGTTGCTTCACCAACTTAAAAATAAAGAGCAAGTAAAAATCGTAACTAATCAATGGAACTCTCCCACCCTGAACAAAAGTCTGGCTGAAATGACATTGGAAATCATAGAACGCAAATTAACTGGAACTTTTCATCTTTCGGGGGCTACGCGCATTAGCAGATACGACTTCGCAAAATTAATTGCTCAAGCTTTTAACTTAGATTTAAAACTGATAAACCCAGGTTCGGCTGAGGACTTTCCATGGGTTGCAAAAAGACCCAAAGACTCGTCGCTTGACACTGCTAAAGCTCAACAAACATTGAAAAACAAACCCTTACAAATACAGCAAGCATTAGAAATACTGAAACAGGAAATAGCTGAAAGTATTTGAAACTGTGAATAAGGAGTCTGCAACTTTTCCAATTCTAATGATTTTATAATTGGTTTTGATTGGGAAGCCGCTTTACATCGCCAACATATTTTTTCAGCGTGAAAATTTCTTCGAAGGAGACGCCTAACCAAACAACGCTTATGCATCCGAGGATTATGATTGGCAATAGTCCTACCAAGTGGCTTATTACAGCAGTGGCTAGTAGCAGGCTCTCAGGAACTCCAAGAGTCAGGAAGATTAATGTCCAGAATGCTTCGTATGATCCTACATAACCTGGCGTGGCGGGAAGGATGTGTGAGAGTGACATGAGTGTTCCTCCAAGAATTGCAGCCACAAAGGAGAGGGAATAATTAAATGCTATGAAAGTGAAGTAGGTTGCAGAAGTGTAGATTAACCATAGAATCCATGTCGTAGACATGTTTACGATGAACATTTTAGGATTTTGGCTTAGTCCTTGTAATCCCTCAATTAGTGAACTTGCGAAGTCTGCTATTCTGGTTGCATATTTTTTTACAAGAGGAATTTTTGATGTGGTTTTTGTCAATAGCCTCACGATTAAGTCTTCTTTCTTGATGCCTATAATTATCACTGAGAGTACCACAGCTATGAAAACGGCTACTAATGCGAAAATGTTTACGACTAGACTGGAAAGTTCTGTCGTTGCTGACACTAGCAACATAGTGACTATGCCTATGCTAAGAAGTCCTATCATATCCAACGTGCGTTCCACCACTATGGATGAAAAGCCCGGAGCGAACCCTGTTTCTTCCTTTTCTCCTAAAATATAGGCTCTCACGAATTCTCCGAGTCTTATTGGAATTACAGTATTGACCATAGAACCGACAGCTGTTGACCAAAATGTGTTGCTGAGGCTAACATTCTCTTTTACCGGGGCAAGTAGGAGTTTCCATCGAATGGCCCTTAGAAAGTATGCGGGGGGAATTACCGCGGCGCTTGCAGCAAGCAATAATGGTGAGGCTGACCCTATCGCTGCTCCGATTTTATCAATGCCCGTCCACAAAACAAGGGCAATTAGCAGAAGGATACCAACAACGAGGGACCCGCCAATTCGGATTATGTTCTTTTTATTGGAAACCAAGAGCATCCCACCTTGAATCTTGAATAAGATGATGGATAATTATTAAAAGTATCCGATTAGGAACTTTTTGGCGGTTTTTTACGACCTTTTCATAGTTGAATTATAGCTCATGTTGTGACATAAAATTTTTTGAATAATAGATTTGTAATTTTGGAAAGTAGATTTTCTAAAAACTAGTTTTTGTGGTATTCTGTTTTCGCGCTTTTCAAAGTAGAGAAACAATTGTTTTTTAATTAGGATTTTCAGTTCATAAGACTTTTTTTATGCTGGGCGTCTCTTTCTATAGGTGGAAAATTTGGGCTTAAAGAGCATACTTACCAGCAAATGGCTTATTCGGATAGTTCTTGTATGCTGGATGGTATGCGGGGCATCTATTATAGTCGTTTTTAAGAATATGGAATTCATAGTTCACGGGCAACTGTATGATTTCGGTTTAATCTTTAATGCTGAGTGGGCTGACCCCTATAGAATTTTCACATGGCTAATTTTTGTGTTTGTAGGTGTTCCGGCGGCGTTAAGTGGTATTGCTCTTCTTTCAAGTTTTCTCAAGGTCGAGCAAAGCCAACTAAGAAAGGATATAGTTCCACAAACCGCAGGGCCACCAAGGGGCATCACCAAAACAGGGTCACAAGAAATTCGTCAGTCGCCTCCGGTTCGTCAGTCGCCTCAAGCCTCTCAAGTTGAAGAACCCGTTAAGGAAGTTAGACGAATTGATAATGGTAATTGTGTGGGGATTTCTTGCCCTGAGTGCAAAAAAGTCTTCGGTAGGGCTCTAGTTATGCTAGATTTTCGAAGTGGGACAAATCGAATGGTCAGTGTTTGTCCATACTGTAATCACGTTTTAGGATATACGACCGACGAAAAAGCCAAAAATGACGAATTTAGTGTTGGTTTTTCTGAGAAAAAAATCCAACAATAACTCCGGTCATTCTTCTTCTTGAGCAGCAAGTCGTTCAATCAAGATATGATAAGATTACTTGGATAATCAAGACTAAGAATAATGCAATGCGATCTTTTTTCTCTCAGCTAGTTAGGGATTTTTGATTAAATTGTTTTTCTTACGGTATGTGGATAAAATATATTAACCCATTATGATGAATGTAACTTTCATAAATTAATAGGAGAGAAGAAGATGACTGATAGAAAAATTACTATTGCTATTGCTTGCTTTTTAATGTTTGTTTTGACTATTTCACCTGCAATTTTGCCAATCGTTGTCGCTCAACCCGACGGTACGAAAAAGACGTATGCTTATGTTGGTGCAACCCCCAATCCTGTAGGCGTCGGCGAGCAGACTTTGCTTCACACTGGAATCACAGACAGCGCAGGGATAGTATACGATGGATGGGAAGGTCTTACAATAACGGTTACAAAGCCAGACGGCACTACTGAAACACTAGGGCCGTTTAGGACTGACGCCACAGGAGGGACTGGTACTACTTACGTGCCTGAAATGGAAGGCACCTACACGCTGCAGACCCACTTCCCAGCTCAAGAATACACTTGGCCTACTCCCCCAATTTTTGATCCATATCTCTTCAATAAAACCATACTGTACCAAGCTAGCGACAGTTTCATAATGGAGCTTACGGTAACTTCCGAGGAGCAACAGTATTGGCCGGGTGTTCCTCTTCCCACTGAATATTGGACGCGACCGATAGATTCACAGTTTAGGGAATGGTCATCGATTTCGGCAAATTGGCTAGCGATACCACTTAATAAAGTTGCGCTTTACAATGATGATGCACCAGAAACCGCACATATACTTTGGACAAAACCAATTGCGACTGGAGGGCTTGTAGGTGGGGCACTTGGCGATCATTCGTTCGAAAGTGGCGATGCATATGAAGGGAAATTCGGAGATTGGGATTCATCAGCATGGGGCGGGGGGTCTTCAGTTATTATAAATGGGATTCTATATTACAACCGATTAACCACGGGGTCATTTATGATGGAGCCTTTTGTTCCGTCCATGTGGAAACAGCAGGGAATTGTTGCTGTCGATTTGCGCACAGGCGAAGAATTGTGGTTCAGAAACAACACTAGGCTTACGTTTGGTCAAACATTCTATTGGGATTCCTATAACTACCACGGTACTTTTGCTTATCTTTGGGAGATCAAACAAAGCTTCAACTTCATGACAGGAGCTATGGACAACACTTGGAATGCATACGACGCATTTACTGGCGAATGGGCGTACAGTATGATTAATGTGCCTTCTTCAGGCGCACTCGGACTCACCGTTCCAAACAGCAGAATACACGGTCCCAAAGGCGAAATTTACATCTACGACATAAACTTAGATGCTGGATGGATTGCTCTATGGAACTCATCCAAAGTCATTGCTAATCATGGCAGTTGGGGTTCTTCAGCCAATTTACAGACAACCTTTGACGCGAGGAATGGCTATATGTGGAACAAGACTATACCAACTGATTTGCCTGGAAGTGTCAACGCAATCTTTTTTGAAGACATTGCTATAGGTTCGACCGCTGAGGGTTTCACGCACTTCGGAAGTGACCCAATTTCAATATGGGCTATAGACCTTAGACCTGGAAATGAAGGAACAATGCGCTACCAAAAAGAATGGCCACGTCCAGGGGCTGATTTAACCGTAGGATTTGAATCTGCGAGCTCAGAAGATCGTGTGTTTACTCTTTGGGTGAAAGAAACTAGGACACATTATGGCTTCGACCTTGATTCCGGATCGAAAATCTGGGGTCCAACTCCAGAACAGTTCTATCTCGACATTTTTGGTATGCACACAGCAATTGCCTACGGCAAATTCATCTCGTTGGGAATGAGTGGAAAATTATACTGCTACGACGTCAATACGGGTGACCTACTATGGGACTACAGTTATCGTGATCCTTTGAACGAGGTCTTGTGGACTAATGACTGGTCTCTTCAACCGTTAATCTTCGCTGATGGCAAACTCTATTTAGGACAGAGTGAGCACTCACCTGTTAATCCATTGCCTCGTGGTGCACCCTTCGTGTGCCTTGACGTGGAGACTGGCGAAGAAGTGTTCTCTATTGTTGGAGCGTTTCGTTCAACCGATTGGGGTGGACAGGCAATTATTGCAGACAGCATCATTGCGACGATGGATACTTACGATCAGAGGATATACGCCATAGGCAAAGGACCAACTCAGACGACTGTTAGTGCACCCGACAGTGGTGTGGCTTTCGGTTCATCAGTAATGATAAGGGGCACAGTAGCTGACATTTCTTCTGGCACAGACGATACTGTAATAAAGAAGCGCTTCCCGAACGGAGTTGCCGCTGTCTCTGACGACAACATGAGCGCGTGGATGATGTATGTCTACAAACAATTAGAGCCTGATCCTCACGAGACATGGGTTGGCGTTGACGTTGAACTCTACGTTGTCGACGCTAACATGAACGCTAGGCCGATTGGAACTGCAACAACAAGCGCCGAGAACGGAGCTTTCGCTTTCGCCTGGACTCCCGACATTCCAGGCACGTACTATCTGTACGCTGCATTCGAAGGCTCAAAGGCCTACTTTGGCTCACACGCTGAGACCGCTTTCGTAGTGGACGAAGCACCTGCACCTGCAACACCGATGCCAACATCAACAACAGGATCACTAGCGGACACTTATATTCTACCAGGAATCATCGGAATCATAGTCGCAATAGTGGTAGTCGGAATAGTGCTTGTCCTGATGTTCAGAAAACGGTAAACAACCAGCTAAAACAACACGAGAAACCTCCTCCTCTTTTTTTTGGGATTACAACATTATTGGCATGGAAGAAAAAGGACTGAGAGAGATCTGGATTAGGAAGACAAGAAGTTCTCTCTCTGACAGCAAATGACATTGATTTTGAAAAGATGATGATTACTCCAGATAATCATCTCTGAGAAACGAAGAAGTCATGGTGCAGTTTCTACAATGAAGAAGCTGAACAAGCATTGCACGAATATCTTACCACGAGAAGCTTAGTAGCAAGAGAATTTTTCCTATGCAGAGACATGAAGTAGTTGAGCTGAGGAAATTAGCTAGAGCGAAGACTGGAATGAATACTGCTCCTCAGAAGCTTAGGCAGAGGTTTTGTTGTGATATGTTGAGTTTAGGTGTTTCTGAGACTCATGTTGACGCGTTTTGTGAAAGAGTGCACAAGTCTGTTTTAACTTTGCATTATACTGATTTTTCACCTGAAAAACTTAGAGAAGCCTGCGTTAAGTCTGGAATTTCTGTTTTTGAACAAATCCAGCTCATATATGCGCTCGAGAATAAACTGAATTTTTAGATTCACTATCAATCCTTCTCCATCAAAGGCAATTATTGGTAATCATAGATTCGTTCGAATGACGCCACTTTGGGGCTAAAATGGGTTGCGTTACTTCTCTTGTTTGAAACTAAAACAGTTAATTCTGTTCTTAATTCTTCACTTAAGTTTTGTGAATTTTGAGATGAAATTTGTATTTTCAACTACTTTTTTGGAGCAATCCTTATCTTTTGTTTAGGCACTTTTGTTGATTAGCTCAAAACTTAATTGAAAAAACATTCACAAATAATAAAAAGAAAACATACTAAGGAACTGATGAGGAGACATCAATGAGAAACAAGTTACTTTCATTTGCTGTTTTAAGCTGTTTTGTCGTATTTTCTTGTACTTCAATCGTTTCTGCTCAGCTTCCAAATTTTCAACCCAACTTTGATAGAAAAATATACGAGTTGGATTCAATAGGAACAGTTTTTTTCTATGTTCAAACTTTTGATGTTGCGTTTGATATCAGTAGGGTTGGTGTCACACTTTATTTGCCTAAAACCGACGGAACAACTTTTGAAACCGAGTTTTTCGGTGAGGATTACGGAGAAAGCCCCTTGCAAATACCCGCAAACAACCAAACATCTTTAGCGTTTAACTTCAGAATTCCAGAGAGAACAGACCTAGAATCCGGGAGCTTCTTCTATTTATTCGAAATTTACATAAGACAACAAAACACAACCATATATTCGCACGAGACTTATGGACCAGACGGAATCCCAGTAGAGGCAACATCTTATGGAGAAAACTGCATCATCTTTAATCCTGCGTCGCTCCCGTCACCTGACCCGACAAATGAACCGACACCCTCTTCTGTGCCAACAACCCCGACTCCAACACCTACTTCATCACCCACACCTACGCCTACTGAGAATGATCAACCTGCAGATATAATAGCATTAACTCCTACTGAGATTGCCTTAATTGGGGCAATAGCTATCGCAGTCGTTTTTGGGATAATCGCTGTCTGGGCACTTAAAAGAAAATAGGTGTTCGAAAAACACCTCTGTCACTATGTGCTGGACATTTAGTTATGAATTAGATTTTGATGCCCGATTATGTGAGCACAGGCTGCTATTTCAGTTTGGACTCAAATCCATGCGCACCAAATAGTCAATGCGTTAAGCACAAGTCCGACAATTATCAAAAAAACAATAGCCATCCGCCGATGATTGCTTCAAATAGAATCGCTGATAAACCACCTATAGCTGTAAAATCTTTAGCGCCAGGTTTTATAAGTTTCATGCCAGTGTTAGATGCAACGAGAATGCTGGCAACAATTCCCAGCCATCCAATAATTACAGGTACAACTTCATAGGTAACTAGCATTATGGAATAAGCGAGGGTGCCAATAGACCAACATATCATCGCAAATTTGAATCTAGTGTCTTTTGTTTTGAATTGGCTGCGAGCTATGTCACTTAGTGAAGTTTTTTCAGCACCAGTAGTACTGGAGTATTTTCTTGCTATATCGATAAGCCCCCAGTAGTTCGGTTCATTTATGAATTGAATCAAACCTTCTCCTATTCGAAAGACAAGCCACACAATTCCAAGCATTAGGTTATATGGACTAAAAGCAATGAACAGCATAATAGTGAGTTCGATGACGCTACCATGTTCTATTAGCGCTAGAACGATGCTTGTTTGAAATTTTTTTGGATCTCTGTTAATCTTTTGCAGGTCAGCGTCTGGGTCATAATCATCTTTTTCCATTAAATAACCTAATGCTCCCATCGCTAGGTTTAGAACTAAGATAAACAGAAAAAGAAAACCCGATAGCATTTCGATGGTCAAAGAGAATTCCCTAATGTTTTGCTTTTTCAACATGGATTTCTGCACGATTTAAAGCCAAAATTCGCTTTTTTATGAAAGAAATAAATAGCTCTTGCTCGGTAAACCTGTATTACTGTAGTACACATCTACAAGAGGGAGAGAGACTCGTGCGACTAGTTGCAGATATAAAGTGGAACGGCTGTCCCTCAATTTCTATATTGAGGACGCAGCTAGTTAGCTTTTTGTGCGGTGATAAGTCAATCCTAAAGAGTATCTTTAAAGAGTCAGCTCTACCTGCTTCTTATCAAGTTGAGCTAAGCGTTAAATGTGGGAGAGTGACTGAACGCTCATATTTTGTATTCTTAAGAAGGTCTCGAAACAAATCGCATATCATAGGAGCATGTGCCACAAACCGGCTTGTTGACTTGATTGACGATTTTGATTTTTTAAAGGAACAGATAGCTAAATCAAATTTATCATATAGATTTACTGACCCTAAGGTTATCCTAGACGAGGACAAGTTTATCAAGCAAACTGATGGAAGATTTTTCAGAATGAAAAGTGTTCTAGCAGATTTTTTTGGGATAGTTGGTTTCGCTTCTGGCACAGCTTATCTTTTCTTTGGAGAGTTAAACCAGATAACAATTTCATTGTTCATTCTAGGCCTGTTTTTTTGGATAGGATCAGTTGTTGTTGGAGAACGGAGCCGACCAAAATACGTTCTCATAGAATCAGACTAAGTTATCCAATTAATGCTGATTTTCAGCAGGTAGATCTAGAGCCTTGATCTACTCAAAGGAAAAGAGATAGATAGTACGAGCTTTGAACAAATTTCAATTCCTTCCTTCAATTTCATAATTAACTCTCTCTCAATAAAAACTGCAAAGAAAACATACACGCACCCTTTCACTATTTTCAGTTTAGAGGTACTGATTTTAGTTGCTTTTCATGAATCTCACATAACTGCTCAACATGTCTACCCCTCCAACCATAAGTGGAGCATTGTACTTGACCAACTCTTCCTCAGCAGAACGTGATCTTGGGTGAGAAGTTATGTAATTATCAAACGTTTTTCTTCCATTGTAATCAACGAAGGCAATTCTTGCACCAAAATTGTCAGGATCCAATAAGCATGTATCTCCGCTTATTGTTGCTATGTGAAAAGGATGCGAGATTAAGGAGTACATCAAAGCGTTCGAATCCTTTACACCCTTTTTTATTAGGTAATCTGATAGCGCGTTGAAATCAGCGAAAAAGTTAAAGCCTCCTTTAGGTGCCAAAGCTCTAATTTCATCGATTTCATTAAAGGCAGCACTCATGTAAGATCCCATTATTCGATGTATTTGTCTTGCAATCTTTATGTATTCTTCAATTTCTTCATTGAGTTCATAAGCTTTAATTGCACCTAATTGTATTGGTGTTGAAACGTTTGTGTATATTGTTGCGGCCACTTTTTTAAGAGCCTCTGCCAGTTTTTCAGCGGAATTGTCGGGTACTATGCAAGATCCCAATCGGTAACCTCCTGCAGACCTGTCTTTTGATAATCCATTGGTAACAAAAGTTCCTTCTCGATAAACTAAACCCATACTTGTGAAATCTTCAAAATTATAGGTTGTTAAAGCATATATTTCATCAGAGACCACAAATATATTATGTTCTCGGCAAACCATTGCGAGTTTTTCTAACTCTTTTTTCTAATATAATGCTCCTGTGGGGTTGTGAGGGTTGTTAACTGCTAAGATATGTTGTTCTTTGTGAAGTTTGGACATGAAATTAGCCAAGTTTTCAGGTTGTATCTTAAAATTGACCTCAGGTTTCAAGTAATAGGTATGAAAATGCTTGTTCAACAATTTTACTTAAGGAAAATACCCAATCCATGATGGGGATGGGATAATCGCATCACCTTCAATTATTTCAAAGATCATGTGCAATAGTTGTTTCGTGCCAGGTCCTAATATTATTCTGTCAGGATCAACTTCTAAGTTGAAATGTCTCAAATTGAATCCTGAAATGGCTTGCCGCAACTCTGCTATTCCTTCAGCAGCGGAATAATTGCCAGAACTCGCATTATTGATTAATCCATCTTTTAGAGGGTCGGGAACATGAAACGGTGATTGACCAAAAGAAAAGCCATAATACTCCATTGGGCATGAAGTGTTCAAGCATTTTTTTCTAGACTCAGAGACCATCAAACCAATTTTGACATTCTCTGGCATTTTTATTGATTCTACATGTGTTTCTAATGATATTTCTTTCACAAGGTAACCTCAAGACAATCGGCTATTCATGGCTAATTTCTTTTCATTGCTGGAGAATCTATGCATCCAATTACTTGTATTGTATAAAGCTAATAACCATTTTCTAGTCAAAAAAATTTTTATCCGGCGACCCACCTAATCCCAAATCTCTTATAAAAACAAACTTCTAACTATTAGTCATGGTAATATTTGCTGAGAAGTTGGTTGCCAGCCTAGAAGAAAGTTATTATCAAGCACGAATCGTAAGTGTTTCACATTTAACCCATATGAAAAAAGAGATAGAAAGCCTCCGTAGTCAAAGCTTGTTTGATAGCCAATTTTACCAAGAGCGCCTATCTCGGTTCAATTTTCAAATTCCTCGTAATTTACCAGAAGCAAAATCCTTGATTGTTGTTGCTGTCCCCAGACCACAAACTCAAGCAATTTTCGACTGGAACGGAAAGCGACGTACACTGATGATTCCTCCTACATATACTGCGTATGAAGAAATTCAAAATCAAGTCAAAACCCTACTTGCAAAGATGCTCGGCGCAAAAGGTTACAAGGCAACAGGAACCGCGCTTCCCCTCAAACTACTGGCGGCTCATAGTGGTCTTACTAAATATGGAAGGAATAATATTAGTTACATCTCTGAACTGGGAAGTTACATTCAACTCGTGGCTGTTTATTCTGATATGCCTTGTGAAGTTGACTCTTGGCAAGAAGTAACAATGATGAAGAGCTGCGAGGAATGTGAATTATGCCGGCGAGCTTGTCCCACCAGTGCCATCGCATCAGATCGTTTTCTTTTGAGAGCAGAACGATGCATTGTTTACCATAATGAGAAAATGGGTGATATACCATTTCCGGAGTGGATGGATGTTTCTTGGCACAACTGCGTGGTAGGATGCATATACTGCCAAAGAGTATGCCCAGAGAATAGAGAGTTTATACACTGGATTGGAGAGAAAGAAGAATTTTCTGAGGAGGAAACTAGCCTACTTCTGGAAGGTGTATCACAGAAGAGGTTGCCAGCCCTAACACTCAGGAAACTTAAGCGGCTGAGTCTAGTTGACTATTACAGCTGTCTTCCTCGAAACTTGAGCGTTTTCTTCAACAAGGATGAATAAAAAATGCGATGAAGTGTTGGCTGTATCAAAACTTAATCGTGTGTGAATTGAGTTTTAATCCCAACTCAAACCCACTTAGTCCTCAATATTCTACACTATTATAAATAATGAAATAAAAAAGGGAGATTAGGTTTAGGTTACAATTTCAGTTCTTTGAAGCTTTCGCAGGCAGAAGAAGCTAACTATCAGTGCAGTGGATGATAATAGCACGATGGCTATTACGGTTAAAGGTTCAGGAATAACATCGCTTCCTTCTACGGTGAAATCGCCTGTTGCGATATTTCCCGCTTCATCTATTATTGTAACGGTTTCGGTTCCATTCCAAATTTGGGGCACGGTGATCTGCCCAGTTATCGTTCCAGAGCCGTCTGTGGGTAGGATGGGGAAAGCTGAATTAATTGAATTAAAGTGGTAGGTGGTGTAGCTGAATTTGCCAGCTGTAAGGGTTCGTGTAGTTGGTCGCATTGTACATTGGAAGTACCCTGACGTGTAATTGATGGTTCCGGTTTCCAGTCTGCTTACAGCAGGATCATAGAGTGTGCCGTCTCCGTTATCGGTAAGCTCTAGTTCCACGGCATCGTACAGGTATGTCCATTTGAAGGAACCTGGTTCGATAGGATGTTGAGAAGTGGTGCCATAAAATTCCAGATCGCCTACCTTGGTTACGGTCGCTGGGTCGTTGACTACTACAACTGGTGGTCCCCATCCTATACCCACAGTTTTTGACGTGGTGAAACCTGTGCCCTCAACGTCCACGGGGTCGCCTGGTGCTCCAGATGTGGGTGTCAACTCCACTGCAGAATCGGCTTTTATCTGCGATATTGAAACAACAAATAGTGTGAGAAAGAATAGAACAGTGACATAGCATGCTTTTTTATTCGTTTGGTATCACCTCCAACATTGACTTCATGTAAGGCTAGAAATGCAAGAATAACATTGTTATATTTAAGAATTATTAAAAGTGTGATTGTTATCTCACAGTCACACCCAAATCATGAATATTCTCCTGCAATCTGTTTATGCGGTTTGTGTACAACTATGCTACTCTCAACCACTTTTGCCTAACTCCAAAAAAGAAAAACATGTGAAGAAAGGAAATTAAATTTAAATTTAATTTTAATGTCGGGTTGATTTTGCGTTGGATAAACTTTTAATTTTTAATTTAATATTTGCTATTTAGAGTTACAGAATGAGTTGAAGGTGAAGATAAAAACGAGCATGGAAGTTGATAAATACATAGAAAAACAGGAATCCGCACAGAAGGAGATTGTTCAAAGACTAAGGGAAATAATCTTGAAGGCTCTTCCAGAGATCAAAGAAGAGTTTAAGATGGGCGTGCCATGGTATGAGGGCAAGTTTTACATAGTTGCTCTTAGAGACCATGTTAACTTGGGTTTTTCGGTTAAGGGTTTGTCTGAGAAAGAGATGTCTTTGTTTGAGGGTAAGGGAAAGACGATGCGCCATGTTAAGTTCTTTTCTCTAAAGGATGTTGATGAGTCGAGTACTATGAAGTTATTGAGGCTTGTGGCAGAAAAAAGTACATGTTGCTGAACAAGTTATAGCGTTTCGGATTCAAGATTTGAAACTACCTTGGCAGCTCTTATGATGTTCAGGAATTTCTACAATCTATTTTCTGATGCTCTATTCATTTCTTCTCATACAAGAGGTTAGACTAATTTGTTATTTTGAAAAAATCACTGTTCTAGATACTTAACTTTATTAGTAGAAGCTATAAGTTTCTTTGAGGAATTGTAAATGACCGAGATCTTCAATGTCCTGTTTTTGAGCATTTTAGCCGGACTAGCAACAGGTCTCGGAGGTTTGATTGTTTTAGTTAAGAAACCTTCTAAAAGACTGATGAGCTTTTTGATGGGTTTAGCTGCTGGGGTTATGATAATTCTATCTTTTTTGGAACTTATGGCGGAAGCCTTGAACCTTGCTGGGTTGACTTTGGCGGCTACAGGTTTTTTGGTTGGCTCACTTATCATTCTTGTTCTGGACGCGGTTTTGCCTCATCTGCATTTTGGCACAAAAGAGAAAGGCTTGGCAGATGTGAAGCTTTTTAGATACAGTAGCTTAATTGCCGTGGGTATTGCGCTCCACAATTTTCCTGAAGGTTTAGCCTTAGGTTCTAGTTATGCCTATTTGCCGGAGCTAGGTTTAACCGTAGCTGTAGCTATGGCTATTCATAACATACCTGAAGGAATGGCAATTGCGATTCCAGCTTGTCTAAGAGGTTACTCTAAGTCGTCTGCTTTTCGTCTTGCTTTGCTTTCTGGTTTAGCTGAGCCGGCGGGGGCTTTGGTTTCGGTTGTGTTATTAGATGTTTTCAGTGAATTTGTGCCCTTTGGGTTGGCTTTTGCCGCGGGTATTATGGTTTTTATTACGCTTGACGAGATAATTCCTGCTGCTAGTCAGAATGGTCATGAGCACTTGACTTCTTTTGGATTGATTGCAGGCAGTCTGCTCACTTTTGTTTTGCTCGGATTTTTAGCTTAAGTGGGTATTCTATTACCATCTGCTACTGGCAACGTCAAAGGTTAAAACCTAATGATTTGATGTGCGCAGTATATTTTTACTTCAATATTCCCATTTCAAGATTAATCGCATAAGTTTTTTACAGTCAGCACCCACTAATTGGTTACATGCGGCTTCCAAAAATCTGTCGCCTAATTGCTTTGTGGTTAATGCTATCAGGAGTTATGCTTGTTTCAGGAAAGTTAGAAACTACCGTTTTTGCAGCGGATCAGGAAAGTATTACAGTTAATTTCATTGATGTTGGGCAAGGAGACTCCATTTTCATCGACACTTCAGGACTTGATGTGTTAATTGACGGAGGAACAAGAACAGGAGGAGCCAAAGTCGTTGATTTTCTAGAAGATCTGAGTATTGCCGATATTCATTTGATGGTAGCAACTCATATGGATGCAGACCACATCGGCGGCTTAATAACAGTCTTAAACTCAGCTATTCAAGTTGACGAAGTTTTGATTAATAATCAAACAGGAACTACTGCAACCTATAATGATTTCATGGCTCTAGCAAACAAGCATTCAGTTAGTGCAGCTCAAAGAGGAGACACATATGTCCTTACGCAGAATGTGAATTTGACCATTCTCAATCCTGTTCAGCCTCTTGAATTTAATGAACAAAATCAAAATAGCATTGTAATGAGGTTGCTGGTTGGCGAATTAAGTTTTTTGTTTATGGGCGACGCTGAAGATATGGCGGAAGAAAGCGTTCTGCAATCTGGTTTAGAAGCTAGGAGTGATGTGCTTAAGGTCGGTCATCATGGAAGTAATACTGCAACAACAGGCTCGTTCTTGAGTGCTGTTTCTCCCTTAATTGCTATCATAAGCGCAGGAGAAGATAATCCGTATGGGCATCCACATCAAGAAACATTAGACAAACTATTTGCGAATGAAATTACGGTATATTGCACTTACCAATCGGGGATCATAGCTATATCGGCAAACGCGACGTCGCTACAAGTTCTTAATGATCCAACACCAATTCCAGAATTATCCTTACCATCTATTCTAGCATGTATGACAATTACCCTTTCAATTGCTGTTATCTTTAGAAAACAAGTTAATCTAAAATCGTAAGATAACACATATATTTTGGAACTCACTTACGGTATATCAGTTCCTCTTTCAAGAAGAACTAAAATGAAAAAGGTAGCAAGGATCTAATAATGAAGAAACTGGCAATCATAGTAATTATTATCGTTGCGCTTATACCGTTGATTATTGCCCCTTTTACATTTAGAGACCAAATTCAAGGTTTCTTTTCATTTTTATTTGGCAATTCAGGAAACCAAAGTAGTCAAAATGATACAGAAGTGATTCTTGTCGATACCAGTATCCCAAGAGTTTTTAATGAAACATCCTGTTTTTACTTCATAACACCTAAGGATCCTGGCGTTATTAACTTAAGAAATGAAATCCTTCAGGACCCCGCAGCAGTTTTGACGCCTGATTGGATGAAATTTAGAGATTGGGTTGGAAACAAAATTGAATATAAGAGTGATTCTGAGATTCATGGGGAAAGAGATTTCTGGCAGTTTTCAAATGAAACCATTCAACAAGAAACAGGGGATTGCGAGGACTTTTCCATACTTTTATGCTCGTTGCTTCGCTCTAACGGCTGGGAAACTGATAGTGTTTACGTGATAGTCGGCGAGCAAAATAATCAGTACCATGCTTGGGTTAGGCTATTCTGGAATGATATGCAATATAACATTGAACCCCAGGGAAGCGGCTTTGATATGTTTGTAGGTGACGTGACATATCTCTCTGGATATAAAGCTATTTTCTATTTTAATGATCAAGAATTTGGCACCTTCTAAATTAGTTACTTCTAGCGATTGAGCGCTCTCACTAATTATTGACGCTAAATGCGGTTTTGTTGGGTCCTGAAAAAAGGATTTAGCCACCATTAAATAACAGCAAAAATAAAAATCGAAAGAATAAGAAATCCGGAAACACAGCCCCTTTCTTCAGGAATTGTGGAATCGGCAAAAAAAGAATGGACAAGAGGCAAGAGAGATCCGAATGAAGCTCCCAATGAAATGCATAAAAATAATGCAACGTTAGCATCGTGTAGAAACACGAGGAGGACACTTGAGAGCAATCCAAAAAGAGTAATGGAAAGCAGAAGTTTTTTCCGACCTACTTTATCAGCTACCACGCTTCCAATAAAGGCTGATATGATAATGGAAGAAAGGAATAGCAAATTTGCAATGTTAAGCCATAGCTCACTATTATTGATAATAGAAAAAATGTCATAAAAACGGGCAAAAAAACTGAGAAACCAAGCAAAAGAGTTTGAAAACAAGAACATTAAAGCTAGAAATTTTCTGAAAGAAATTTGTAAATTTTCAGTCAGAAAACTTAACATAAATCCTCCTCAATTCATAACTTCTTTCTATAGGAATAAAAAACTAACTATTCTCAATGAAATTTTGTGAGAATTTCAATTTTTTGTTTATGTAAGAACCATCCACTTAATGATTTATGTTTCACGCGCTAGCTCTCTAACCTTCTCCAAATTATCAAAGTCGTCTCTTCGGCCATCAATAGGGGTCTCCAGAATCAACGGAAGTTTCCCTAGCTTGCTCTGAAGAATGTTTCTGAATCCTTGTTCTCCAATCCTTCCTAAACCAATGTGCTCATGTCTATCCACTCGGGAACCCAAAGCTCCTCTAGAATCGTTCAAATGCACCAGCTTTAACGCTTCCAAACCAATTAGCTCCTCAAAACGCTGAAGAGTATATTGGACAGCACCTCGCGAGACTAAATCATAACCCGCTGAATAAGCATGAGAAGTGTCAAAGCAGACACCCACACGCTCTTTAACTTCTATCTTAGACAAGATGCGCTGGATATCTTCGAAAGAGGAGCCCATGCTGTTTCTTGTGCCAGCCGTATTTTCCAAAAGCAGAACTACCTTATTCTCCACTACAGAAAACGATTCATTAACGGCGGCAATAATACGTCTGAAACCCTCCATCTTTCCATATCCTAGATGACTACCCAAATGCGTGACCACGTAAGGCACGCCCAAATTTGTAGCTCTTAGCAACTCATCCTTCAAAACAGCAACCGATTTAACATAAACATCCTCCTTAGGCGACGCCAGATTCAACAGATAAGGGGTATGAATAAAAACAGGCCAAATTCCACTTTCCCTCAGCTTAGCTCTGAACCTCTTCACTTCTCCCTTAGAAAGTTGTTTTGAAATCCACCCTCGGGGATTACGCGAAAACATTTGCAATGTATTACATCCTCGATCCAATCCTCTATCCACCACAAGATCAATAGAACCTTGAATGGAACAATGCAAACCCAGCCTCATTCAATTCGCCAACTAAATCCTTAAAATATAACTCTGCAACTATTGACAATTTCGATTCGAGAATCAACAAAATGAAAATTTCAGTCAAGATCCTACAGATAAGTATTCAAAAAATCGACTAGTAGGAATCAAGGTTTATTCTCAAAAGCAGTGTTGGACCGTTATTTGGAGAACTGTCAAATCTGCTGTTAGTTCAAATATATGTTCCATGTCATTTTCGTCAACTCCCCAAGAAAAACTCGCGGTAATTTGCGTGTCATTAAAGGTCAGATTATCTAATCTGTAGAGTGTCTCTTCGCTTTTCACGTGAATGAATGTTGACTCGGCTATTAGTTCGGCTTTCTCTTCGGTCATACCGGATAAAACATCTACTGGCACTACAAGGTCTGAAAACTGATTTGCATTCACTTCTACTTCGAAAGTTGTTGAGAGTGATGGCTCTTGTGAATCTTTGACTGTGAGGTTTTGGGTCCACACTTCTTCTTTAAAGGTCATGATAGGACTGTAGATTGGATTGCCCCCCTCATCAAATGTGAGAATGTAAGAGACTATGTGAACTTCAACTTGATACTCTCCTGGCGAAAGCTTCCCAATCGGCACGAGCACGGTCGGGTTTGAAAAAGCTTGAGTAACTCCAACTCCCTCACCCGGATCAGTGAAGTTAACATGAAAACGAAACTTCACAGGATACGACTCTAGCCAACTGAAAGTTTCAACCTGTAGAGTGTACCCACCAGTCGGGAAATCTCCTCGCGAGACTAGTATGCTGATGAAGTCTTGTTCGGTCGCCAAAACAGTCACGTTCTCTCGCATCAGCTCCCAATAACTCTTAGGAAGATCAGATCTTGACAGTTGAGTCAATGGATTTTGACTAGTCGCAATGAAATAAACACCCTTCTCAAACAGGTCCACGCCGGAATAATAATCATAATAATAACTTGGAAGATCTGGAACATCAGGTTTATCTGGAATATCTGGAGAGCTAGGATTAGGTGACGAACTTGCAGTAGTAGTATCACTAGTCTGGTCAGGATAAGCTTGAAGCGTCACTTCGACCTCGGCACCTGCACTCAAACAATCAATGTTCTTACTCCAACTCCTAGTCTGCCCCTCTAAAAGTGTGCCATTCTCACTGCTTCCTTCTAACCACAAGTAGCTGACTCCATTAATGATTACCTCTTCAATGGTTCTAGAGCTAACATTATACAAAGTAACATCAAAAGAAACAGTTCCATTCGAATACGCTGCTAAATTGTTAATCTTTAACTCACCAATAGTAGGTGAAGAGGGTGATTCCGTATTATCCTGATCGGAATCTGACGGTGTTTGCAGAGAGGTATAGTACAAGGAAATCCCGATAATCAACCCAATCAATACTAAAACGAGAGCACCAACGATGATTGGAGTTTTCATATACCCTCAACACCTATCATACATATAGTAGAAGAGTATAAAGTTCTATGCAATAGAACATTCTGTATCAAAAATTAGAACAACAGAAAATTATCTGATGTGTATTTAATAAGGAAATGAAATTTTAATCCCATTATCTGGGTTCATTTGTTTTATTATGTTTCGTGAACGAGTTTGCCAATTCTCTTTAAGTGTTCTTTCATTTCTTTCTCTTATTTTTCTCTCGGTTAATGTTTCCTTGGCGCGAAACACCGATACATGGAAAGGAAAAGACAAATGCCAAGGATTTGGGCAACTAAGTTTGCATCTAGTATGTCAGGAATGTTTGGCAATGGAATAACTGACAAGGCTAATATGCCAGTGAGCGGAAGAATGTATCCTAGTGCGTAGAATTTTTCTCTTAACCTTGGAATTGACAGATCACTTGGGATAACTAGGAAGATAACAAAGAATAAGCCCCAAGTTATACCTGAGAGCGTAAAATAGATAATAATGCTAATTTCGCTTATGCTGAAACCAAGTAATATATAGCCTATCCAAAAGTCGCTAAACCAACTATTATTGGCTGTTTTCGCCCAAATCTGTCAGCTATGAAACCTGCTGCTAGCCCAAACATGGCTATTAAGACGTATCTCAAATTTGTTCCAAGTTCATACGCGGATGAGAACGCTGTTACTACGATTAAACTGCGAGCTGGGGCTGAGGCAATGGTGAACATCACCCATGGGCAAAGATAGAATATGAATTCTCTGTATGTGGTAACGGGTACACGTATTTCTTTCTCACCTGTTGTTAAAGGTTTACTTAACTTGTCAATAACTAGTGAAACTAGCCTAATTGATCTTACAACAACCAATATTGGAATAAGGCTCAATATATCAAGATGCAACATTCGATAGATTGCCATGGAGAGAAACGCTACAATGAAGGTGCCTANNGGGCAACCCCAATCCCAAAGAAGTACCCAATAGAACACCTACGATCGAAGCAACGAAGGTTCCCTGAAATAATCCTAAAAGCGCTGTTGAAATTACTCCCAAAAATATCGATGTAAATAGCAAGTGTCTGCGGTTAATTCTACTTCAGATAAAGCTTATTGTAATTGACCAAAAAATTGCAAAACCATAGACTAAACTATTTCCAATATATAGCCCCCAGTTAGGGTTGTTTGGTATCATAGCTCCAAAAATGTCTGAAATGTAAAAATTCACTATGAAGAACCAGGAAAGAGTTCCTAGATTTAGAAGCGGGACTGCTGCAAACTTTCTTTTATTAATCTTACTTGCAATCAAGAATCCTGGATTTAAGCAATTTTTAGAAATTTAGAATATTATAAATGATAGTGATAATTCACATTTGGGGCGAGGTAACTGATATCACTGAGACTCTGTGGCTTTCGGAATAAGCTACAAATATTGCTCTTTTGCCAGAATCATAACCTATAGCTTGAGGTTGGCCTTCTAGAGGTATACTTGCAATTACAATATTGTTAGTGTCTGATATCACCGAGATAGAATTTGAATTGTAGTTCGCTACGAAGATGTGGCCGTTGGCGGGATCATATGCTAGGGCACTGGGTTGGTGTCCTACGGGTATGGTTGCGACTACATCGTAGTTGCTGTTTGATATTACTGAAACTGTGTCGGAGCCGTAGTTGGCTACGAAGATTTCTCCTTTGCCAGAATCATAAGCTACTCCCATAGGTTGGTGTCCTACGGGTATGGTTGCGACTACATCGTAGTTGCTGTCTGATATTACTGAAACTGTGTCGGAGCCGAAGTTGGTCACGAATAATCTGCCCTTGGCAGAATCATAGGCTATTCCAGAAGGCGTGTGTCCTACGGGTATGGTTGCGACTACATTATTCGTGCTGTCTGATATGACATAGACCAAATGGAAATCTCCATTAGTTAAGTAGATTTCTCCTTTGCCAGAATCATAGACTACACCATAGTAGCCGCCGTGTCTTTCCAAATTTATTGTGGCGGTTAATTCAAAGGAAAACAAACCAGTTAGTTCAGCTTCATCCAGAACATCATTTCCACCTAACATTACTTGAGCCACATAAGAAGCCCCAACAGGATGACCACCAATAGTATCAATGGCTTCCCCCTGATGCAAACTATATTGTAATTCTCCTCGGAAGATTCTGACTTCTCCTGGAGAAAAAGTGCCATTAACCCAACCTTCATCGAATCCAAAAATATTATTTTTAACATCAATTTCGCTATTATTAATAAACATGTTAACGCTTAATTTCAGTTCTTTTACATCGTTCGTTCCAATATTCTGAAGAGTGATATTAAATGAGCAGGTAAGTAACATACCGCCAGGATTTTCCCAACCTTTGGAGTTTATTGAAAAAGCGGTAATCTGTATCTTGTTGTTTTGATTGAGCCAGTTTATTTGATATAAGACGAACCATGTAATAGCGCTGACTACGATGAGAGCCACTAATAATGCTGCTGCCGCAGTTCTCTTTTTCATTTTGTCTATCCCACTTGATTGAAGCTTTTTTCTCTTGAAATAGAGAAATTATCCAGCATCAATCTACAATACTTCAAACTCGTATTTAGCTCTCCCAGAAGAACACACTTTTTCAAGAAAAGAACAGACAAAACATAAGCTTTCATACAAGTTTTTCTTGATTTCAAGACCTGCAGAGAGGATTCATAAGGATTTAGCTAGCATTTTAGTTTTGTTTTCAATCTCTGCTAAAATTCGTTGGGTTTCTTTTTGGTTCTCGCAATAGGGATCTTTAATGTTCCAAACAATAATTCTTTTCTCACAATTCGGGCATTTACTTAGAACTGCAAGCTTATGTCTTGGTTCCATAGCTACAATAACGTTGTAGGAGCTAAGTTCCTTTTCTTCTAAGCTCTCAGGATATTGCTTCAGAAAGTCTAACGCTTTATGCACCTGCAAATATGCTTTAACTTTAGTTGCAATGGGAATCGCAACGTAGAGTCCAGCTGAATCAACCGTTAGATCAGGTCTAAGTTTTTTTAGTAGTGCTTCCGCTAGGGGACTGCGATAGGCGTTACCTGTGCATACAAATAGAACTCTCATTTTCTCTCCCGAAATTCACATTTGACTTTATAATCAGTAATTAATAATTTCTTTGCGCTCTTCGTTTTTATCCTTAGATTTTACTTTTTTTGTTCATTTGGTTTTAATTTTATTATGAGCTTCGCCTTTAATTTGAATCTTGAATAATTTTCGGATTGTATATAACGGTTTTTTTGATCATTTTTGTTGTAATTATGATTTGGGTTGGCTTTCAAGTATTTAGCAAGTTTTTTATTTTCTTGACGGTAAAATATGTTCGCGTGGTATTCCATAGAATAAGAAACATGATTTAAGAAATGAACTCACAAATAAATTGCTCTGAACTCTTCTTTCTTCAAGTTTTGTTAATGATGAGGCGGTTTGAAAAATGCTGAATTTGGTGTTTCTGGTTTTCACCGCGCTTCTGTTGACCTTTTTTGTTTTTACTGCGTATAACATTCCTATTGTGTTTGCTGGTTTTTGGCGTCTTTGGCGATACCGTAAAAAGGAGCCGAGATTTTTGGAAATTGAGTATCAGAAACTTCCTTTTGTCTCGGTAATTGTTCCAGTTAAGAATGAGGAGAAAGTTGTTGCAAGGCTTCTGAATGCGTTAACGAGTTTGAATTATCCTCCAGGCAAGAGGGAAATTATTGTGGTTAATGACGCCTCTACCGATAGGACAGGTGAAATATGTCTTAAGTATTCTTTTTCTCATCCTGAAGTCAGGGTTTTGGAGAGGAAGCAGTCAAATACTAAAGCGGGGGCTCTCAACTTTGGATTAAAGTATGCTCGCGGCGAAATTGTCGCTACTTTTGACGCAGATAGTGTCCCCGAACATGATGCTTTTATTAAAGCTGCTCAGTGCTTTTCGGATTCAGCTGTGGCTGCGGTTCAGGGAAGAATATGTTCTATAAACGAGCGGCAAAATATGTTGACTCGTTTTCTATCTTATGAAGCTGCAATCCAGTATGACCTTTACTTGCAGGGAAAGGATGCTCTGAATTTATATGTGGGTTTGGCTGGTACGTGTCAGTTTATTAGAAAAGAAGCTTTGATTAAGATTGGCGGATGGAATGAGGATTGTCTGGGCGAGGACACTGATGTTTCGGTTAAGCTCGTTGAACAAGGTAAGATTATTCGTTACGCTCCTGAGGTGCGCACTTTTGAAGAGAGCCCCTTCAACGTGAGAAGTTTGCTGGCTCAGAGAGCCCGGTGGTACAGGGGTAATATTGAGGTTGGGTTAAGGTTTGGCAGGTTAATGAAGAAGCCTAACCTGAGACGTTTTGACGCGGAGATGACGCTTTTCGGGACGTTCATGATTCTGCTGTGTGTTATCAATTATATTGCCCCATTATGGGCTGTCTCTGTGCCACCTTCTTCAGTCGCAATATTGATAGCTCAGTTCACTAGCTATTGTACTCTATTCGCTTTGGGACTGGTTGGACTATCTCTCGTTTGCGTGACTAAACCTTTCAAGCTGAGAAATATATTGTGGCTTCCCTTTATCTATGCTTATTGGGGTTTCCAGAGCTTCATAGCTATGTTCGCGTTGATCGAGATTGTTTTGCGTAGAAAACGGCGGTGGCGCAAAACGGAACACTCAGGTCAAGTCATGTACTATCCAGAAAAAGGGCTAACGGTTGGTTAAAGCTAATTGAACAGTAAAGTGCTTGTGACGGGTGGGGCTGGTTTCATCGGAAGTCACATAGTGGATAGACTTTTGAATGAAGGTTATCGTGTTGTTGTTTTTGATGATCTATCTACTGGCACCTTGGCTAATATCGATGCGCATGTCAATGACGGATCAGTTAATTTTGTAAAGGCGGACATTCGAGATTTCGGTGCAATTAGTCATTGTGCTCGTGATGTCGATACGGTTGTCCATTTTGCTGCGATTGTTAGCGTACAATTTTCGATTGAGAACCCTAGTATTACCAAGGAAGTGAATGTTGAGGGTACGCGACTTCTGCTTGAGTCATGCGTTCGCAGTGGCGTTAAGAGGTTCATTTTTATTTCCTCGTCTTCCGTTTATGGAATGCCTCGCTATCTACCAATTGACGAGAATCACCCGACATCCCCTATTTCACCTTATGCGTTTTCCAAGCTTGAAAGCGAGAGCTTGTGCCAAAAGTTTTCTAATCAGTCAGCTTTAGAAACGGTAATTTTGCGGTTGTTCAACGTTTACGGTCCACGACAGATTCCAAACGAATATAGTGGAGTTATAACGAGGTTTATGGATTGCGCTGACAGAGGTCAGCCTCTTGTGATTTACGGTGATGGCTTGCAAACCCGCGACTTTGTTCATGTTACGGACGTAGCTACAGCGGTTCATACGCTGGTTGAGGATGACTGTGCCGGAGAAATCTTCAATATTGGCTGTGGCAAATCAGTTTCGATAAATAATTTAGCTAAGACGGTTATGCGCCTTTCATACAGAAACCATGAGATCAAATATGAACCTGCAAGAGAAGGCGATATTTTGCACAGCGTTGCCGACATCTCCAAAGCGAAGGCAGCCTTTGCATTCGCGCCTAATATGGACTTAGAAGATGGATTGAAACACTTGCTGCTTCATCGTAGGGGAAAAACACATTGATGAAACCCAACTTTTATCACCCCGAGTTATAGTCCCCATTATTGTTTCAGATAGCTTTTAATAGATTTTCTTAGGGCGTCTACTGCGAGGCGAGCGCAGTGGATTTTAGGTCCTGGAAGATCTCCTAAATCTTTTATGATACCTTGCTCCGTTATCTTCTCGGCTTCTATTAGGGTCTTTCCCCAAATAATCTTTGTGAGGGCTGAGCCCGATGCAAAGGCTCCGGTACACCCTATGGCTTGAAATTTTGCATTGCTTATTACATCCTCTTCAATCTTCAAGTAAGCCTTCATGGTGTCTCCGCAGAAACGAGTGTGAGAATCTGCTGCCTCTGCGCCTTCGATTATACCTACATTTAACTTTATTATGTAGTAGTCAATGGCCTTTTCTGAATATCCTGCTTTTCTCAATAATTTCTCCAGCTCCTTTTCACTAGACATAAGGTAAGGTTCTCTCCCGCTCACTCATTTTTTCCCGTTCACCTTAGTTTTGGATGCTTCATCAAATCCAATTTCGGGTTAGCCCCACTAAAGTTTTTGGTGAAGGAATCATTACAGTTATCCTTGCTGTGTTTTTCTCACCAATTTTTTTCGTTTGTTCTATAGCTAAATCTCTCACTTGTAAGGTTGGAAATTACAATAAACCAATAAAGAAAGTGATTTCTCAGATATTTCTAATTTTCAGGAAGACAGTTGGTAGTACTCGAAAAAACTCCAAGCTTTAATAATGTGGTTTAATCTCTCCCGAACTCTGCCTCTATTTCGCTGAAGGCATCGCAGATTTCGTCAACTAGATTGCGGAGGGTTTCAACAATGACCAGTCTCTTAACGCCGGATTCAGCCATTAATAGGCAAGATGTAATTTGACCTAGCGAGATAGCTGCGCTTTTGCCTGGACTCGCTAATCCGTAATTGCTAGGTCCAATGGGAATAACTGTTGGTTTCTTCTTGTTTTTCGTGGTTCCCAGTTTTAATACAAGAGCGTTTTGTCTTCCATGAAGGTTGTAACCTGCTAAATCGTAATAAGGTCTAAACAAGTCAAGTTTAGTAGACTTCTCTAATTCTTCAAAGGAACGCTTTTTTAAAGCATCGCGAGGTATCCACCCAAAGGGATAATTGGATTTCTTAACAAAGTCGTCTCCGTAAGTTTTCTGAATTTCCTCATAGTCTTTTTTTACTGTTTTGAAATCGGTCTCTGATAACGATTCATAATCTAGGTTTTTCTGGTGTTTGCGAAGATCCTCAGCTTGGAAGTAAGCTTCAATCGCTTTGTAATCCAAAAATCTCTTCGCTACTTCATTGTCATGCTCAGAAATGAAGTAAGCCACACAAACCATTTCATGCAGGGGTCTCCAATGCGACTGCGCACCATTTGGAAACCCCCTCTTGAGAAGATGCAAAATCTCGTTGAAAATCAAGCAAGCATTGGCTTGCAACTTAACTAGAGCTTGAAGAACATAATCACGGTTGGAAGAGGCGCCCTTCTCAAAACTTGAAGCAAAATCGCTGGAAACTTCAAGGCAGATATTCAACAGCAAATCCAGCAAATCGAGCGGCTTCTTCCACGTAGTGTGAACAGCGTTTTCAAACGAATTTTGAATTTCCCTGCTCGCTTTAAATTTTTCCAAGCTTCTTAACTTCAGCTTTTCAAGAAGAATATTCGCCAATTTCGCTTTCATCATTAGCCGAACTTCTTCATTTAGAGAAGAATCCATTAGTTTCGTGCCCTTGTTAGAATGTTCCATCAATATGTCGTTTAACATTGTCTGGAGAGAATCGCCTGTCCCGCTCATGTAAATCCGCATTTTACTGTGTGAAGTTTGGAGGTTAAATCTTTTCTGTAGTTTAAATACAGAGAATAACATTAAGAATGCGAATAGGATTGTTAATGAAACAATAAACAGAGAAAGAAGTATGTGTTAGCTAACCTTCAACAGGATTCGTTCGGGAACTCCGTTGTTTTCAACAACTAGGAATTTCATACCTTCAGTATCGCCAAGTTCATCCAGTGGTTTTACACCTTCACGGGCTTTTTGAAGGGTTAACAACCTTTCTTGATGACTGCGCACCACAGATTCTATTGCGGTTAGTTCATCCAAGGGGTTAGCTTCTAACACAATTTTTATGTTTCCAACCTGGATTTCACCCAAGCTTTCGGAGTTATCCTTTTTACCTGCCAGTTTCATAACTACGGCACGTATTTTCTTTGATTTTTCCGCCAACAATCTGATTTCATCAAGCCTACGCAGATAATCGCCCAGAGTACTTTTCGTTTGTGAAATATCTTTATCTAAAGTTTCTTCTAGTTCCTCGACTGACTCGAATTCTCTAATTTCAACTACCACTTAGCATACCTTCACTTTTTGGTATTCAAGGAATAAGATGGCAGACTAAATTAAGCATTATTAATTAATATTCCATATTTAACCTCAACATAACAAAAACGTATTAAATATTGTCACGATAAACTGGCTTTGGAAACCGGTTCTGAGATAATTTCCCCTAGTGGTTTCATACTATCTTCAAAATTGCATTTCCAGGTATGGTCTTTGAATAATTTGTAGGGAATTCCCCCTCTTTTGTGCGGACTAAGAGTTAATGTGACATGGAAATAATTTCTAATTAGCCGATTTTCCGCTAAGGTGTTTAGGGAGTTTATGAAATCAAGGAATTCTGCTTTCGGAATATAAGTGTTGATTATCAAGTTTTTGCTTCCAATGACTCTGGCGTAGCTTAGCACAAAAGGTGTCTCGTCAAGAGTATTGGCGAATTTGGCAAGAGCTTTATCGCTTTCAAATTCGATTACGAATGAACATGCATCGGAAATATCATGAGGATACGGCAAAAACCAAACCATGTGATCCAAGATTAGTTTGCGATCAGTGAGGTGTTTTTTATAGCGATATGCAACGGTTCGCGGGTTCATATTGGCATTTTTTGCTAGCTCTTCGTAGGTAAGAACGCCGTTTCTTTCTAGTTGACTTAGAAGGAGCAAGTCCTTCTCGTCAGCTTTTATTGGATAATCTTCAGGGTCCTTAAGTTGTTCAGGTCGAGAATCTGAGGCTTCGTAAATATCGTTAACCCATTGTTTCCATTGAAAAATCCATTTTTTATGTTTGAAGTCATACCATTTGAAATTTGGATGTACTTCACAAAGATTGGTAGTCCAAAAAAGTTGATAGCTTGAAATGATGTTCATATGCTTGAGTCTTTTGAAGTATTCTTCGAGTTTGTTTTTGTTTGAAGCAGGAAACGCGAAAATTGCATAGCAACCATTCATTCTTCCGTGGCATTTAGTTAGGTATGTTAGGCAGTCTAGATCCTCCATTATTTTCCACAATTTATTCCACTTTGCGGGAAGTGTTTCTGCGAATACTGTGGCTCGGGCTAATCCGATTTTATTAAAGTCTACGCGCGCGTTTATTTCTAGATTGAGGTTTTCAATTAATTTCTTGATTCGAAACGCCATGGTCGAATTTGGCAAGCCCACATCTTTGGATATAGCCGAAATATTTCTTGGATCGTGCTTGCTGAGAGCACCTATGATCTCTGCGTTAGTTTGATCAATTAGTTTCAAATAAGAAGAAACTTTGCTTAGCTCATCATCATAGTTCAAACTAGACAACCTCCTCCTTCAAATTTACAATGTAGTATTTCAAATGTTTCTCTCTGTTATTCAATAAGGTCTTCCATTGTCTATAGGTTTTACGGTTGGCGGCATTGAGTACGGTCTTCCGTTATCCAAGGGCTTAGGTTCTGATGTCTCAACTTCTGGTTGATCGTGGCTTTCAAATCCTAAATCGTCTATGATTAGCCCGCAGAAAAACGAGAGGGCAATTAGACCAACTACACATATGGTAACCGCTGCATTTTTCTTCAGTTCATATCACCCCCTTCACCCAAGTTCTTTCATATAGTTCTTATATAGGCTTAAAGTTTTTTCCTTTTTTACAATACATTATATTCGTATTTGTAATAATAGTAAAATATTTATTATTAAAGAGCCAATTTGATTTGAAGATGAATTCTTTTGAGCTTTCAGAAAGCTACTTCGAAAATTGAAGCAAAAATTGCTGAAATAGCAGGGAAAAGAAACATGCTACCAGACATAACCAAGGAAATAATCAATGGAGTGCAAAAAATCCTTGAAAATGCAATAACCCAATTTGAAGGAGAAATGACAGAGCTTGAAGGTTATGTTCATTGCTTAGAGGTCAATTTTGATAATCTTGAGAAGATAAACGAGGCTCAAAGGTTAAGGTATGGAAAACTGTTGAGGGAAAACGCTAGACTTAAAAATCAAATTGACGCCCTTGAAAACAAAAAGCCTGAGTCTAATCAATCTTGACACCATAGAGCTAAAATGTCAAACGTAAAACACTTTGTTATCAGTCATTATTTAGAACAATACTCGAAAACGAAATATGTTTGATCGTCCTTTTCCGCAGGTTTCTAGGAGCGCATTCTCTTAAAAGCTTGTATTCCAATAAGGTTGGTTATTACTGCAAACCCTGTCAATACGACTATGTTTTCTAAACCACTATAATATTGCAAACCAACAAGTAGGCCTCGTAAAGCATCAACGATGTAAGTCAGCGGGTTAAACGTTGTTAATAAGGTAAGATAAGTTGGCAAATTTTCTAGAGGAAATAATGCTCCTGATAAGAAAAACAGCGGAAAAATAACGAAAGTAATTATGAGTTGAAAGCCTTCAGGAGATTTCATTAGACTGCCAATTGTAAGTCCAATTGCTGTTAGGGCTGCTGCTGTAATAATTATGGTGAGAAGTACAAGTCCTATAGAGCTGAAGGTATAGTTCATTCCTACGAATAAACCGAAAACTAGGATTATGGCTGTTTGGATCATCGCAAAGGTTATACCACTTAAAACTTTGCCTAGAAAGATAATTTGTCTACTTAGTGGTGTTACAAGCACAGCTTTCAGCAAGTCTATTTTCCTGTCCCATACCAGATAAGAACCATAAAAAATAGAAGAAAAAAGTATTGTTTGTACGATTATTCCAGGGAAGATAAATTGTTGATAGTTTATGCCGGCAATATCGACTGTTGAGCCTAAGCCGGCTCCAAAGGTTATCAGCCAGAATAATGGGTTTGCTACTGCGGAGATTATTCTTGGTTTTTCCCTCAAGAAAGCTAGGATCTCTCTTTGCCAAATCGCTGATAATCCTGTCAAGTTCATGGTTTTGAAATGCTCTCCTGTACTAACTTGTCAAACCACGTGTTTCCGCCTTCTTCATGGATCCTCCTGCCTGTGAAGTGGAGAAAAACATCGTTTAGAGTTGTGTTCCTGACCTCTACAGATTCTATTTTGCCTATTGCTTTCAACAAATCTTGAAGGTTCTCCGAAACGTTTTCAACCGTGATTACTAGTTGGCTATCTTCTTGTTTGATATTTTTTATGTAAGGAAGATTGTATAGTTTTTCAGGGTTTGCGTTTCTAGTTTTTATTGTAACTAAGTCGCCGCCCACTGTTTTCTTGAGGGCTTTCGGGCTATCTATAACGACGATTTTGCCTTGGTCAATTATGCCAACCCTGTGGGCGAGACTGTCTGCTTCCTCCATGTAATGTGTGGTTAGAAGTACCGTCATTTTCAGCTCTTTCACCAAGCGGCTAATGTAATCCCACATTTTCTCTCTGCCAGCGGGATCTAAACCCAAAGTTGGTTCGTCGAGAAAAAGAATCTTTGGTTTATGGATAAGACTTCTTCCAATCTCCAGTCTCCTGCGCATACCGCCAGAATAAGTTCTCACCAAATCGTCCTTTCTTTCAGTTAGCTCAACCAGTTCAAGAGCTTCAGCAATTCCTTTTTTAATTTCCTTTTTTTGCAGTCCATACATCATGGCGTATAACTTCATGTTCTCATATGCTGTGAGAAGCTCGTCGCTACTTGGTTCTTGAAAAACAATGCCAATAGACTCTCTTACTTTATGGGGTTGCTTCATTATGTCGAAGCCTTTAACCTTAGCTGTGCCAGAAGTTGGCTCCAATAGAGTGGACAACATTTTGATGATAGTTGTTTTTCCAGCCCCGTTTGGACCCAAAAGACCGAAGACCTCACCCTCATTAATGCTGATAGTGAGTTTGTCCACTGCCGTAAGTTTTCCAAACTTCTTTGTCAAGTTAAATGTCTCTATAATAGGCATAAGAGTGAAAGTAAGAAATCACATTTAAAAACTTCACCAATGCTTTTGCAAGAATTAGGATTATTAAAACACTACTTTTTAAGATTACGTAGCAGTCTCAAATATGTGAATTTGGATCTTGAACTAATGCTTGCTATAGAAATTTTGCGGTGCAAACAAAAACATTATGAAGAGAAGCGTCTTCTCTAAATTAATTACAAAGCAGGTGTTGCATGCTGAAAAGATAGGGGTAAAAATGAGATCCAGTGCAAAGCAAATAGCTAGACAGAGAATTCAAGTTCTTTTTCAGCAAGCAAAAAATGTTTATCGCAATAATCCTGAGCTTTCCAACCGGTACGTTGCTATCGCGAGAAAAATAGCCATGGCAGCGAAAATGCCCTTGCCTCGACAATATAAGAGGCAAATTTGTAAAAAATGCAAAATACTGCTTGTGCAAGGTGATAATTGCCGTGTAAGGATAAGGCAAAAAAGGGAGACTCATGTGGTGATTACCTGTTTAAGTTGCGGTAACAAAACGCGTATACCGCTTAAAAAGAAGAAGGAGCAAACTTAACTTGCTTAAAATAACCACTCGAATGAAACGCCACGTTCGACATAAGCTAAAAGACGAAAAGCCCACCATATGGATCGGAAAAGAAGGACTTACCTCTCAGATTTCAGGTGAGATTGAAAAACAGTTAAACAAAAATAGAATGCTTAAAGTCAAAATTCTGAAAAGCGCTTTGCAAAGGGACACTGCGAAGGCTATCGCAACTAAGGCTGCAGAGGAAGCTGAAGCCGCTTTAGTTGAGGTTAGAGGTCATGTTTTTATTCTCTATAGACGCCACAGGAGACAACAATCTTAACCCCATACTTTGCAGTGTCTACCCTTCCAATCCAAGAAGTTTATAATCAACTTTTTTTAAAGCGATAAAATCGATACAAACTGAGCATAAAATATTTTATACTTAAAAAATAAGAAGTGAAAATAGGAGAAAAGGAAATTGGCAGCAAATAATTCGTCTATTGCTTAGATGGCTAAATATTATTGCCTTTGTTTTAACTGTAATAGTAAATAGCTTAGCAGGCAGCACTACACTTTTAGGCGGAGTTAACACCGCTACAATATCAGATTCAAACCCCACATTGATTACCCCAGCAGGCTTCACATTCTCAATATGGGGTATAATCTACTTACTTCTAGGAGTTTTCATCGTATTTCAAGCACTGTCGAACCAGAAAGAAAAAGAATACCACAAGCAAATAGGCTGGCTGTTCGTATTAAGCAGCATCGTAAACATCTCTTGGCTTTTCCTCTGGCAATACGAACTTCTTACTCTCTCTCCCACTTATGTTCTTGCTTTTAGCAAGCCTAATTTTAATCTACAAAAGACTAGATATTGGCAAAACCGAAGCGCCCTTGCGAGAAAAACTAGCCATCCACACACCCTTCAGCGTCTACCTTGGCTGGATTACAATAGCGTCCATAGCTAATTTTTCAGTCGCTGCAGTCTCAGCGAACTGGGATGGATTCGGGATAAACGCAGAAACATGGGCAATCCTAGTCATAATAGTTGCCTTGCTCATCACACTAATCGTAATAGCCACAAGAAAAGACATCGCCTACGGGCTCGTCATAATATGGGCGCTATTCGGCATCTCATCCAAAACTGAAAACCCGAACGTCGTCATACTGACCCAAGCAACCGCCATCATAATACTAGCAGCTTTGATAGGGATCCTACTAATAGGCAAATTGAAAAAACAATAATGACCCGAATCAAACGCCAACGCTAACTTACGCTGAAGAACAAAATGTATACTAAATTCTAGAGTTTGGAAAGTCTTTTATTCATTACTAAGTTAGGTATAAAACGAGCTAAATGTTAAAACTGAAACAATTTGTGATACTGTTTTCCTTTTTCTTATTCCTGTCTTTCACACTTACCTCCGCAATAGCTCATACTCCCCTAAATCCCGATGATGAAATTCACAGTTTAGATACGGCCTATGAAGTTCCCAACCCAACAAAATCTTGGGCTTTATACAGAGAGCTGCATCACGGAGGCGAAGCTGAATATTACAAGCTTTATCTGAATGTTATGGAACGACTCAGAGTTAATTTGTATATAAAAGAAAAGAAGGAAAATTTTGCTCCTTACTTAGCTATAATGGGAGAAGATCTGCTTTCAGAGGATTCTATACCAAGTTTCATAGAAATACCCGAAGGGTTTGGGGCAAACTTAATCACGCCATTAATACCGGAATATCCTGAGTACGAACCCTTTACTCCAGCCAGCTACTATTACCTTATTGACGTTGACACAACTATCACAAAAGAAGGATACTATTACTTGGCTGTTTACGATCCAAACTTCGAAGAAGGAAAATACGGCATAGCAATTGGGTACAAAGAAGAATTTACCTTAACGGAATGGTTGCTGATTCCTTTTGATGTTGTCAGCATACATGAATGGGAAGGGCAATCCTTGCTTCTTATTTTGACTCCCCTAATTGTCTCTTTGATTTTGGGTTTGGTACTATTAGCTTGGAAGTCACTAATACATCTAAACATTGTCAAGATTATAGGCGTTGTAGCTGGGCTTTTTTATGTTGGAAGCGGTTTCATGCTCTTAATGCAGATGTTATTTGCTCTCTATAGAGCGACCTTCAACGCGCTAGTCATTGTCACCTTTATATTCATCGCAATACCCTTAGCTCTAGGTTTTGCCTTGTTAAGAAAGACAATCCAAATTAAAGGGCAGTTATCAAAGAAAGACAGAGTTATCTTTCTGATTTTAGGTTTATTGGGCCTATTCACTTGGTCAGGTCTTCTATTGGGACCTTTACTGGTTCTAGTGGTGGGATTTGTACCAAACAGGTTTCTCAGAAAATAGTTTTAAGTCAGAAATTAGGAATTGGTTTTCGAGAGGATTTTGAATAACTCTTATTAAAGCTGCTTCAGCTTTTAGTCTCCAATGAAAGTCAAATATATCTTAGTTTTCATAATTCCTTTACTGCTAGCCTCGCTTTTCCTAAAATATGGTGACCTAAGTAATGAAGACAATAGTGAAGACAGCATAGGCCTATTCTTTGGCATAGATGTGGCTTACGCTGAAGTTGAAGCGATCAAAGAAATAATTGACGAAGTTAGTTCTTATACGAATCTTTTTTTGATAGGGTCAACGGGAATTTCCCACAATACCACCAAACTAAATGAAGTGTGCCAATACCTCTACGAAAGAGATTTTTACTTTATAGTGTATGATGATACTTTTCGTTACTTGGATTCACTGAACGAAGTAAATAATACATGGGGAGACAAATTTTTGGGGCTACAATATGAGGATGAAATGGGTGGAAGTCAATTAGACCTTTATAAGTACAGAATTGTTTACGAAGCTGAAAACTACTCTGATGCAGCAACTCAATTCGTAGACGGAACAAACAGGTACTTGAATTTCCAATTCTTCCCGGGTAATCCCAAACCTTCAGATTTTCATCTTTTCACAGTAGATTATGCACTTTATTGGTTTGATTACAAAGCAGGATACGATGTTGTATTGGCTGAATTCGGATGGAATTACAGTAGACAATTAAACGTTGCACTGTGTAGAGGAGCAGCTACAATTCAAAACAAGGAATGGGGAGTCATGATAGCGTGGACATATAGTCATCCCCCTTACATAGAGTCTGGCACTGAACTCTATCAGGATTTGATTTACGCCTACGAAAATGGGGCCAAATACATTCTAGTTTTTGACAGCAACAAAGAATACACGAGAGGAATTCTCACAGAGGAGCATTTTAAAGCTTTAGAACAATTTTGGGCTTATGCACAAGCTAATCCCAGAAGAAGTAACCCAAGCAGTGAAAGAGTAGCTTATGTTCTCCCCAAAGACTATGCATATGGATTCAGGGGACCAAACGATAAAATATGGGGTTTGTGGGAAGCCGACGCTCTTTCGTTCGTGATAAGTGAAAACTTGGGAAAAATACTAGAACAAAACGGTGCTAAAATCGACATAATTTATGATGATGGATTAAAATTGGATAGTACTTACAGCAAATACATTTTCTGGAATGGCACAATACATATTCCTTGACTAGTTCAAATTACAATTCTGGGAAGCTTTGAATCTAAAATTTGCTTCCGCTTGCCTCTCTCATCTAAAATTTCAATATGATCAAAATCTGTTGGATTTCAAGTTTCATAAAACAACACTCGAGTTGAACGGCGATTTTTTCTAACGAGATGTCACTGCCTTTTGAAGTATATCTCCATGTGACTTTTCAAACCTTGTTAAAATGATTTTCCGGATATTTCGATTTCGTAATATTCCGGTTTCAAGAAGTAAGATATTATATAGTAAGATATAAGATACTCGGGGGATAAGAATGCAGATCGAACCAGAACAAAATTTCAAACAATGCCAATTCACCTACGAGAACATTTTGAAAGACATAGAGCAACTGGACACCGAAAAAGAGTTGCTAAATGAAAAAATAGACGAATTAATGGAATCCGAACAGCAACTTTTAGTCAGAATTACCAACGCACTCCACTTCAGAAAGCAAAGAAACGAAGAATTAAAAGAGAGAGTCAAAATACTCCAAAGCAAATGTACAGAACTCACGGACTTCCTCCACAGCATTAACACCTATTCTTGATTGCATTCACTTGGAAACAGAGAAAAACGGGATATCCCCATCTATCCTGAAGATTCATATTCTCAAAGCAGTTTTCTATTGAATTAAAAATTTCCAAACTTTTCTAGGCTTCTTATTCTCTCAAGTTTTTTCTTTCTTCTAAAGAAATGCAGAACTTTGCTCGAATAATCCACTGTTTTACGACAATAACCTAATGCTAAAAGAGCTACAACTCTAAATCTATCTGGAATGCTCAGAAGTTTTTTAACTTGATTCTCACTGAAGCTTCCAATCCAGCATGTACCCAAGCCCTCACCGGTAGCGGTTAAAACCATGTTTTGCATGGCTATAGTAGTATCAACCAAGTGCCAGTTGGGCGATGCGCGTCTATCTCCGCATCCCACAATTACAACAGGTGATTCCGCCAAAAACTTGGCATATCTTCCTTTTGACAATTTCTTCCTCAACTGTTGATCGGTTACAACAATGAAGTGCCAAGGTTGTATGTTTCCTGCAGAAGGAGCCAAACGAGCGGCTTCCAAAATCCTAGCCAATTTCTCACTAGGAACTTCATCAGACAAATATGATCTAACTGAATGTCTAGTTTGGATTGCCTCAAACACTTCCATTTAAGCTCATCTCATTAGGCAAGAATTGGTCCGAATTAACTGATATAGGATTCTATCTTTTCAGTCTTTTTCAGCCGCTTTTCCCAGAATCGACTCTTGTTAGATGAAAAAACATTTACCTTTTTTATGCTATCCAGGTTCTTTGTAGATAGTTTTAGGTCCAGGCATGAATCACAGATGAATCAATGTTCCAGCTATTTTGTGCTGAATCAATTGTTTCACTGTTCCCTTTGAACCTAACTGTTAATGTTGAAGAAGTAAGATACGCTGAAATTGAAGCGTTATTCCAACCGTTAGTGAGTTGGGCAAATACGTTCTGCCATACCGATCCTGTCCAAACATCGACTCTTAGACTCTCTGTGGCTGGAACATTAAAGGGAGTGTCTGACGAGTACGAGTAGCTTCCATATCCAGAACCGTCGTTGTTGTCCGGTCCTGCATCATCAAAGTTGTTGTTTAGTCTGAAATACGATCTTAGGTTCGTCTCGGAACCCGTAATTGTTACATTATAGTCGCTTTGAATTTCAGCCGGACTTCTGGCTATATCGTAGTATCTCAAATCATCTCCGTGACCGTCCACAGGTTGATTTCCACCTAGCCCATTTAAGAAACGGTTCTCGGTCGGTGAGGGTGTTGTACTCCACCAAACTCCGTTAAGACTGTTAGCATCCAATGTTGGAGGACTGGTCTCGTCCCCAACATACAAGAGTAAGTCGTTATTATTTTCGTCCCAGACAATCGCCACAAAATACCATGTATCAGCTGAAAATGAGGTAGCACTTGTCATTGAGCTAGTTCCTCCCCAATCTAAAACAAGGTTGGATCCTGCCCACCGGGTTTCCATGTTGCCGTTTTGTCCCCAGAATCTGCCTTGCACAACTGAATCCATTTTCACCCAGAACGAGATAGTGCCAGCAGCAGATCCCCAATCAACGGAGCCATCACCCACAATCATATAGCCGCCCGTTGCATCCAAAGATCCCTGACTGTAATCAGAGAGGTATATGCACAATTCTTCATTGGTTTCACTATAATCTACTACGTTTGTCCACTGAACCTCCAAGTCAAGCATATAACTGCTTGCTTGGCTAAAGGGCACATCTGTTGAGAACGAATAACTTCCTGAACCTGAACCATCATTGCTATCTGGCCCAACATCCGTGAAATCGCTACTTAACTTGAAGTAGGATCTTAGGTTAGTCTCAGAACCTGCAAGCTCTACGTTATAATCGCCTTGTAGCTCTGCTGAAGTTCTTGAGGTGTCCCAATATCTCAAATCGTCTCCATGACCATCAACTGGCTGATTAGCTCCATGTCCATTTAAAAACCGGTTCTCAGTAACAACGGGAGTCGTATCAGTCCAGGTTCCATTAAGACTATTAGCATCTGCTGTTGGAGGATTAGTAGTGTCTCCAATGAACAAGAATAGATCATTGCTAGTTTCATCCCAGACAATAGCTATAAAATACCACGTGTCAGCAGAAAACGAAGTCGCACTAGTCATAGTAGTGTCTGATCCCCAGTCTAGGACAAGGTTGGATCCTGCCCACCGGGTTTCCATGTTGCCGTTTTGTCCCCAGAATCTGCCTTGCACAACTGAATCCATTTTCACCCAGAACGAGATNNAATCGACGGAGCCATCGCCCACAATCATATGGCCTCCTGTTGCATCCAAGGAAAGTCCGTTAGTGTCTGATTCAGTTAGTAAGTCGTAGGTTGAGTCTGGGCTTTGCTTTTGGGCAGGAAAGTTTGAATGGGTTCCTTTGTCTGTGTTTGCATCCACATCAGAAGTATTGTTGTCAACATAAAAATAGGGGACATCTATTATTGTTTGATTTGCATTTTCTGTTTGCTGTTCATAGCTGTAAGCATAAGCTATGCTAGAAACAAGAACACTCAGCAGTACAGTAAAAACGAATATTTTAGCTATTTTGTTCATTGAAAGAACTTTTCTGCAAAATTAGTATTTTAACTCTATGAATTGCAAATGATTAGTCTAAATTCATAAGTTATTTTTAAGAGCTCAATTATATCAAGCGAAGAAAGGTGGTGAATTATGAAAAAAAGTATTACTGGCATTTCACTAATTGCATTGAGCCTCATGATTCTTGCAGTCTCAGCTTTTGTTTACGATCAGGCTTCTCAAACCACAACCCAAACTGTCGTTAACGTTGCATCTTTGACTCTAAATAATGCTGCACTTGGCAATACTTATGAAGGAGAAACAATGCTCTACACGCCAGCAAACACCACTGCAGTAGACGATGTTCTAAGCGTTACCACCTCTATGGCCAATGTGTATTTACATTTTGACACCGACTTAGAAACCCAAACCACCTACTATGACACATATCAAATAGAAGTCGTTGTTAGCAGTGCCCCAGGAGGATCAACTTTGAGCGGCACGGTAGCCACTCTGACGATAGCTTCTCCAGACACGGCGGCCGGAATTGACCTAGACGTTGCGGGTTCCTACGTTTTTGATTTCCAAGTAACGACAACCGCAAAGGCTGTCAGTAGTGATCAAGGCACCACAGTTAATATCACTGTAACGGCTGAGAATGCTTAAAAGTTGTGAACAAATGAATATAAAACGTTTCATTTTCCCCACTTTTTTCCTATTGTTTTTTAGCTTTTGGCTAGCTTTAGTTATTAATGTTGTACTTAGGTTAGTCTCCAACCCCCAAGTACCCTTGTCTTCTGCCTCACCGTTTGAAGCCTTCTTCGGATTGCTTTATTGGTTAGTTGCTATACTTGCAGCTGCAACTTCTTTCTCTTTTGGTATGGAAAAACTTGGATTGCTATCTGACCTAAGAAACATAATACAGGGCAAAGAGAAAGAGAAAGGCTTTGAGCCCGAGGTTTTTATGGCTATGCTTGACTCTCAGCCGTCATCGTTCCCAACCAAAGCAGCAGGTGAAGGAAATTTACTTCTTGAGCAAACCAACATAACTGAAGTGATTACCAAAATAAATGAACCGGAAAAACAAACAGAGGAACCAATAGAAAAAGACAAATTGAAGGCTTATTACCTGTTTGGAGAAACTGAATTCAAAGGTTGCCAACACAAATTTGGCTTTTTAGCAATAGACGAGAATAAACCAATTCCAGATGAATGTTTTGGTTGCTCAAAAGTAATTGAATGCTTCAATTATTTTAAAAAACCAAACTAAGAGGATCATCCGAAGAAAGCCAAGTGGGGATATTTGGTTTTTGAAGGAGGTCAACCGTTACGGTTTTTGAAGGAGATATCTTTTAAAGATTCAAAAGGATATATAACACCAGTTAATAGGGATTTTTATGCCAAAGGATAACAAAAACAGCAAAAAGAAATATTTTGAGTGCGAAGTTTGTGGTCATGGCTATTTAGACAAGGAAACAGCAATAAAATGCTATCTTTTTTGCGAAAAACACGAAACTTGTTCGGCAAAAATCACCAAAAAAGCAGTTCATTTTCCGAGTTTACCGACTCATTTAGACAAATTTGACGAAAAAAAAACTTGAGTTATGTTTAAGAAGTTGATTTTTCTTAACAGTGTGTGACAAAAATTTAAATGGTCTTGATTTAATTCGATGAAGAGTGCAATTAAAAATTTAATAACGATATTACTTCTTAGTAATATAGTGAAAGGAAAAAAATTTGAGTGAAACGTTGAAAATTAGAATAATTCTTTTGATATTTGTTGCATCATTATATTAGCTTGCTTAAACTCGATGATTTTGGTAATGCTCAGCCTATAAATACCTCACTCAGAATTGCTGTTTCATCTCCACCAACGGAGAAGGAATGTACACTAGAGGCACCCCTAAAAGATGAGAATGGTGTTCCAATGCAGAATATGGATATTGGCTTTTGGGTATGTGATACGTCGCTAAATGGCACAAATAAAACTGATTCAGCTGGTGTAGTTTCCCTAAAACTTAAAGATAATGCTCCCTTGTTTTACTATCCTAGATTGAGCCTTTTTGAGGCAAAAAAAACTGAAACATACAAAATAAGTGCTGCGTTCGATGGCACCACAACCTATGCTCAATCAAGTAGCGAAGATGTATATGTTGCATTTGTCTGGTAGATTACACCTCTTTTATGGTTGGTGGTGGGCTAATTGCAATAGCTATTATCAGAGTGGGAGGATACATAGCCCTTCGCAGAAGAAATAAAACAGTCACCCTAACAAAGACTGCGAAAGAAAAATAGTGGGCACCTAGGTTATTTTCATTTTACATCTTCTAATAATCAATTATAGAAAAGAGAAAAGGTTATGGTTGACAGCAAAACGAACCAGGTTACCTATCTCGGTAATAACTAAGACAAAACAAACTTGTAAAAAAGGAACACCTACAAATGATCAAGATTCTAAAATTACTTGGCAATAAACCTTCATGTATTGCAATTGGTAAGTTAGGTTTAGCATGCTGATAGCAATAGTATAATAGGTTTCAAAATTGATGTAGAGTTTGGGAAACATATTCTCAAAATCCACACCTTTAGCATGAACAATTCTCCCTAAATCGCTACGTATTGACTCATATGTTCTCCCCATATTTACTAGCACAGTCTTCAGCATACTAGATTTGGTTGAATCAAAAGGCTGATTTAAGCTAAATTGTGGATTGTTATTCTGAGCTTTTTCTAACGCATACTCCAGTCTAATAATTTCTTCACAGTGTTTGTTGATCCGCATGCTGATTGCTTGTATCTCCGAAGGCTTTACATAATTGCTCAAGATTGATTCTTCCATATGTACAGTTCTGATTAACCTTCCCTGCGTTTCATGTTTGGCAAATTTCGGGGGATTCCTGCAATTTCCTTAGATACTCGATCAAATCGTCAACTTTGTTTTCATAGTCTTCATCAGTCAGGATTTCCGTGTATTCGTTAGAAGCTTTTACAATGCTTTCTCTTTCTTCCGAATTCAGGATTTGGGAGACTATGACACCTTCGAGCCACTTGGCAGCGGCAATCCGCTTTTCCAAATCAAGACGCTCAAATGTTTGCGCCAACTTTTTTAGAGGCTTATTGTTTGCAACATTATCCATTAGGATCCCATACAATTGAGAACTGAAATCAATTATTAGTTTTATGTATCAAGAATTTGAATAGAAAATAATCTTAATTTTAACCACTAAAAAGGAGGGAAAAGATTACGAGGGATAATAATCATGATCCTTTTCTAACAATAGCTGCCTCACCTCGGTTAAAACATATATAAGTTAATGCTCAATCTTGGTTTTTCAAGCAAAACGCAGTCCATAGAACAAGATGCAATGTTTATTATTCTCTTTCAGATTTTGAAGGTTTAGTATCCCATTCTTTCTCGAAGTCTTGTGGTGACATAAAATCAGATGTCGCTATTCTCTGTCTAAAAGCGTCTCTTGCACACGGCTCACTTACGTATGCACGGTAAACCGCAATTAGTAATGATATTGTCATAGCTGGAGAAATAGGTTTTCTAGCGAGGGAGGTCAAATCGCCGGATATGGAAGCTAAATCCTCGTAAATAACTTCTGGAAGATTAACGACTTTGGTCATTTTTCTATTCCTTTCCTTCTATCTAATTTGAACAAAACTAGTTGCTCCTGTAATACAAACATATTTAGTCGCAAATTCTAAAAATTCTTTCTGGCAATTAAATAGAGTTTGATTCTCTATATATTTTCGGTTGAAAAACCGAGACAAGAGGGGAAATAATTTGAAAGTAGGAATAATATGTAGCGATAAACTGAAAAACTACGATTTCGGACCCGGGCATCCATTTAGGGGAGACAGGTTTAGAAGTTTCATGTCCTACTTTAACACAACGCTAGGCAAAAGCGGCCGGTTTGAAATCTTTCTGAACGAGGATTCTGCGAGCAATAAGGATCTTGAACTTTGGCATACAAGAGATTACATCCAAGCAATGCAAACAATGTCAACGGGTAAACGGGTTTCCAACTTGTTGAGGTACCTAAGCTGGGACAACATGAATCCCACAACAAGGCAATTTCCATTAGGCATAGAGTCTGCAGCCAGAGTAATCGTTAAGAATTCTATGATTGCTTGCGACCTTGTTCAGGATGGAAAATTCGAGAAAGCCGTTTCAATAGGAGGAGGGCTCCATCATGCGAAACCCAGTTATGGGGAAGGCTTTTGCGTATATAATGATGTGGTTATTTCTGTTAAACATGCAATTCGAAAGTATGCCTTGGAAAGAGTTTTGATTTTGGACACAGATGCACATGCGGGAAACGGAACCTGTCAGGCTTTCTATTCAGACCCTAAAGTGCTCTTCATCGACTTACATCAGAAGGGCATCTATCCCGGCACAGGCTACGAAGATGAAATTGGAGAAGGAAGGGGAAAGGGATACACTGTTAATGTGCCGTTACCGCCCTACGCAAACGATGAGGCTTTCAAGTTCATATTTGATGAATTAATCTTTCCTTTGGTAGATAAGTTCAATCCAGAGCTTGTCATTAGAAATGGAGGTTCTGATCCCCATCCCAGCGACGAGATAACTCAACTAGGATTAACTCTAGAAGGGTTCAGATATATTGGAAAAAGTCTAAGAGAAATCGCAAAGATATGCAATGACAAAGAAGTTGACCTGATTTGTTCAGGATATAAACCGCAGGTCTTATCCAGAGCGTGGTCCGCTTTAATTTCAGGAATAGCTGGAGTTGATGTCGACTTGGAGGAACTATCTCCGTTGAGAACTGAAGAAACTCAGATACTTGAAGACGTAACAAACACGGTTAGGAAAGTGAAGAGAAAACTTGAGCCTTATTGGGGACGCTTTTAAACCTACAAGAGACACCAAAAACTGCTAGTTATATATCACATAAACAATTAAGCTGAGGTAACTGTGAGTTATATTTCCGGTGAAAAACCTCTTTCAATTTTTCTAATAGTGACTAGTGATGAAAAAGCGCCACTTAAAGGGCTTTTCTTGTCGACAACCAGAATGGTTTGTGTGGTCAACACTTTTCCGATTTTTCTAATTTTGTAAGCGATGATTTGTTTCAGTTCATCCATGGTTTCTGCTTTTACCTTTGCAACAATATCATAAATCCCGTATACCATTTCTGCCTCGTCAATACCTGCAACTGCTCTAATTGCTTTCGCTACTTCTGGCATTGATCCGGGTTCGGTGTTTATTAAGACAAATGCTGTTGGCACTTAGCTTTCCTCACCAAAATTTTCACTTACCGTATTGAATTGTTTACTATGGTTTCTGAGTTATTTTGCTCGTGATGACCTGAATGGGGACACTTACGCCCCAAGTCTTTATTTATCTTATTTGACATCTTTTTGATTTCCCTTGCTTTTGTATTAAATGATGTCTTCTATAAAGATTTGCAAACCGAAAAAGAGTGAAAAGTGCATATTATATCGGAAAAGAATACGTTAAACTAACCATGATATCTTGCGCAAACAACCCTTGGTTAGTTAATTAATATTCACCTTTCTTATGTTGGTCAAATTTATTTCAAGAATATATAATTTGAGATAGATTTTTATCAGTTGTAGAATCCAGTTTAAATTATGCGTGAAAGGGAAGAAAGGGTTCGATTAGCAGCATTCTTTAATGCAGCTTTCACTATCATAGAGATTATTGGCGGTTTCTGGACTAACAGTTTAGCTATACTTTCTGACGCATTGCATGATTTCGGCGATAGCACCGCTTTGATCATTTCATGGATTTTCGAAAGAGGAGCAAAAAGAACTCCCAATGCTAAGTTCACGTTTGGATATCAAAGGCTCTCTCTGTTTTCTGCGCTCTTTTCCGCGTCCGTTCTAATCGGCGGCTCAATCGTAATAATTATCCAAGCTATACCCAGGCTCTTCAGTCCCGAACCAGTAAACGCGTTTGGAATGCTGGGCATAGCCCTTATTGGAATAACCTTTAACGCTGTCGGCTTTCTTCTATTGAAAAAGGGTGAGAGCTTAAACGAAAAAGTACTTTCATGGCATCTTTTGGAAGATGTGTTGGGTTGGATCGTTATTCTTGTTGGTGGCGTAGTAATCTACTTCTGGAATTTCTATTTGGTTGACCCGCTAATGACCGTGGCTCTGACAGTTTTCATCCTTTATAACGTAGCCAAAAACCTTAGAGAAGCAATCAACATTCTTCTTCAAGGAGTGCCCAAACACATCAACCTCGAAATAGTCAAACAAGACATTGCAGCAATCAAAGGAGTGCTTGGAATACACGACATCCACATTTGGTCATTGGAAGGAGAAACAGACGTTTTTACCGCACACATAGTATTGGATGATGAGGCTCTAACAAAGCAACCCGAGCAAACCAAGCAAAAAATCAAAGAAGCACTCAACACCCATCACATAGAACACTCCACCATCGAATTAGAAAGCAAACACCTTTGCACAGGCATGGTATGTGAAGAACTGAACAAACACAAGGAATAAAAAGAGAGATAAAAAGCACAATTTGGAATGCGAATAACTTTATACAGGCGTGTGAAGTTTATCTACAATTTAGATTCTACCATCGTTCGTAGTGAACTATCTCATCCAAGGTTTTTCTATTAGTTACTTGCCCTTTTTGTTCCGCTGGATACCCAAGTGGCAACATAGCGATTATACGTACATCTTTGGGAATTCCTAATACTTCTTTAACCTTCGTCTCATCGAAAGCTGCAACCCAGCATGTACCAAGACCGGCTTCATGGGCGACGAGAACCATGTTTTCCACAGCGATTGCAGAGTCCACCTTCCAATAACTCTCACCGTCCATCCTTGACCAAGCTTCATTAGGATAAGAACACGCTACAATTACGACAGGGGCTTTAACGAACCATTCTCGTGTATAGGCTGGTAGCAAACTCTCAATAGTGGCTTTTTCGGAAACCACAACGAAATGCCAAGGCTGGTTATTACTAGCCGACGGTGAAAGCCTAGCTGCTTCCAGAATTTTCAAGAGTTTATCTTTTTCCACGGGTTTATCTGCGTATTTTCTTATACTTCGCCGAGTTTTAACTGCTTCAAAAACATCCAAAACAAACTCACCAACA
>JABAOC010014340.1_pt2 | contig 52081 bp, 52 predicted proteins | sample 7062161 | NCBI WGS metagenome assembly JABAOC01 (sample SAMN14538625, study PRJNA623070) | marine sediment metagenome | biome: marine biome [ENVO:00000428]; feature: marine pelagic biome [ENVO:01000023]; material: deep marine sediment [ENVO:00002113] | place: India: Gulf of Khambhat ... | reverse complement strand
ATTTGTTACTGAAACATTAACCATAAATTGGGAATTGGTCCAATTCATCATCTGCTCAATTGGTACTTTCGTTGCACCATCTTCTGGTTCATTATTTACAGCTCCAAGCCAATATCCATCAACGGTGAGATCTATATCAGAGACAGTCCTATTTTTACAAATATTAATACTTTTTTTATAATTAGCTACAGCTGTAGCGTTGTTGGGAGAACCTATATCTTTTCTCCAACCACCATCCCAATATGCGGTTGGTGAACTGGTAAGGCCGAGCTCACCCTTAACCCTTGAGTACGCATGTAAATTAACATCATATACATGAATCACGTAATAGAAGGGATAATCATCTCCCCTATTGAAAAATAAATAAATCAACGCTTCATGACCGTATTTACAATATGTACACGTTGTATAGGTACCATATTCTTGAAGAACAGTATGGGTAGCTGCCGTGTTAACGGGTTCATTTTTTTCTGATTCTGTTGACAAATTTGGATTAGACATTGCCCCAAAAACTGTGGTAAATAATAACATACCAACTAGCATATAAATAATTATTCTTCTCATTTTTATATTACCCCTTTTAAAGTTTCTTCAGTAGTTAATATATACTATAGAACAACCATTATATAAATCTTTAGCTATAACAATTGTAAACCATCCTTGAGTTAACCAATAGAAATCAAGAATTTTTGAGTTTAAATTTATAATAAATATTTTATAATAAATATAAATGAAAAATATAATATAAACTTATTCTTAAAGATTAATTTAGAGTAAGAATTTTTAATGGTATTTGCGATTTGAGTTTAGAATTTGCAGGAGTTATATGAAATGAAGATTCTCATTATTGGCTCTGGGATGATGACCCGAGCAATAACATATGATCTCTGTAATTATTCAAAATGTGACACAATTACCATCATAGATAAAGATAAAAAAGCATTACATTCTACAAAAAAAATATTTGATAGAAAAATAATAAATTTTCAAAATTTAAATATAGAAAATACAAATAAAATAAAAATACATTTTCAGAATCATGATCTTATCATTTCTGCTGCTCCCTATAAATATAATTACATATTAGCCAAAACTGCCGTAGAGACAAAAACCCATTTTCTTGACCTAGGTGGAAATAACTTAATTGTAAAACAAGAACGAAGTCTATTTACAAAAGCTAAAAGGAATGGTGTAATTGTAATTCCAGATTGCGGTCTTGCCCCAGGGTTANNGTTAACATCGGTTATAACAAGAGATATTGTTAATCAGATGGATCATGTTGATTTTGTAAAAATAAGAGTAGGGGGACTCCCAGTACATCCAAAACCTCCTCTAAATTATCAAATAGTGTTTTCCCCTTTTGGTCTTATCAATGAATATATTGAAGATGCGATTGTTCTTGATCATGGCAAGATTATCACTAAAAAATCTATGACTGGTCTTGAAAAGATATCATTTCCCAAACCATTTGGAGAAATGGAGGCTTTTTTGACCTCAGGGGGTTGTTCTACTCTTCCATATACGTATAGAACTAAAATAGATAAATTAGATTATAAAACAATTAGATACCCCGGACATTGTAAAATGTTTAAGACCATTTTAGATTTAGGATTAGCAGAAGAAAAAACAATCAAAATTGGAAAAAAAAACATAATACCAAGAGAAGTATTAGCAACTCTTCTTATGAAGAAACTCCCTAAGAACGAAAAAGATGTAGTTTTACTCAAGGTTTTAAGTGAAGGTATTAAAGATCAGAAAAAAATTTGTATGGAATATTTAATGATAGATCATTACGATGAAAAAAACAATATCACTGCCATGATGCAAACCACAGGATATCCTGTATCAATTATAGCTCAAATGATTGAAACTGGATTGATCAATAAAAAAGGTGTCTTTTGTCCAGAAGAGATAGTCCCATGTAAACCTTTTTTTGAGGAATTAAAGAAACGCACTATTATAATTAAAAAGAAAATAACACATAAATAAGAATATGATAAAAAAAATAATAGGAAAAGAATTTTTAGATGCAAAAGAAAAAGCAATCAAATCGTTAGAAAAAGCTTGCGATGAAAATAAAGCGGATAAAGAAATTTTACCTATACTTACTTTAATCAATCAAGTAAAAGGTTGTTATACAACCAGTAGTTGTTCAGGTAGAATTGTTATCCTTGAAATTCCACAGATTGGAGACAAACAAAAAGCAAGCTTTTTAGGAAAATGGCATAGAAAAGTTGACCTAAAAGAAATTCAGACAGCGTTACAAAAGGTAAAAAAAGGTTATGTATGGTTTATTGCACAATCCCCCATAATACATATTGTTACGGATGAAATTGAAACAGCTGATAGAATATTAAAAATTGCATTAGGATGTGGTTTTAAAAATTCAGGACTAAAATCTATAAGAAGAAAAATTGTCATAGAAATTTGTAGTACAGAACGTCTTGATGCTCCAATCGGTCTAAACGGATTTATATATAATGAGGATAATTATTTACAAATTTTGGTAGATATTTCTAACGATATTTTGGAGAAATCTAAGGGTAAACTTGCTCGATTTAAAGGTAAACTAATAGAAATCGTTGGTTAAATTAACAAAACATTTATATACTCATTGATATATTAGTGAATGGGGAAAAATTATGAAGGTTATGAAAAAGAAAATAATCGGCCTACTAATATGCATGCTGATGATGACTACTATACCCCTCGCTGCAGGAATGACAGAAACAGAACCTGAGAAAGAACCAACACTTGACGTTGGTCGAGTATTTCTTAAGGGATTGCTATTCCATAAACTCAGGAAGGGAAACGTCAATCACGCGTTAGCAATAAGACTATTTTACATAGAATTCACCCCGACCGAGAGAACCATGGGATGGGTTACTTTGAATACCGTTTGGTTCAAAGACTCAGCCTATTTAGGACGAATGTATGAGGTAGGTCTTGGCCTATTTACTTACGTATTCGGATTCTTCGAAGGCGGATTAGAAGTTCTGTAAAGTGGGCTTACTCAATAATTAGAATCATTCAAAGATCATTCTTCTTTCTTTTTTTAATTTTTTAAAGAACTTTTTTTTATGTAACTATTTATAGGAGTAAATTGAGATAATTTTACAATTCTTCATATTCTTTTGCTATTGCTGTAGCTACCTCTAACGATGAATTTGAGCCACCAAGGTCATAGGTATTTATTTTACCCTCTTTAATTACCGTTGTAATCGCTTTATCCAGGTTAGATGCCTGTTGTTTTTTACCAAGCCAATCTAACATGAGTTTCACGGAGAGAATCATAGCAGTTGGATTGACCTTGTATTGTCCAGCATATTTTGGTGCAGAACCGTGAGTTGGTTCAAAAATGGCATAGTTATCACCTATATTTCCACTTGCTGCAAATCCTAGACCACCCACAAGCTGAGCTGCAAGATCTGAGATGATATCCCCAAACATATTTGAGGATACGAGTACATCATAATCCTGAGGGTTTTTTACCATCCACATACACATTGCATCTATATTTGTTTCTGCATATTGAATCCCTGGATAATTCTTTGCGATTTTCCGTGCTTCTTGTACCATCATTCCACTCGTTTCTCTTATTACATTTGGTTTTTCAACAAGCGTTACCGACCGACGATTATGTTCTTTTGCATATTCGAAAGCTTGTTTTATTATATTTTGGCATGCTTTTTTCGTAAATATTCTACAAGAAATTGCTATATTTTCAAGTGATGTATTTTCAAACTTTTTCATTTTTGGATGAGTGTGAAGTGCCTTGAATACTTCCTTGCTAGGAGGTCTAAACTCTACACCAGCATAAAGCCCTTCAGTATTCTCTCTGAAAACTACCAAATCTATGTCATCTCTATAGTTCAATGGATTTCCAGGATAAGCTTTACAAGGTCTTAGATTGGTATGTAAATTCAATTCTTGACGTAATCGTACAATTGCACTAGAATAGACTATACCTTTCCCTCTTAATTTGGGTATTAATTCTTTTTGGGCATCTTCATTTGGTTTTGAGGTTATCGCACCAAAAAGACAGCAATCTGTTTTTCTCAACAATTCAATGGTTCTAGCGGGTAAAGGATTACCTTCTTTTTTCCAGAATTCCCAACCAATATCTCCCTCGATATATTCTGCATCCAGATTAATTGTGTCTAAAACGATTTTTGCAGCATCCATAACGTCGATTCCAACACCATCTCCAGAAAGACAAGCAATATGATATTTTGGCATAAATGGCTGTAATCAAACCCCTATTTTTAAAGGTTTTTTGATTGAGTTTGATATAGTTGATTTAGCTTATAAAAATACCAATTTGATGATATGTTACGAAAATTATTTTCTCAATTCACCAAGGCTAGTTACCCTTTCAGCAAAAGCATTATGCTTGTGAATAGATTCCTCACTCTCACTTCTTGCAATTACGACAACATCATTAGATAGTTTTTCATATTTCTTTAAAACAGCACTCAGCATATCTCTTACAACGTCTTCAACAAACTTAGGTTTTTTATGGGCATTGAGTACTAATTCCCCTTCTTCCTTTCTTTTTAAAATACTATAGGTAGAACTACTAAATGAATTTTCAACGATATTTATCAGATTATCTGCATCAACTGTTTTAACATCTCGAGGGACTTCTATCATCAATGTACCAATATTTCGTTGATTATGGGTAGGGACAGGAACAGATTTATTTTTAGAGTCTAATTTTCTAACAAGTTCCATAGCACAAGGACAAGCTGTCATACCGATTACTTTGACACCGATCAGCTTTTTTATATCACCATTACTTCTTGCTCTTGCTTCTGCTACTAGTTTATATGGTTCTGATCCCTTCCGTCCAGATGGATAAGTAATATCTAAAAAGTAATCTGCTTCTGCCTTAACTTCCGAAAATGTAGCATAATCATGTTTTTCGAGAAGTTGTTTAGCAGTTTTTTCACAAAAGGATTCTAAATCAGAAACAGGTTTTTTAAGATTAAGATCAATAATATCAGATACAAGTTCTAAATTTCTAGACATATGACTTCCTTTTTGTGATGCAGGAAGATCAACAAAAAGATCCAATGTAACAACTAAAGGAAGTACGGATTCTTTATTTGGTCTTTTAATATAAACAAGTTTTTTAACTCCTGTAACTCCAACCCTAGTTATCTTAAATTTTGATGGAGAAAGTCGTGATTGTACATCGGGTAAATCAATTGATTTAATAAATTTCATCGGGATTAAAAATAAATGTCTTTTAAAAAATATTCCCCTTCAACCCAAATTTGCATAAATTAAAATAAACCTTCTTTACATTCAGGAGGTAAATCTGCCGCTGTGGCTTAGAGGTATAGCGATTCCTTGGTAAGGAATAGGTCGGGGGTTCAATTCCCCCCAGCGGCTTAAATTATAATTGAATTTTTTATAAAAAAATCTATTTTAATATTCTTATTCAATAAGTTAAATCCGATTTCTTATATTTTCTATCTTTCCAAATAATACTATTCTTAAGCAAAGATGCGAGGAAATTATAAGATATTAGGAAAAATGCAACAGGCATTAGTAATGCATATTTTAACATAAAACCAAATCTTTCTTTTGGATACCACATGATTTTTCTACATATAACAAATCCTAATGATCCATAGATAATTTCAAAAAAGATTGTGGAGAGCATTAGTAATCCAGGGATAATAAAACCTGAAATAATAAGAACCAATCCAAGAATTGTGAGTATTTTCAGTCCCACTATACCAATAAATGATATTATCCATATGGTTGGGTAATACCATTTTACCCAAGTAAACTGTATATTACCCCACCTAAGAAACGTATGAATATCTGCATCATCAAAACTTTCAACGATACATTTAGGGATAAATTTAATCTTATATCCAGCATTTTTTACTATTTTTGTTAATATTAAATCATCAGAAAAACCATACTTCCATTTGTTTTCAATATCTAGCTCTTTGAATAATTGTTTTTTAATTGCTGTTGATCCACCCCAGGTATAATTAAACATCGGATGGAATAAAAAGGAAATACTAGCTAAGTTCCATGTAGATAATAAAGATGATTTTAAATCATGAGGAAAATACCATCTAAATCCTGTGGCAGCACCAATTTTTTTTTCGTTAAGATAAGAAACTAAATATCGGAGCCAATCCCTGTGCGGTCTAATATCTGAATCAGCAAAAACATACACATCTACATCACCTGCTGTTTCAATCCCTTTAATTAAAGCTGCAATTTTTCCACTGCATGTATCATAAAAATCTGCTATTTCTAATCTAACATTTAGATTTTTTTTAAGCAGATCTTTTAATATTTTATAAGCGGGATCCTTAGGTGAATCTATAACAAATATAATCTTATAATCTTTGTAATTTTGGTAGCAAATTGCTTTAATATTTTTACTAAAATCTTTCGTAACTCCCTTACAAGGGACGATGACACAGGTCTTTGGAGAATATGAGTGAAAGCTATCTTTTTTAGAAATCCATAGAGCACTAATCCATAAAAATAGAAACACAATTTCTCCCATTATTGCAAGAATACCGAGTATTAAAAATAACGAATAAAGCATATGTCAGATTTATTTATCATGATTCTGTATAAAGTTATTATGTTCTTTTCATTAATTTAATCTGTAATTTTTGACTAAGCACGACGGTATTAATTATTATAAAGGAGATAAAATCATTCTTCAAGTTTATGCAGCTCAATGTTTCCATTTTCAGTTTGTATATCAATTAAGGGTCCACCACCTTGCAATGAACCAATCTTAAAATTGTTGGTGTAAATATCAAAAATCAAGGGAATGTCATTTTCTTTAATTTCACCATTTGTTGTTTTCATATCAAATACTCCATGAAGTGTAGGAAGTATGTATACGTCTATATTACCATTGGTAGTAATTAGTGTAATGGAATAATTTAATTCTCTTATTTCTATAGTAATTCCTCCATTTGTAGTGCTTGCTCCATCGATTATAGGGATATTCTTGATTTCTATTTTTCCGTTGGTAGATTGTAACTGTTGAACAGCAACATAAGTTGGTACTAAAATATCAAGATCAAGAGCTTCTCCTCTCCATTGACCAGTCGAATGTTTGACATTTAGAGTTATTGAATTATTTTCTTTAGTAACCTCTAAATTAAGTTTATCTATATCTTCTTGCTTGTGAGCTTTTTTAAGTCCACTTACCTTTATTACATTTCCTTGGTGGCCAACAACTTTAATATTACCGTTAATTGTTGAAATGTTCAAAGTTGTATTTGATTGAGTTTGATATTCTTTATTAAACGATTGTGTATATTCATATTCACCACCACTGTTGTTTGATATTGTATCTGTACAACCACTCAATACCCCTATTAAAAATATGAGTAATATTCCGAGTGTTAAAATTTGGTTTTTCATGGGTTTTTTCTCCTATAGATTAAAGTTCAGTATGAATTTCCTCTTAATAAAAGTAATAGTTCAATTAATTTTCATTCAGATTATTATATTATTGTGTTTTAATTGAGTTAAAAATAAAAAAAAGAGGTGGATGGTAGATGCCATCACATTATACTAGATCGAGTAAAAGGAGTAATAAAAACAATCCTTTTGTCATTGTTGCAGGTGGACATGCATTATTTGTTGCATCTGCTTCAATTGTAACATTTCCGGGGAAGATACCTGGTATAGCAAGTCCAATGAATATCCTTGAGGTTACCGTCACTGTATCACCTGGCAATAGAGAAGCTACGGTACCACTTTTTGGTCCCCACAATACAATTCCACCTGTAGTATAATATTTCCAGCGAATATCCTTACACTCTGCTCCACCTGTATTTTTAATAACTGAGTTTATCTTTAGTGATGCTGTTGGTGCAAACAATCCACCAAGCATACTATCAATTTCTAAACAGCATTCCTCTGGTTCTTCTCCACCTGTGATTACAAAGGCGAAATCGATATGCTCTCCCGTAATTGGATCTATGATTGGTAGCCATGTTGGTCCACCACTCCACACTGCTGCGTCCATAAAATGATCGAGCGATGTTTTCCAACCTACTGCAATGGGTGGATCATAATAAGGCATTCCGATTACAAGCCAATAGATTTCTCCTTCCGTTTGTTCAAAGGGGTCACTGATTTCGGGGATATTAATCTGCCAATATAATTGATGATTGTGTTCTTCATAATCACCTTGTGGCCATAGCCATCCTTGATCACCATCCCATGGTCCTGCAATGATGAATTCATCCTCTGTGAATGTTCTGCCCCACAAAAGTGTTTCAGGTGTAGAAGGTGGTCCTGGGTTGTTTGAATAAATACTTACCTTAATCCAAGGAATTGTTTCATTCATATCATGATACCATGATATCCAAAAGTGTATATCTTCCACTGGCCCTGTCTCAGTACATCTCCAATCATCACCGAGCTGCCAATCGTGGAAATCTACATCCCAACCATTTGGATCTGGTAATTGTGGGTAATGCATTTTGTGTCCGTCTCCTACGCTCCAATCAGCTATTGTCACGGTAGTTGCGCCTATCAACAGCGTACAAATAAAGATTCCAACAATTTTTGTTTTCATTTTTTTGTTTCCTCCCGACGTGATAACTTTTATCACGTCAAAATCTATATCCCTCTTTTAGTATATAAATCTTGGGTATTTTACAGGTAAAAAATATAATTTTTGTTATAGATAGTATGTTATATAAAAAACGAATGTATTTATCTAAAAAGATGGTAGATATGAAATAAATTTTTACCTTCTATCTCTAATAGTTTTCAACATTTCTTTACCAAAATCAGTAATTCCGTATAATCGAATATTTTTCCCACAACTTTTTTCTTCAACGATATTGAGATTTAACAATGATTCCTCTTCTTTATACCTGGTTTGCATGCCTCTCATTGCACCAATCACATTTGATGGTGTTGTTCTAACATGATATGCAATATCAGAGGTATAACTATAACTTGGACTGATATCAAAAAGATATTCTGCAATCCTTTTCCTAACATTACTTCTTCTTAAAGCTCTAATAGCAAGAGGTTTTTTAATTTCGAGAGAGGGTTCTATATTAGCCTCTCTTTGCATCCCATCTACCATCTTCTCCAACTTATGATACTTAATTGTTATTAATAAACTATTTTCTTATGTAAATAACCATATGCATTTGTATTTGCATCATTATATGCATATGCGCAAAGGTGATATTTTGATTTGTTAACGAATAATATTTTATTTTTTTTAGATATAGATCGCGTTCATAATGAAGGTTATTCCAAAATAGATAAGAATTGCTCCGAATACCACTATAAATATTCTATAAACTTTTAATCCTATGATATTTGTTCCCTTTTTAGCTAAGTGTGCAACACTAATAAGCCAAACATAGTCCATCCATACATGACAAATATACATAAAAATAACTCCTGCAAACGATGCAAATGCAAGAGATATTAAGATTAGTTCAGCTCCAACAGTTAACCACCATAAAATAAAGTATGGATTTAAACCGGTGAATGCTAAACCGATAAGAAAAAGATGTTTAAATGATGATCTCCTCTCTTTTGATTCTTCAAATTTAAAAATTATAGAATTACGGATTTGAACTAAACCAAAAGCTATCAAGACTATTCCCCCAGCAAGTCCTACACCAACGATTACAATTTCTTCGTTTGCAACCGTTAACAAACCTAGAGCAAAAAGCATAATAAGAGAGAATTCTACAATTGTATGAGCAACAGAAAAAACAAGACCTCCTTTGGCGCCTGTCTTTGTCCCATGAGATATTGTAGCGAGAAATAAGGGACCTGGTGCTAGAGCCCCTGAAGCTGTCACTAAAATAATAATTGTTACGAAATTTATAATATCCATAAAACATGAAATGATGGAAATTTTAAGACTTTTTCCTACAGCACTTTTTTTTCAATAATCATTAAAAATGATTTTAAATCATTGTTATATTCCCCCATTTACTATAATGTCAAAATATAGCATAAAAAAGGTTGTGTTTGCAAAAAAATATTTCTTTTTTATAATTGGATTGACTGTTATTTTTTGGGCACTAGCGTTTCCCTTTATTAGAATTGGACTAGAGGAACTTTCACCGATTAATCTTACAATAATGAGATTATTTGTTGCTTGTATTGTTTTTCTTATTTTTCTTATAACTTTACCAAATAAATTTTCAAAACTAAAAAAGAAAGATATAATTCCAATATTTTTACTAGGTTTTTTAGGAATTATAGTCTATCATTTAGGACTTAATTATGGTGAACAATACATATCACCAAGTACAGCAAGTCTCATTATTGCTACTATTCCAATATTTATTGTTATTTTAGCTACGATATTTCTGAAGGAAAAAATTACCTCTACAATTATTTTAGGTGTTATTATCTCATCAATTGGAGTTGTAATCATTTCAACAGTAGGTAGACCAACCACCATTCTTGAAATAAGATACATATTTGGAGCGGTTGCAGTTCTCATCGGAGCTTTAGTAGGTGCAGGGTATACAATTGTGGGTAAAAAACTGCTGATTAGATATTCCCCTCTTTCGCTTACCGTATATGCGTTTCTATTTGGTAGCCTTGGATTAATTCCATTTATTAGTAATTCATTATTCGAACAAGTTACAGCTTTATCAATTACTGGGTGGAGTATTGTTATATTTCTTGGTGTTTGTCCAACTGTTATTGGATATTTATTATGGTATGTTGCACTTGAAATTAAAACAGCTTCCGAATTAGGAGTCTATCTTTATTTTGTTCCAGTATTAGCAACTATATTTAGCTATGTATTATTACAAGAAAATATTACTTGGTTATTTATTTTAGGAGGTGCTTTAGTTATTCTTGGGCTTTACATTGTGAATAAAAATGTGAATAAAAAAGGTATTAAATCTAAATAATTTTTTAGATTTTTTTAAAAGGCTTTATTAAAATATTGTAAAAGATTTTCAATAATAAAAATTATGTAAAATTATTAAATAGTCGGTATTGAATTAGAGATAAGAACTTTATGTTTAAATTTAATAATTAACTAAACAAAAAGTGGATGGAGGCGTATTCATGGGTAAAACCTTATCATTAAAATTGAATGACAAAGAAATGAAAAAAGTAGATCGTGTTCTCAAGAAAAAAAATATTACGCCAAGTAAGTTACTTCGAAAAGCCCTATGGCAGTATATTGAAGAGGTAAACCTCAATCAACAGAAGAAAAACAATGAAAAATTAAAAGAGGTAGACCAAAAGGTAAACCTAGATTTACAGGAGAAAAATGTGAATAAGGTAAACCAGGTAAACCATGCTATTCAGATTATTGATAACTATGAGCTCTTACGACATTATAAAGAGGAAATTGATTGGCTTAGAAATCGTGTTGAATATTTTGAAGGATTCTGCAAAGAGATTCATGATAAATCATTTTCAAGAATAGATACTGAATTCAAGAAAAAACCATTGATGTCTGGTATCAGAATGTAATTACTTTTATTTTTATAAATCAGAGTAAAAATTAATTGTAAATTCTTTAGGACAGATAAGTTTTTCAATTCTCAAGATAGACAAGATAGGGTTTATCTGTATCATCCAATGGCGTATAATCAACAGTTGCAAATCCATAATAATCGTTATTGGATGCTATATATTCATTAGATAGTTGCAACACAATTGCTATGTAATCATTCTCGATATCAAGATTATCAATCATATCCTTAGTAAACGTTACATCTATCCATTTTCCTTTTTTTGGAGTTATTTCAATTTTTTCTCCACTTGATGATTCCATAAGATACCAGATATCAGAAATATCTCTCATGTCATTAAAATCAGTAAGAGGTTGTGTATCATTTACTACGTATACTTTTATATTACCTGGACTACCTTGTTTACTTACACATTTTAAATAAAATTTTATGTCAGTTTTATCCCATTCTGAGATATTAAACCGTAAAATTCCTCTGGACGTTGTATTATTTCCATTAGGCAAAATATCTGTAGTGAACAATCCTACGGCAAGTGGTTGATCATTCTCACTTGCTATATATCCAAATGTAATAGGCATACTATTTGTTAAAACTGCAACATATCCATCATCATCACTATTTCTAATATATATCTTGTTTTCAAATTTTTTTTTCTTGGAAGGTGTTTCTTCACAACCACTTAAAAACAATAACCCGATAATCAGGAAGGTTATAATTATGTAGTAACTTTTTTGACTAAGTTTCGTTCATCTCACCACACGGGATTGAATAAATAAATCTTTATAAAGCTTTTTTACTATTATTTGAAAAACGAAAAATTTTCATAAAAAATTAATACATAATTCTATAAATCTAAAAGATTCAATCCTATTTTTTCTTCAAATACTCTATTTATCTCACCATCAATAATGTCTATTATTCCTTCAAAAGTTGCACTCACGATTGCCGAGTTTAAATGTCCTCCAAAAGATTTATGATCTTTATTACATAAATTTACATGTAAATGTAAATAGATTTTATTTTCCATAGTGGAAATGTTTCCAAATAACGGTGCAATTTCATGGTCTCCTAAAAGCTCGGTTGATTGATATCTTTTGGTCTTAAAGTTAAAAAGACCAATGGTTACATTATCTGTTGCTCCAATTCCAGAAATTGTAGCAAGTTTAATATGTAGGTTTTTACAGATTTGTTTCAACGTATTAACAATCTCCTCTCCACTATCGATGCGAACAATTACTTTATTTCCAAATTTTTTATATTTCATACAAAAAGAGCATTACTGAAACTTATATAAAGATTTATTTTGGTAATTAATCTTTTAGTTTCAACCGATAATTTTTAATGATTTACAGTCCTACAAAATGTTTTAATATAAAACTATATTTCTGTTGTGCCACAGAGATGTGCCGTCTTAGCTCAGTTGGTGGAGCACTCGGCTGTTAACCGAGCGGTCGCCGGTTCGAGTCCGGCAGACGGCGATCCAGTACCATTTTTTTCCTGTTGTACTTTTTTGAGTAGACGGACTCGAACTTTAAGTTTTATGCCTATACTCAGCTTATCACTTATACGTTCAAATTCTGATTTCTTTAAAAATGAACTATTTAATATAATCCTGCCAATTTAGTTTTTAGTCAGAAGAATTTTCATCAAATTCAATAACAACATCTACTTACTAGTCAAGATTTCACTAGATTTTAAAATTCTGCAGATTCTACAAGTTTCATTAACCAGCTGTGATGATCCACGTTTAAGAAGGATTTTTACCGAGTTATTAATTTCACTTAATATATCTTCATCAGTTATATTTAACTCTCCTCGTTTATTTGACATATATAGACAAACAGCTGCAGGAGTAACTCCTAATATTTCAGCAACTTGTTTTTGATTAAAACCATTACTTCTCATTATGCCTTTAACAAATTCTTTACGAATAGAAGGTAAAAAATTCCAATATATATGCTCACAGGGTGATTTTATCATAAACTTGTTATTTGTAATGTTGTTTATATACTTAACATTGGTTAACTACAAAGAACTAAATTTTACAAATTCTTCATGATTATTTCCGTAATTAATTCTTAGGATTGCATTATTATTATCTAAATCGCTATATCTGATGCAAAGAGATGCAGCTTCTTTTACATCACTCTTATCTTCACTCTTTTTTAATAGAATAATAGGACTCCCTGCGCCAATAACTTCCATTAAAATATCTTCCTTACCAAAAAATCCCTTGAGAATTATATTTTCTTCTTCGTTTCTTCCAACAATGACCTTAGCACTACTATTAAGTCTAAAATGTCTACCATATCTTAAAAGCTTCATGTCTTTTATTGAATCTTCATTATGTTCTAAAGTTTCTTTTAATCTCTTTGCATAACCAGGATCAGTTAATCGACATCCACCCGCAGGACAAGGATAATCATTAATTCCTAATCTTTCTGCAAGTTCTATTTGAGGAAGACGTCTTCTACCATGTATAGCTAATAATTTATTCCTATCAATCCATCCTTTCGCTTCAGGTATAGTTGGTTTAAAAAGTCGTGCGGATAATGGTCGGACAACAAGATCATTCAACCCTGATTCTTGTTCTATAGTTTTAATAGCCCTTCTATGTTGAGACATTGGTCTCTGACCAATAACTTCACCAGTAAAAATAAAACTCGCACCTATTTCTCCCATATATTTTTTAGCCTTTTTAAACATGAAAATTCTACAATCAATACATGGATTCATATTGCTACCATATCCATGTTTGGGATTCTTTATTATGTCAATATAATCTTTTCCCCCTGCAATAATTTTTATTGGTACATTTAGCTTATCAGCAACACGACTGGCTTCATGTTTACATCCCTTTTTGGTACATGTGCAGAAAGGAGTGACAAAATTAAGTAATGTAACATTTATTCCCTGATCAATCATAAGTTTCACTGCAAGGGTACTATCTAATCCTCCCGATAACAGTCCAATTGCCTTTATATCTCTAAAATTCTCATTAATCATTATTAAAAACCAACATATTTTGCATATAATGATTTTGCAATATTCATATCATTGGTACCAATAATTATTGCTCTACCATTTCTGAATATATTTAATTCATAGTCAGGAATTGTAAATCTAAGTATGATATCACGCCGTTCTACATTACCTAATTTTTCTAACTTTTTTGCTAATTCTTCTAAAGAGATATTCATTTGGTTTGCAGGTGTGATCTGGGTTGCACCTCGCCCACATAAAGAAATCATGGTTTCTTTCTTTTCTGCGTTTAAAAATTCAAAATTATGATTGCCACAACATTTACAATTTTTCTTCTTCTTAACTAATATTTTTTGAAAATTATGGTTCCAAACATCATACACGATAAGATCTTTATTAACATTCTTTTTTAGAAGTATCTTTATCGCTTCAGTACTTTCTATCGATGCGATAATTGATGGTATAGAATTTAACACACCTACCGTATCACAAGTCGCAAGTGAACCAGTTTCTGGTAAATTCTGGATGATACATCTAAAGCATGGTGTTTTACCAGGGACAATATTCATTGTCATCCCATAAGTTTCTATTGCTCCACCATATATCCAAGGAATTCTGTGTTTTATACAAGCATCATTTAATAGAAAACGAACCAACATATTATCTGTTCCATCAAGAACAATGTCTGTTTTTCTGATAATCTTCTCAATGTTTCCATGATTTACATCATCGACAACATAATCGATTGTAATATTCGAGTTAATTTTTTCTAATTTCTTTGCAGCAACAGAAGCTTTCGGAAATCCAATATCTCCTTCATTAAATAAATTTTGACGTTGTAGATTGTTTAATTCTACAATATCTCTATCAACAATTTTAATATAACCAATACCACTTCTGACAAGATTATTAGCAATTGTGGTACCAAGAGCTCCACAACCAATTATTGTTATTTTGCTCTTTGCAAGTGTTTCTTGACCTTCTTCCTGAATGTGTTTTAACAAAATCTGTCTGTTATATCTATTATTTACAAGCATAATTTATACCTTCAATTATTTCGCTGGATTTCAGAAGGTTACAAATCCGACAAGTTTCTTCTATTACTGCTAAGCCGTTTTCTTTTGAAATCCGTTTAGCAGATTTTGTTATTTCATTCAAAATTTTCCTATCAAGAATTTCTGTTTTTCCTCTTTTCCCCGAAATATACCTAGAAACTGCAGATTCTGTTAATCCTAGTTTATCAGCAACTTTTTTTTGGTTAAATCTATAGTCTTCAATTAGAGCTTTGGCTAATTCTTTTCTTATAACGGGTAAAATCTTCCAGACGATAATTTCACATGGTGTTTTCATTTACTTCACCATAAATTATAAATAGACAACCCCTATTTATATATAATTGCCAATTGGCAAGTATATAATGGAGGAAGAATATGTTCAAATCTACAACTGAGAGTGAAATAACAAATGCAATAGTAATTAGTTTTTTAGAAGATATGAAACAATTTGCTAAAACCGATGTGGTTATAGTTGGTGGTGGACCAAGTGGACTAATGGCTGGAAGAGAACTTGCAAATAATGGAATTAAAGTTCTTATTATTGAAAGAAATAACTATCTTGGAGGTGGTTTTTGGATAGGTGGGTACCTGATGAATACAGTTACAATTCGATCCCCCGGACAGGAAATTCTAGATGAATTAAACATTCCATACAATGAATTTTATCCAGGTCTGTATACGACTAGTGGCCCTCATGCTTGCTCCAAACTTATTTCATGCGCTTGTGATGCGGGTGTACAATTTCTCACTATGACAAGTTTCGATGATATACTATTTAAAAATGATAAAGTGAGTGGTGTGGTTGTTAATTGGACACCTGTAAAAAGTCTACCAAGACATATAACTTGTGTTGATCCAATAGCACTTGAATCAAAACTTGTTATTGATGCCACGGGTCATGATGCAGTAGTAATCAAGAAACTCGAAGAACGAGGAGTTATTGATAAATTACCAGGTTATGGTAGCATGTGGGTAGAGCAATCTGAAAATCTTGTTGTTGAAAAGACAAGCAAAGTTCATCCTGGTCTTATAGTAGTTGGTATGGCAGTTTCTACAACCTATGGACTCCCAAGAATGGGCCCAACATTTGGGGCTATGCTATATTCTGGAAAGAAAGGTGGAAATATAGGGTTGGAGGAATTCAGGGATAGGGAACTCACAATAGAAGGTAAAACAAATTGATAGAAAATGAATAGAAGAATTAGATAATATGAAATTCAATAATAAAATTAAAAATCATATGAATACCGATGTACTATACAATAAGATAACGGAACGATTAGCAGATCTTATCTTTAAAATGTCAGAGGTAAAGACAGATATAGCAATTGTAAAATCTGAAAGCGAAAATAAAAATACCAGATTAAAGTAATTTGTACATACTACAATTTCTTATCGATTTTTTATCTTTTTGTGCAAATTACAAATACAATATTTTATTTAATATCTCATTTATATGATATTTCTAAGGAGGAAAAATATGAAGAAAATAATACTAATCATATCAATAGGAATTTTAATCCTTAATGGATTTGGAGTTAGTGCATTATTTGAATCAAAACCTAATATGATCGTATCTTCTGCTCTTGAAGATGAATTTGATATGGTGATCATTGCTCCAAATAAATTTTCTTCAGTGCTTCAACCATTGATTGATCATAAAAATAGTCATGAAGTTTTAACAATTTTAAAAACAACAGAAGAAATCTATCAGGAGTACGATGGTCGTGATAAAGCTGAACAGGTTAAGTTTTATATTAAGGATGCAGTAGAACAATGGAATATTTCATATGTCTTATTAGTAGGAGGTAGACGTGGGCAGCAATTTCGATGGTATGTTCCATACAGATTTTCAAATGTTGATGATGGATTCATGCATAAACAATTCCTTAGTGATTTGTATTTTGGAGATATTTACACAAATGATAATGAATTTAACGATTGGGATTCAAATGGTAACAGTATTTACTCTGAATGGTATGAAGATGATTCGTCATCAACTGATATAATGGATCTTATACCAGATGTTGCAGTTGGGCGATTACCATGTAGATCCCAAAATGAAGTTACTACCATAGTTAAAAAAATCATTGATTACGAAAATAATGCTTATGGAAAAAAATGGTGTAAAAGAGCTTTGCTAATCGGTGGTGATACCAATCCTGGTGTGGGTAATCCTTTTCCCTATGAAGGTGAAGCAGATTGTAATTATACAGAGCAATGTCTAAAAGGCTATAATGTGACAAAATTATTTGTTTCAGATGATTCGCTGAAAGATTATAATGACTTTATTGAATCATTTAATGTTGGTAACGGGTTTGTATTATTTCATGGGCATGGACTCCAGGTCAGTTTATTTACTCATACCTCTGAGGGCGAACAGATTAAGGTATTTCATCGGGAGTATATCCCACAATTACAAAACAAGGGCATGTATCCCATAATGGTTGTCGGATGTTGTTTAACCACAGAGTTTGATGTAGGGATTTTCAATTTTCTTACAATAATTAAAAATCTCAAACAACATCATTACTTTTTCAATTTCAGATATGAATGTGTCCATGAAGTGCTTGCCTGGGATCTGATGAAAAAATCAGATGGAGGTACTATTGCCCATGTTGGAAGTAGTTCTACTGCTTGGGGAGCAGCAGGTGATAAGAATCATGATGGTATTCCAGACAGTGTACAAAATGGATACACATCAGGTTTATGCGCAGAGTTTTTCAAAATAATCGGTGAAGAAGAATTCGATATACTTGGTGATGTATATACTTCTGCTATAACAAGAATTGTAGAAAATAATTCTGCAACTGATGATAGAATTCAATGTAAATGTGTTCAAGAATTCCAGTTGATTGGTGATCCAAGTCTAAAAATAGGTGGCTACTTAATTTAAAAAAAACCTTTTCTATCGTTCCTTTTATTCTACGAATCCTAGAAAATCAGCTACATATAGTTCAGATATTATGTTTAATGTTGGGACTATAAAAACATAAGCCAAAAATTTTTTAATTATAGTTATTTTGAACATGATAAAATTTGTATGAATATTTCTAATCTTTTGTACAAATTTATAATAAAAATTCTTTTATACTTATCACCTACTTTAAAACTTGTACATTGGAAAGAAGAGTAATTGGGGACGTAAATATTATATTTAAAATGAATAGCAGGTTACCTACAAAAACCCTGACTACTTCTTTCAAAATCCTTTCCTCACGATGTATATTTTAGTCCCTAATTTTACTCTTTCTTTCCATGATAATCAATAAGAGGAAGATGAATATGAATTATAATAAGAAAATATGGCAGAAAATCTTGATTTTTTGTATTATTTATATGTTACTATGTGTAAGTATTTCATTTAATGTTGGTTCTAAGGAACTAATTAGTCATATACATAAAGATAAATATGATAGTAAAATGAAGACTTTGTATATGAAAGCTGATTGTCAAAAAATTATTTTATATAAACCTGTGGTTTCAATAGTTCATATTGGTCCTTTGTGGTTTACATCAGAACATGCTTATCTTGCATTTATTATTGATAAAGAATTTATTTTAAACCTTGATGGTAAAAGCCAAAATGTCGATGTTCCAGCGATGGTAATTCCTTATAAGTTTCTCGGTTTAGGGCCATTATTTTGGATACAAACAGTAACTGATCCCAGTAATGGAAATGTTACCTTGATTGGTTGGTGTGAGGACGTGGTAATCCATCCTTTTAATAATTCATAGTAATAAACTCTTCTTAGACTATTGTTTTGTATTAATATATCTTATCTTGTCGTCCCTAATAAATTAAAGATTTAAAATTCTATTCAAATTTTTAATCAAGATTTGGATGAGAATTGTACGTTATTATTATTAACAATAAGGTATTAATTATTTTGTACAAATATTTTCCAGCAAGATTTATTTACCATATCTAACAAATATATATTGAGAGTGGGGGTACACTCTTTTAGGAGACTTATGGCATTAGGTATCCTTTTGATAGGGGTCTTTTCATCTTTCCTCCTCCCCATACCCCTCACTCTCTTATTAAAAATTATTTAGATAAATCACTCCTAATTTTATTTTTTTAGTCAGAAGAATATGAAACAATATATGATTGTACATAAAATAAAATTTAATTTAATATATTTCATTTTGTACAAAAAATAACTAAAAAATTTTATTTAGTATTCTAACTATCAAGATATAAAAAATGGAGGTAGAAATATGAAAAAAATATTGCCAATTTTGGCAGTTAGTATTTTAGTCCTTGGTGGACTTGGTGCTGTTGCTCACGATGAAGCGAAAAAATCAATCGAAATAGTAGAAGTCAAGGGTGGGATTGGTCATTTTAATATCGCTATTGAAAATACAGGAGATTACAAATTTAAAACATTAGAATAGAGTATTTTAGTAACAGGTGGTGTGTTAGGAAAAATAGATGTAAAAGAATCTGGTTTAATAACAATGTTTGATATCGCAACCACAGAGATCTCCAAAACAGATGAATTTATATTTGGACTTGGTAATATTGATATAATTATAGATGCGGATTATGCAGAAAGTTGGATTGGGACAGCATTTGTATTTGGACCTTTTATACTTAATATCGAAAAGATGTAATTATAAAAAGTGTAGATGNNTTCTTTAATCTTTTTTATGATTTAATTGGTGGTTATAACTTCTTGTGATTGTCAAGTTTATAGGTTATAATAGAATGAGGTGCAATATTTTTATTGAACATATTCAATATTTCTTCCATGTTCTTATTGTTTTGTTCAATAAAATAAAAAAAACCTTTAATTGATTATTAAAAGAATACATTAATTATAGTTGAAATAAAAATAAATCCTTAAAGTTGTGAATGTATGTTAAAAAAAGTAACTGTTTGAGTTTCAATTATTCAGTATAAATAGGGGAAATAGAAATGACAATATGTAAGGAAAACATGTATATAATCAAAGGAACTGATGAAATTCTTGAGAATTTTTTTAGATTGATTATGAAAAATAGATTAATGAAAGATATTAAAATTCAAAAATTTGAAGATAAAGAATGTGATATCCTTGCCGATTTAACAAATAATCAAAAAAAAATTCTTAATTATGCAAAAAAATTTGGTTATTATGATTATCCTCGTAAAATAACAAGTGAAGAATTATCTAAAAAAACCGGAATCAATAAAGATGAAATCCTTGAAAACTTACGGAAGGCTGAAAAAAGAATAATTACCCAGATTCTTGAATATCATTTCATTTGAAAATGTTAACTGAACAGAGTAATTCAAGTTCTATATTCCGCACAAGGGTTAATATTTTAATAAAAATACTTGTTATAGATTGGTTTAGAGGTTGTCAACTATGAACCGTAACGCAAAATCTCGATTAGGAATTATAGTAGTATTACTCTTATTGATTGTTTCAAGTATTACAGGTTGTATAGAACAATCTGATAAAAAATCTAATCCTAGCCCTACTCGTGATTCACTTACAGTAGGCATAACCCAATGTCCTACCATTAATTTTTTTCCGTGGATTGATAGTTACGATGTTACAACTATGATGATAAATATGAATATTTTTAATAGCTTGGTTGAATTCGACCAGATATTTAGAACTAAACCTAAACTAGCAACATCCTGGAATAATCCAGATAATCTAACGTGGAGATTTTATCTTAGAAAAAATGTGAATTTCCATAATGGATACAATTTTACTGCAGAAGATGTAAAATACACGATTGACTTAATAAAAAATAATGAAACCCACGTTTTAAGAGAATTATTATTGTCAGTTAAAGAAGTAAAAATTATTAATGATTACACCGTAGATATCGTAACAGAGAAACCTTGTCCTATTCTTTTAAATAAACTTGTTGACATTCCGATAGCTTGTAAAAGATACATTGAGGAAACAACGAAGAAATGGCCTATTGGAACGGGAGCGTATAAGTTAGTTGAATATGAGCCAAATGAATACGTGAAACTTGAAAAAAATGATAGATACTGGGATGATTTGACGGTTAAAAATGTAACCTTTAAGATGTTTAAAACTAATGAAGATCTGAAAAATTCAACTCTTTTAAAAGAAGTAGATATTGCAACTCATATTATTCCTCGATATTATGATGAAATTTCAAATTGCTCTGGTATCAGAGTTGTACGATGTCATCAACCTACTGTAATTTTTTTAAGTTTTGATTTCAGAAAAAACGATAGTGTCGCTTTTAAGGGAGAAAAGAATCCATTATCAGATATACGAGTTAGAAAGGCCCTTTATCACGCTATCAATATAACAGAAATAATTAATACCATCTTGAATGGTTCAAGGTTTGCAGAGCCTGCTTCTCAATTTGTTTCACCCATGATTTTTGGTTATGATCCAACTATTGAACGATTTCCCTATAATATAGAAACTGCTACAGAGCTCATGGAAGATGCAGGATATGAGGATGGTTTTGAATTGGGTTTGAACTGCCCAGAAGATTCTGAGAATTCCAAACGACTCTGTCAATTATTACAAACTCAATTAGCTGATATTGTAGATATTAACATAAATTACTTACCAATTAAAGAGTATTATTCGGAACTTTTTGGTAGGAATTGCTCTATTTATATTCTTGGTTGGCTTGCTGCTACTGGTGATGGGGGAGAAATATACGACTATATGATTCGAACTGTTGATCAAGAGGCGGGTATCGGATCATATAATCTTGGCTATTACTCCAATCCAGAGATTGATAGAATTGGGGAAAATATATCACATATTTTAAACCCTGAAGATAGGCTTCATCTCATGCAGGATGGTTTTAGAATTGCTATGAATGATATTGCCTGGATTCCTCTATATGTTCCAAAGTGTGTCTATGCAATCGCAGATGATATTGCATGGGATCCCGGTCCAGGAGGAACTGTATTTGTAGAGGACATAGATTTTAAATAAACACAAGGACTACGAGGATTTTTAAGAATGAAAAAACTAATCAGTCTGAAAATAAAAACAATAATACCGATATTTTTTATTCTCATTGTAGTGTTTTTTACTAGTTCTCTTGTAATTATTGACCGTGAATATAACATCGCAAGGGATTCTTTGATCAATAGTGCAGAATCATATTCTAGTTTGTCGGTTGTCACGTTAATAAATAATTATCATACGTACTATAAATCTGGTTTTTATCAATTTATTCAAATTGTTGATGATCTAATGATGCTTAATGAAAATGTGTATTATATTCAAATCGTTGACATAAATTGTAAAATCTTATTCAATACTACTGAATTAACACAGAAAACAAAATATGATGAGGTTATATTTGGAGGACGATATATTGAGGAAGATGCGTTAATTGAACGATGTAGTTCTTCAACCACTTCAACACAGATTTTTGACAACAAACAATATATGGAAATCATTCAACCATATATCGATGAATGGGGGAGACATGATTACTCAATCCAATTCCTGTTTTCTCTTTCAAGTTTAGGTATAATGAAACAAGAAATGATGAATACCGTTTTCATTTATTCAGGTATATTTATTATTATATCATTTTTACTCATTTTTATCCTTTTCAATCGATTTATTACTACTCCAATTGGTACGTTAATAAAAGGTGTCCGATTGATGGGCAAAGGAGGATTAGGGTCCAAAGTAGAAATTACAACAAACGATGAACTCGGTGAATTGGCTTCTGCATTTAATAAAATGAGCAAAGAATTGAAAAAATCCCAAGATAGTTTAAAGGAATATAGTCGTGATCTTGAAAAACTAGTAACAAAAAGAACGGAAGAATTAGAAGATAAAACAGCTTATCTTGAAAAAATAAATAAAGATTTGATAAAAACTCGAAAAGAATTGAATATTTTAAATAAGAATTTGGAAAAGAGAATCAAAGAACGAACAGAAGAAGTAGAGCAACTTCTCAAACAAAAAGATGAATTCATAAATCAGCTAAGTCATGATTTAAAAAGCCCATTAAATCCAATGACGATTCTTCTCCCTATTCTAGAAAAGCAAGAAACAGATCAGAAAAAAATAGAGTGGATAAAGGTTTTAAGAAGAAATGTAGAATACATGAAAAACATTGCTACAAAAACGCTTGAGTTAGCTAAATTAAATTCGCCAAAAACAAAATTTTCATTTAGAAAACTAGACTTAAAGGATGAAATTAAAAGAATAATTCAAAATAAAAAAACCTTGTTCGAAAGTAAAAAATTAAAAATTCAGAATAACATTCAACAGAAATTGTTTATAAATGCTGATAAACTTCGTTTTGAAGAATTATTATCAAATCTACTTGAAAATTCAGTGAAATTTTCTGACAATAACGGTAAAATAATTATCGATGCAGAAATAGAAAATGATTTTATGAAAATTTCAATTCGGGATACTGGTGCAGGAATGACAAAAGAACAGATAAAACATGTATTCGAGGAGTTTTATAAAGCAGATACCGCGCGTCATGATTTTGAAAGCAGTGGATTAGGACTTACAATATGTAAAAAAATTGTAGAAAAACATGGAGGAAAAATATGGGTAGAAAGTCCAGGTCCTGGAAAGGGAACCACCGTATTTTTTACCATGCCATTATATCAAAAAAAGAATGAGAGTAACAAATATTAAAGGACGGACAATATATATTCTAAGGTTTTGATCGTATGAAAAAAATTATGTTAGTAGATGATGAACAGGATCAAATCTTTTCTATTAAAACTGGTTTTGAACAAGAATATCCAAAAGAATATGAAATTATTGCTGCTGAAAGTGGGAAAAAATGTTTTGAACTTTTAGAAAGAAATGTTCATCCTGATCTAATATTACTTGATATAATGATGCCAGATATGGATGGGTGGGAGGTTTTTGACAAGTTAAAAGCGAATCAATCTTGGAAAAAGATACCTATTATATTTCTTACTGCTCGTTCAGACGATTTAGCTGCTAAAGCAGGAGCCATGATAGCAGATGATTATATCGAGAAACCTATTGATATCAATGAATTAAAAACAAGAATTGACAATGTTTTTAATAAAACCAATAAATAATATTTCTATTTAAGTTCTGGGAGGAAATTCGTTTTATGAATTTTCGTTACATAAAGATAATCATAATTTGTTATATCTTCAGGAAATTTACTTCTAATATCTTCCATTAATTCATGAAAGTGTTCAAAATTTAATGTAAAGATAGATAGTTCCAAATCACATCCTCCGACAGCTTTATGGATCTCCCATATGAATGGATTATTGCTTAAATAACTAATAATATAGATTTTCTTATCATAATTTCTCAAGGATAGATTTACGTTGAATGGTTTAAATCCGAGTTTATTTGTATCTACAGTAATTGAATATCTTTGAATAATACCCATATTTATCATTTTAGAAATGCGATTTATGATCGTTGTCGATGTTTTATTGATTTTTTTTGCTATTTCAATACTTGGCATCCTGGAATTTCTAGCAAGTAAACAAAGGATTTGATAATCAACGTCATCAATTTCAGCTATTTTTCCGGTATATCTATATTCATATGCTTTTTCATCGGTATGAGATAATTCGGTAAACAGTGTGGCATGTTTGTAACCAAATTTTTCGTATAACTGAGAGAACTGAATTTCTTTTAAATAATATCGATAACGATTTAATGTTTCTTCATAAAAAGAGTAGAATTCATTTGGATTTTTTACTAATATTGTAGTGGTAAAATCATATCGTCCCTTAGATGAAGCTGCACTCCATGTGTTGTTGTAATTAACAAAATAATTAATAATTTCTTTTTCTTTCTCTGGTGATACATATTGAAAGACGAAGTTTAGTCGGTAAACAGAATATCCTAGTTTAAATACATCTATCATAGTGTTAAAATTTTGGATTATATTCTCTTTTACAAGACGATCCAATCGGTATTTTATCACGGTTTTTGGTAAACCTACTTTTTTTCCTATTGATGATAAAGATTCTCTTGAATTAATAAAAAGCTGGTATATAATTTTATAATCTTTAGAATCTAGATTCTGCATATTATTGATGGCTCTCCCAAGATTTTTTCAATATATTAAATTGTACATATTCAATTATAGAAGATAAATCTTTTGATAATGTTCAAATTTTTTATCTAAAGTATTATTTTCTTATGCTTATATTTTATTCTAGGTGGAGAAAATATGAAAAAAATAATTGGGTTTGGTATTTGCATGCTATTGATTACCCTAGTATTGCCTACTTCCACTGCTGATGTGAAATCCCTTACAACATTCGAAGATGAAGTTGAGATTAGGATAACCGCTGGTTGGCGTGGTAAAGATATTGGATTTGGTTTTGCGGTATATTTATTAAATCACAAAACTAAAAATGTGACTGTGATTTTTAATGTAACGTTTGATTATCTTTTTATGAATGACTGGGACTTTTCTGATAAATGGAACGATACTTTACCGCCAGAATTACCATATACCGCCCATATCAGCTGTGCACCTTGCATCCCTGATGGTATAAAATTTGTCTCAATAACTATTGAAGTAGAAGATACAATAGTTACCAGAAAAGGTCTCTCAATAGGTAGACTAGTTATTCTTTTTAATGAGTATATACCTTACCTCCATTAAGATTGCATTGCTTATCTCATCTTAACTTAACATTTTTGGAGAATTTAGATTCTTCTGGCTAAAAACAACCGATAATTTACTTATTACTTCTTCTTCTTTTTATCAGTAACAGTATCTTTTGTTCCTTTTACAAAACTTTTTCCTATTCCAAAACCTTTCTTGATGCCTTTGCCAATTAATTTTCCAGTATCTTCAGCAACTTTTTCGGCTTTTCCTTTTTTCTTGTCAACCATATATTCTACCTCTTCAACATCAACAATTTCCAAATGTATAACTCATTATTATATTACTTTTTTTATTAATAAAATAGAGATTGAAGATTCTTCTGGCTAAAAACATAATTCGATTTTATTAAGGGCACTAAACTGAACTTTTAGTTAATGTCCGGCAGAGGGTGATACCTTATATCCAAGGAAATCAAGTTAAAGATAAATTTCCTTATTCTTGTAAGTAATTTTAAAATAAACGAGAAATAAGGGGCAGAGAGGAGATAGCAAAGATATTCATTTGGAGTTGAGAGGATGGTTTATTTCAATAAAACGCCTGCCCCCTATGTCAAGTGGAAACACTGGAATACATTTCTTAAATATAAATATTATTATTCCTATAATCCTGAAAATATATTTTTCAACAAAGTTTTTTTGAAAAAATAAAAGATATTACTTTTTTATGTTTCTTTGATATAAGTTCTTTCTATCCCCTCTTTTACACCGGTAAGCGTTAATACGTAATTATTCGCTGAAAATTTAAACTTATATTTCTCTGTAATATTGTCATTTTTAAGAACAAGCAATCCATTTTGTACTGACCACGTTCCATCTACCCCTTGGATACTATATTTTTTATTCGAGTAAAAAGTATATGTGGGATATTCTATTTGATTTGGTGTCCATGTTCCAATAAATCGTTTATCTACTTCTTCACAACCACTTAATCCAACAGATAATGTTAGAATAATTATTGTTAATATTGCAAATTCTAGTTTCATTTTTTCAATCCCAATATACATTATGTAAAAAGACTTTTCCCTTATAATAATTGTTTTTTGTGAATATTAAATTTCTACGGGTTTCATTAATGGAAACCTATCTTTATTTATTGTTGGATATGGTTCTAAACCATATGGCACATCACCAATACCATCTATATTACTATCACTTCTATTGTAGTCATCCCAATAGTTACCAACAATCCCGTTATCCCACTCATTAAATACTTTATCTTGAGCATTCCATTCACTATTTAACTTAAAATTATTAGAATAAATTGCGTTATTTTCCGATCCACAACATACTAAAATTCCTTGTTGGTTCAATTCAATTAAATTCTTAAACACCTGATTATTTTTCGAATTTATAATACGTATTCCATTAAAATTTTTTATAATGTTATTTTTAAAAATAAAACTGTTGTAAGATACAAAAGCATAGATACCATAGGTATTATTTTGACAAGTATTAAAAGATACATTATTGTTTTTTGTATCATTATTAAGATAGATACCTCTTTCATTATTTAGCAGTATATTATTAGCTATTATATTATCGGACGTTTTGACATTTATCCCTGAAATATGTGATGAATCAATAGTACCGATGATTTGAAAATTTTTAAAAGAACAATTATTAGCCATAACAAGAACTACTTGGTTTTCCTCTGACGTATTGGTCTGAGGGAAAGTAATAATTGTTTTTTCTTTATCTTCACCAACAAGATTTATTGATTTATTTACAATAAGTGTCTCGTAATATATTCCATTTTTTACAAAGATTGTATATCCATTTGATGCATTATCGATTGCATTTTGAATCGTTGTATAGTCTGCAATTCCATCATCATCCACATAGATTTTCTTTGATTCGTTTTCAATACATCCACTAAATACAGCAATAAAGATTAGCAGAATTATTTTAAGTATTAAGATATATTTATTCATTGTACCCTTGTTACGCTTGATATTATTGCATTATTTAAAATTATGTCCTTTTAATCCTTCGTATATTTATGTATATTAAATATTAGTTTAGAGAGAGTTGATTAGTAATATTTTTATTATAATCTATAGGAGTGAAATATTTCTTATTAATGCTAACAATTCATTAGGAGGAAATTTTTATAGATCTGCCTCTATTGCTTCAATTGTATCTATCAATGCCTCACTTACATACTCCACTGTTGTTTTCATATCACTCGATAAAGCTCCACCAAATATCAGTTCATCATATGCATCTCTAAGTTCAATGAAATCTGTTTTTAAATCATGCAGTGCATCGATTGCTCCGTCAATATCTCCTTCATTGAATCTCTCTTTCGCTAATGCAAGATCCGCTTCAGCTTGTGAGTGAATAGTTTCAAGTCCTGTTATATCGATTCCAAGCCGTTTTAATTCAGAAATAATTGTTCCTGTTCTATCAACAGCTCTCTCACCAACTCTAATCCAAAATTGAACTCTTCTTTCACGTGGTATTGTAATTTGTAAATCTCTGACAATTTCACGTAATTCTTTGGATAATTGGAAGATTTCAGCATTTACGGTGCGTATCAGAATATTATCTTTTTGATCATGAGCGTTTTCCAAATCATCTCGTTTACTTTCAATTTCATCTAATTTATCTTGGGCTTGTATTATATTATAACCACGATCATGTAGAATGTCCAGTATATTTTGAGCGTTATCAATACGAGTATCAAATATATCTAAAGCGTTTGTTTTTCTTACTTGCCAATAAGTATTTTCAAGCGATTGTATGACGCTTTCATTTTCATCTATTGCTGCTTTTATTCTATTTAATAATTCAATCCCTTTACCACTATATTCTTTAATAAGATCTCTAAGTTCCAATCTAAAATCAGTAGTTATTTGGATTAACTGTCGAATTGCATTATTAAGGGCAATATGGGTAGTTAAAGTTGAAATTAAATCTGTTTGATCTATAAAATCATCAAGAATTGATGAAAGGTCTGATGTGCCTGTACCATTGCTAAATCCATCGATATAATTAATTGAAGCATCCATTCCAATTTCCTGTATTTTTGCTTTCCATGCAATATGTGCTTGGCGAATCTCAACTTGTTTATCAAGAATTGGATACTCTTCTTCTCCACTAACAGGAATAGTAAAAATTGCTAACAATAAGATGGTTGTAACGAGAATATTTTTAATCATAAATATCACCTAACTCCTTGTTTTCAGGTGTTTCTTCAAAGAGAGCAATTGTTAAAAAATCATCAGCATCAGATCCACACTCAGATGAGCAACATCTGAAACTATCAGATGCATTTAGCCATTTACCATCACATTCCTCCCATACCTCACAATCAAATCCGTTTAGTTCTGCACAAGTTTTTAACTTGAGAGTAGTGCCGTCTAAATCTGAAGAGAGTTCTCTATTGCAACCACATAGAAATGTGGCAGTAATAATGAGCATTCCTAAAATTCCATATATCAATATATTTTTTCTTTTCATCCCATCATCTCCCAATGTGTTGTTAATATGAGTAACAAAGAACAATTATTAAATTTTTTTGGAAAGGGTAAAACAAAATCATTAATTTTAGCTTACCTCAAAAGTTTACTGTTCTTCTTAATTGACATCATTTTATTTTCAATAATATCAAGATTTATCTTACCATGGTTATACGCTTCTATGAATGTTTTTGTATCTATAGCATATAACATTGGATCACACATCAGATGATACTCAGAACAAGCTGCATTACTTACCTCCTCAATCACATCTCGTGTAATTTTTGATGTAAAATGAAAATCTTCTGATAAAAATAAATCGACACCGTTTTTCAATGTTGAAACAAGAATATTACAATCATTTGCTATATCATCAGCTTTTACACCATGATGTTTTTCCATTGAACTTATACAAGCTTTTCCAAAAGCATCGGATAGCAATCTATTTCGAAAATCAATTATTGTTGCATGGGTATATTTCCATCGTTTTATTGCTTTTTTATATTCAGATATGGTTATCCGACCCCAAACCTTCAGTTGTTCCAATTCAGATACTACTGTAGAAGTAATAAAACAAGGTATATTATCACGAACAAGTACCTTTATTATTTCATCAATTAGTGAATCATTTTTAATTAAAAACGATGTATCAAAAGAAACACTTCTGACTTGCATACTTATCCAATTATTATTAAATTCATGTCAACACTAGCAAGTTATAAATAGATTTTCCATAAAAATGAATTTTTTAGTGAAATAGCATCGGTATAACTTCTTATGGAAACTTATAGAATGAGCGATATTCCTCATTATAATAAACAATATAAAGTTTTAAAAAGGATATTTTATATTAAATTAGGTTATATATACTACCTGGGAGAAATAAAAAATGAAAAAATGGTTATCGTTTAAGATGACAGGCAAAATAATTCCATTTTTATTTGTTACAATTTGCTTTTTATCAAGTGGTAGTGGGGGTATTAAACTATTCTATAATACACCCGTAAGTGAGAATTTAGATCCTCCTAATATCATTATCAATATTGAACCATATGGATTGGTTTATGAAGGTGATATTATTGATTGTGAAATCAGTGGTGATCCAACTGTTTTATATTGGCAAATAGATGGTCAAAGTTATCATGATGCCTTTTTGGGAGATTGTCCTGTTATCTTTGATCCTGAACCAACCCCTCTTGGAAAGAAATTTGTAAATCTTACGGTATATGCAGAAAATGAACATGGTAATGATTCTGCGACCGTTGAGATAGAGTTAAAGAGACTATTTTTTGGGGATATACATTGGCATACTCCCTTCTCTGATGGTAATTTTGACATCGATACAATGTATATGAATGCAATACAAGATAATTACTTGAATTTTGCAGCTTGCAGTGATCATGGAGAATTATTAGATGGATTTAACACGCTATTTCACCTATATCCTCGTTTTGGTGGAGTACCTTGGTGGGATTTTTTAAAAACAATTTTTGATAAAATTCGAGGATATAGTGAATGGCAAACAACAAAAGATAAAGCAATTGAATACTACGAACCAGGAGAATTTTCTACACTAATCGGATTTGAATGGACAGCTGCTCAATGGGGTCCAGGTGGTCATAAATGGTCCCCAAATGGATGGGAAGATGTTGGACATATTAATTTTTATTATCGAGATATTTATCTAAATGCTCCCGAATATTCAGATTTACAAAAATTAAATTATGACATGATTTTTAAAGAAATGGTAGATGAATGGGATAAAGGTCATTTGAATATTGGATTTCCCCATCATCCTCAAGGAAAAGCAAGTTGGGTCAGTTTTTCTACTAATTGGACATTTCTTGCTAATGGGATGTTAAAAACCGAGGAACGAAATAAAATTCTTCGTGGTGTAGAAGCTTACAGTAGGTGGGGAACATCAATTGGTCAATATTACACTCCCGGAATCTCTTGGCTTTGGCCCTATAAAGAGGGTCAATTCTACAATCAGACAGATGCATGGATTGAAAATGCATTATGGGAGTGGAGTGAAAATTCACTGAAAGGCCAGCGATTTGGTTTTATTGCGAGTAGTGATACCCATGATTATGATAGGCCTGGGAGTGCACTGTTCAACGTTAGTCATTTAGCGGGACCTTCAGGAATTGTAGCAGTTTATGCAGTTCATAATACAAGAGAGGAGATATGGGATGCAATGAACAATTGTAGTATGTATGGATCTCAACTCCTCAAAATTAGAGCCAACGCACGATTTGATGGTCAAATGGCATATGGAGGGTGGATAAATTGTTCAACTCCGCTCGAAATCACAATAACAGCTTATTCTACTTTTTCTGGTATTGATTCAAGTGGAAAGAGTATGTGTCCCCATGGATATTCCCCCGATCAACTTGATTATCCAATAAGTGATATTTGGTTGGTTAAAAAGGATGGAAATAAAGAAAGACCGTGGTGTAAAGTTATTGGACACGCATTAATAAATGAAAGCTTCAGCAGTATTACATTTCATGATCCTACTGTTAAACCAAACGATTTTTACTGGATAGCTATCATGCAAAAAGGAGAAATGCTCTCACCAAATAACAATCAATATATGGCGTTTCTCGGTCCCGTTTTTATAAATCAGGTAATCCCTTAAGATTCGAGACGTTGATAGAAATTAAAAAATCTAGTTTTTTTGGAAATCTTCACCCGTCCAACAATAGAGACACAATTCCTCTTTAGGAAGCCCAATTGCTTGTACCATATCATCAAGCAGTTGATACCTTAAGGATGTTGCACCAAGATCTTCTGCAATCCAATTTATCATATTTTTGTATTCTTCGGATTTTGAGATTAAATATTTTGAAACATTTTCAATATCTTTCCCTTCCAAAGCTCTAATTGCCTTTCTAGCAGCTAGTTCTTTGGTTGTTCTTGTAGATAGATTATATATGCAAGGAAACATCAAGGGAGGACAAGCAGGGCGTATATGAATCTCTTCAGCTCCTGCATCTTTTAATTTTGTAATAGTAAAATTCTTTAGTTGTGTTCCTCGAACAATAGAATCTTCACATAAAATAATTCTATTATCTTTTACAATATCTTCATTTACAATTAGTTTCATTAGGGCGACTCGATCTCTAACTTCTTGAGATAATGGTGTGTAACTTCTGCCATAGCCAGGGGTATATTTAAATAGAACTCTTCTAAATGGTTTACCCGATTCCATTGCATAACCAATAGCATGACCTGTACCAGAATCGGGAACACCTGATACAAGGTCAATTTTAACATCATCTCGTTTTGCTAAAAATCGTCCACAGTTTTCCCTAACCTTTTCTACATTGATTTCTTCATATGTTGAAGCAGGAAATCCAGTGTATATCCATAAAAATGCACATATTTTATTTGAATTGTTTCCATTTTTTACTTCTTCAATTCCTTTTTGATTTATAAGTACAATTTCTCCAGGTTCAACAAACTTTTGTATCTTGAAACCCATATTGCTAAAAGAGCATGATTCACTTGCAACTGCTACCTCATCGAGTTTATTTCCAATAACTAAGGGTGTAACTCCGAATCTATCTCTACTACAATATATCCCTTCTTTTGTTAAGAGAAGAAGTGAGATGGATCCCTTAATCTCATCATACATTTTTTCAATACCATCGGTTATTGAATTACCTTGGTTAATTAAATGAGCGACAAGTTCAATTGTGTTAATTTCACCACGATCTAGTTCACTAAAAGATATACCTTTTTTAATCAATTTTTGAGCGAGTTCTTCTTTGTTTGTCATCAGTCCAGCACAGCATATTGCAAAAGGGCCAAATTTACTCTTAAAACTTAATGGTTGAGGGTCTTTATCAGATATTACTCCAATACCAGAATTACTTTGAATTTTTTCAGATCCTTCATAAAATTTCGATTTAAACTGTGAGTTTTTAATGTCATGGATTTTTTTAATGGGCATACCACATTCATCAATAAATGCAATACCCCCATACTCTGTACCAAGATGACTATGATAATCGGTTCCATAATACAAATTAGAAATACAGTTATCATTACTTATAATGCCAAATAAACCACTCATTTAAACTCCCACCTTTCAGTAATCGATGAGATATATATAAGGATTATTAAAATTTTTTATGAATAATCAATGACCTGATAACTTAAATATTTTTGATTGTAGAAGGTTTTTTAAAACAATCCTTGCTTGACGACTTTATGTCACAATATTTGGGATTTGGTAGTGATAATCATTCAAGTGTACATCCAGATATTATAGCTGCAATAGAAAAAGCAAACAAAGAATATACTATTGCTTATGGAGAAGATGAATTTACTAACAGTGCAATTAACAAAATAAAAGGAATCTTTGGAAATCATGTTGATGTGTACTTTGTTTATACTGGTACTGCTGCAAATATATTAGGATTAAAATGTGTTACTGATTCTTTTAATTCTATTATTTGTACCGAATGTGCTCATCTTTATGTTCATGAATGTTGTGGACCTGAGAATTTCATCGGGTGTAAGCTAGTGACTATACCAACAGAAGATGGAAAATTAACAGTTGACCTGATCAAACCACATATAATTGGAGTTGGTGATCCGCATATGGCTCAGCCAAAAGTTATTTCAATTACACAAGCAACTGAATTAGGAACGGTTTATAGACCAGAAGAAATTAAAAAATTGTCTGTTTTTGCACATAAAAATGGAATGCTAGTTCATATGGATGGTGCACGATTGTATAATGCAGCTTCATTTCTGAATGTAGATTTAAAGGATATTACAGCTAGCGTTGGAGTTGATATTTTATCTTTTGGAGGGACAAAAAATGGGATGATGTATGGAGAAGCTGTTATTTTTTTTGATAATAAATTATCAAGATATTTTGAATTTATACGAAAACAAGGAATGCAACTCGCATCAAAAATGAGGTATATTTCAGTACAATTTAATGCTCTTCTTTCTAATGACCTATGGTTAAAAAATGCAAAACATGCAAATGAAATGGCTCAGTTGCTCTACAAGGAGCTTAAAGGCATTCCCCAAGTAAAAATTATGCAAAAAGTAGAAGCAAATGCTATATTTGCAATCATATCCAAGAAATATATTCCGATTTTACAGAAGAAATTTTTCTTTCATGTATTCAATGAACATAAATCTGAAGTTAGATTTATGTGTTCCTTTATGACAAAAAGAGAAGATGTTTTAAATCTAGCTCAAATTATTCGAAATACAATTCGTAATTATTAAAAAACTTGAATCTCAAGACATTTTGATTAATGTTAATTGAAATATTTTTAAAGTAATATTAGATATCAAAAATGGGGAGATGTGATGATACATAAATGCCCCATGTGTAGATATCAACCGGTGGGATGGATAGATAACGAATATTATTGTCCTGAATGCGGTTGGGAATCTGAAAAAAGTAAGATGGTGGTAGAGCAGATTATTTAAATGCATTGCTCCAAATCTGTTGCCTTTTTAGAGGAAAAAACAGATCTAGAGTGAAGTATCGATTTTGTTTTTTATAACTAATGGAAAAATCTGTATTTTATAAAATTACTGAATATTTATATGGGAAATCTATATTCACTCCCTCGATAAGGATTAGAATGGATGAAAAAATAAAAGTCCTAACTATAACAAGTGTGTATCTTAGATTGGGCCATGGGAATCCAAAGTGGAAGTGCTGATGCTGGCGCTTTTATTGCAACGGCAACAACACTCTTTTTAACAGATTTTGTATATTGGCAATTCCCGTTATTTCTTTGGGCAATATTGGGGATAATTGGATTATTTATAGGTATTGCACTTTCGTACAATCTTAGAGAAAGTATAACTACGGTTAAAATTCATAATAAAAAACAAACATTCAAAGAGGCAATAGACGAAGGAATTACTTTACTGAAAAATACGAAAATTCTTGCTCCTGCATTTATGATTAGTGGTGCATCATTTGGTGTGACAATTACCTATCTTCCGCTTCCCCTTGTTGAGCGAACCACATTAACACTTCCTGAAATTGGTATTCTTATTGCTCTATGGATTGGAATAGGAGCTATCGCATCACTTTTTTATGGATCGATTACCTCAATTGCAGGCCGAAAAAACATAATTATTTTTTGTTATCTTACTATCGGGATTATTGGCTTTCTTTTCACTATAATAACGAACATTTTAATTCTTATTGGAATGATGATTCTTCTTGGGATTACTGTTTTTATTACCTTTCCTGCCCTAGCTTCATTCATATCAGAAATAACACACCAATCAGTAGAAGGAAGAACATTTGGTATCATATTTACGCTTCAATTGGGAGGAGGGACAGCACTTCTCTTTTTTGGTGGAATCGTATCTGATCTTTTTGGCATATGGATGCCTTTCTTCTTACTTGGAACACTTTCAATTATGCTTACCATAATTCTTCTTATCCGTTATACAAAACCTTACGCAGTGCCAATCAAGTAAAGACGTAAATTTTCAGTTTGACATTTTGACACGACACTATTATAAATATTTGGATACAGAATTCGACAGAATAACTTAACTATCGGGATAAAAACTATGTCAAAACATTGTCCAAAGTGTGGTACTAGAAATCCGGAAGACGGATTCTGGTGTAAATACTGTAATTCAAAAATAACTCAAACTATATCTGTTCAAAATACAGAACCAACATCAATTAATTCAATTCATTATAATGAGAAGAGTAATCGCTCATCGTATGTTTATTCTAATCAACCACATCGATATGGTGTTAGTTTTATTGGATTTTCCTTAGGAGGATTAATTGCACTTGCAGTAATTATTACAGTTGCGAGCTTGAATCTCGATTTTGATTTTAGTGGAATAAATTGTAAAATAAATGATGATTTTTGGTTTGAAGGTAACTATTTGAATACGAGTGATGGATGGACATTTACAATGAATAAGATAAAGGATTATTCGCTCAATGGTATAGTCCTTGGTTTGAAAACCTATTCTAAAAACGATATTCCCTATAGACCAATAAATATTTTTTCACCAATTGATCTTGTAATAGGGATTGATGATGTTGCGGATAATCCAGATAAATATCCATACTCGGTACGGTATGAATATCGAGGATATTGGGTTAGCTTCCAAGGTCAAAATGCTGGCGAAGCTGAGTATATGAAAACTCATATGGGGAATAATCATATTATCCCACACAATGAAATTGTCCTTAATCAATTAAAAAATATAAGTATAAATGATATTGTTTTTATAGATGGTAGTCTAGTAAGTTTGTATGGATCACGGGGGGATGAAAAACATTACTGGACTACTGATACCCAAATTGGAAATTATAATTGTGAAATCATACTTGTTGATGAAATTACATTAAAATAAAAAATAATCGAAGTTCTAATTGTTTATATTATGAATTTACCAATACAGGTCTTCCTTGATTACTAAATCCATTATTTGGTTCATAAGGATTAAATGCAGGATCTCCATATAATGTTCGGACATAATACGTTGGTAATTCTTTATCGACTCTTTTTTCACCTCTCAACGCTTCCCCAACACTGAAGTTATCTATTATTAGATGGTTTTCAAAGGGAGTTAATCCTGCTTCTGAACCTGTTTCTCTCGTAGCCCCAACAAAACAGTTACATCCAGCATGAAGCATAGCAAGTCCAATATTCATCTGTGGGGGTAATCCGTCAACACGTCCCATAAGGCATGCTGAAGAAAGGAAAACACTAGGTCTTGTAAAAATCCAATTTTTTGCATGTGAAACATCTATTGCCTTTGAATAATAATCAAGACCATATAAAGAAGGTGCAAACCAGAACCAGTCTGCATGACCAAGATATTCGATATAATTTGAGCCCGTATATGTATTTAATAATGTAGTTACTTGTCGACTATTTCTCAAATCACCAAAGATTCTTGGACTAAAACCATACTGTTTAATTTCATGTGCATAAGGTATTTGATGAAAGATTCCTCCAGTTTCACCAAATCCTTCTCCAAATATAAAACTAAAACGATTATGCCACTCTTTTGTTTTTGTAGGTTCTCCACATATATCCTTATAAAATAGCGTTCTAGATATCAATAAAGAAACATCTTGTACATTCCATCCTATTACTCTCCCAACTGAGAGATTCCAATCAAGAGAATATGGATTATCTGATGGGAGACCTTTTTCAGGTAATCCTGGTTGAGAAGGACCATAGTAATACATTGGGATCATGTTAGTTCCAGCAAGTAGAGCCAACCATGCTGGACCATTTAAATACTTATTAAGTAGGTTATGATCATCTAGAAGTGATAGTATAGTTACAAGTTGTCTTATCGAATAATTTACTTTTTGATTGGTAAAATCATGCAGATATTTATTATACCATGGTCCTGTACTGGATCCATTTGCAATTAAAGTATAATTATTATTTGTAAGTTTAAAATCAGGATCTGCAATTATTATCCCCCCATGAGCACTTGTGAGATATGGAGCTGTTATGGAAAGTTTTGGAATAAGAGGTAAATGTGGTTTTTCAAGTTTAGAAATATTAATAGAAATTTCAATATCGGTGTTCACTATTGATAGTCCACGTTGTAAAAAATGTCCGCCTTTTATACCATTATAAACTTTAACAATGAGTGTATAATTGCCAGACGCATTGACCGTGAGAGTTTCTAAATACGTTTCTCCAACTTCGTAAGCAAGACTGTTTGAATATGCAACAATATTATCTTGTGGATCGTAAAGATACATATATAGGATTGGATTTAAAGGATTAATTTTATCAAATATATTTTTTCTACAAATTTTACCATGTAGAGTAATTCTGTTAATATGGTTTGGAATAGATATTTTATATTGTTTAATTTCCGATCCTTTAATATTGAATTCTTTACTAAGCAATGTTAATTTTATATTAGTAATATGGTCGGTGATTGATGTTTCATTGGAATCTAAAATATACGGTGATAGTGTATCTGATGGGTTTGTCATAGTGATATAGTTTATTTCATTGAATTGTTCTTTTATTGTGGTTAAAACAGTGTTTTGTATAGCTTCTTTGGTTTTTAGTTGTGTAATTGTAATATTGGAGAATGTTAATTGGATATCTCCTATAACATAAGCATGAGTAGTGTCAAGTAAATTGCATAGATTTTGTAGTTCTATTTGGTTATCATCGTAAATAAGGATAGGGATATTTAGGTAGCTTGCTAGAGGGCTTGAAATTAAACTTAGCATATATGCATCATTTGTAGTATAGGGAATGATCATCACTGTGGGTGCTTTTATAAAAACATGCTTTGCAACAGTTATTGCAACACTTGGTGGCTGCCCTAGTATTTTTGTTGTATTATTTGGAATAGGTACTTGTTCACCAAGTATTAATAGTGTTTTATTTTTTGTTTTCAGATACTGATCTAAAAAAATCTTCTGGTGAGTGGTGAGCGTCCCATTATCTTGAACAAGAAGAGGAAGGAGACCAGTTGAGTTATTAGCTCTATCATACCAACAAGCAATATATGTTCCAATGATTCCAAAAAAAGGATCACTATCCGGAATAATTAAAGCATCTTCTATCGTGTTACGAATTGAATCCAAAAATGGTGAATCTTCTGAATTATTTGATTCTTTAAAAGATATGTTTCCAGCTTGAATTGTATATGATAGGATGATTAGAGCGATTAGGGAAAATATAATTGTTTTATGCATCTAATATAATTATAAAGATGATTGTATTAAAAATCTTTTCTATGATAAAAATTAGTTTTTAAATAATTTCTGATTTTTAAAAAAACAAAAAGACATTTGATAATAATTTTGAAAATGCACAATCGTACAAATTTCTAATGAAAACTTTTATATTATCAAATATTATATAATAAATGGGGGAAGAATATAATAAAAAAACATTTCTGTAAGAAAGCATTAGTTTTTTGTTTATTAATAACCTTATGCAGTATTAGTATATCACCTGCTCTAGGTTTCTTTAGTTTACAAAAGGAATATAAAGACAAAAAATTTCTTTTAATTAATCAAGAATATCTATTACCTGCACCACAATTTATCAACATGTCTCTCGAGAAGGCAATGATGCGCAGGGCATCCATGAGAAGTTATACTGATGAACCTGTTACCGATGAAGAATTATCAACTATTTTATGGGCAGCATATGGTTATAGAGATGATGGAAATCTAACAGTTGCAAAAATTAATGGATTACATGCAGCTGTTATTTTTGTTCTTTTAGAAGATGTATATACCTATAATCCTGAAAATCATTCGCTTGTGTTTTACAAATCAGGGGATTATCGAGATATTGTTGGTTGGCAATATAGTGCTCCAGTTCAGTTAGGATTGTGCTGGAATACTGATATTGCAGATGCAAATTTTGGGAGTGCTGAACTTGGGGCAGTTGGACAGAACATATATTTCGCTGCAAATGCTATTGGTTTAGGTACGGTAATTACGGCGCAAACTCCCAATCCTGCAATTACACCTGTGGGATTACCGCCGAATATTAAAGGTATGGGAGTCATGCCACTTGGTCATCCTAATATTTTCTATAATTTCAAATATCGCCCATTATTACTCTCATTATTACCACGTGTAAAATTTTCAGATACTACTTTAACGGAAGCACTTGAAGATAGAACTGAGGTAACTACATGGGATAATAGCTCAATTTCAAGAGGCGATCTTAGTAATTTAATCTGGGCATCATATGGTTATTCTTATTATATTGATAGGAGTGGCTCAGATACAATAAAGAGACATCATACACTTCCAAGTGCCCATGGTTATTATCCGTTTCGTATTTATGCAGTAAATAAGGGTGGTATTTATAGATACATCTATGGGCTTTACAATGTTGATGTGTGGGGATTACCAGTTATTGCTTTTTTATTAAAAAATAATTGGGGTGATAAGCGTGAGGCTATTGCTCAAGCTTCGGAATCATTTGTGGTAAATGCACCTTTATCTATCATTCCAGTGTTAGATATTCAAAACACGATAAAATGGGATGATTTATCAAGTGAAAGTGTCCGGTGGATATGGTATTATGAAGCAGGAGCTTCTGCTCATAATGTACTTTTAGGAGCAACATCAAGAGGACTTGCTGGAAATATCGTTTCTATAAATGATAAAAGTGCAATATGTTCTTTACTTAGACTTGATGAAGAACAATTTGATCCTATGTTTGTTATACCTGTAGGATAAAAGTTATTTTTTACATTGCAGAGATGAAAAAATAATAAAGTTCATGATTTAATGATAAAAATTAACAATAGTTATCTTTATAAACTAAAACGACTATTATACCATACAAGAGGGGTCGGTTCTCTTTGTAAGAATAATTCTTTTTCATTCTTACCTCCCTTCAACCGGCCTCCTTTTCTTTACTATCAATTTTAATAAAAATTTTAATTGTAATATGGAGTGTTTTTATTCATTTAAGTATAACTTTTATCAATAAAATAAGAATGAGGGGAGGGAGGTTAGGAAAGGTACAAAATCTCCAGAAATATAATTCCCCCATTATAATTAATATACATTAGGGTGTTATATATAAATTTTATCATTAATTCGAACATTTGTAACAAATGTTATATAGATAAATTATTGTTTTTTTAAAAAATTTAATACAATAGTATTAAATACACTATAAATATTGGTAATATTTATGAATAATAAAACTATTAATAATGGTTATATTGAGGATTAAATATGTCATTGAGTAGTAAAAAACAAATAGAAGATGATGAAAAAAAAATTCTAACAGTACTCCAGGAAAATGCCGGAGGAAGTATTGCAAATATTGCGAAAAGATGTGGATTCTCAAGACAAAAATTCTGGAGAATTAAAAAAAGACTTGAAAAAAACAAAACGATCTGGGGATATAATACCGTAGTTGACGATGAAAAACTTGGATTGAAACGTTATCTTATCCTCATTAAAAGAACAAATAAACCTTTAACACAAATGCAGTTAAAAATTATTACATCGAGAAAAATTATTCAAGTAACCTCGAAATTTGGAATTAATGTTGAAAATAGTTATTTTATACATGGCTCATATGACTGGTTCTTTAGTGTAACGGCTAAGGATCTTGCCCGTGTGAAGAAAGTTATAAATGTTTTTACCATTTTGTTAAAAGATGTTATTTCTGAGGTTGATATCCAAGAAGTAATTTTCCCTGTTGAAAAAAGCAATTTCACCAACCCAAATCTTAACCAAATCAAGGAATTTTTCATATCAGAATATGACGAAAAGATAAAGGTCTAATATCAAGAATGAAAGCATAAAAATTTTGGCAGGCGAGAAAAACGAAAAAGTTGTGGATGATGAAAAGATTCATTTTTTGAATAAAACATAATTAAATTATTTTAATTAGTCTTTAAAAAAAGCTTTTAATATATTCAATGAGCCGCATATATCCTTATATAATAGAAATGCTTCTTGGAAGTAAAAATGATTGATAATAAGCTAATTACAACCTCATAATAACTGAATCAAGATGTCTATAAACCTGCATTTTAGGGGATTTAATATGAATATCATTGTCAAAGGAGCTCGTGAACATAATCTTAAAAATATTAAGGTTGAATTACCAAGAGATAAATTTGTAGTGATTACTGGGCTTTCAGGATCAGGTAAATCAACCCTTGCCTTTGATACGATTTATGCAGAGGGACAAAGAAGATATGTCGAGTCTTTATCTGCATATGCACGTCAGTTTATTGGTCTGATGCGGAAACCGGATGTAGACGGTATCGAGGGTTTATCTCCAGCAATATCAATTGAACAGAAATCGACAAGTAAAAATCCTCGAAGTACTGTAGGTACAATCACTGAGATTTATGATTATTTACGACTCCTTTTTGCACGAATTGGGATACCATATTGTCCAGCACATGATATAAAAATTGAACCGCAAACGCCCGAGAATATTGCAAAGAATATTTCAAGAGATTTTGAGGGGATGATTACCATTCTTTCTCCAATTGTACGGCAGAAAAAAGGAACATATGAACAACTATTTAGAGATTTACACAAAGAAGGTTACCCTAGAGTTAGAGTCGATAAAAAAATTCATAGAACCGATGATAATATTAAACTAGAACGATATAAAAAACATGACATAGAAATTGTAATTGATCGCGTGAAAATCAGTGATAAATCAAGGCTTGTCGAAGCATGTGAAAATACTTTGAAGAAATCTGATGGTCTGTTAATTGTTGTTGACAAAGGAGGAAATGAGGTTGTTTATTCTTCGAAAATGGCGTGTCCCAAATGTGGTGTAGTATTTGAGGAGTTACAACCTAGAATGTTTTCCTTTAATAGTCCATTTGGTGCTTGTGAGGAATGTCATGGACTAGGTATTCAGATGGATTTTGATCCAAACCTCATTGTTCCTAACAAAGAAATATCAATTTCAGATGGTGCAGTTGCACTTTATAAAAATGTGAGAGATGGTTGGCGAATCCACTATCTAGGAGCAGTTGCCAAACACTTTGGATTTGATATTTTTACTCCCATCAAGGATTTAACAGAACATCAGTATAATGCTTTAATGTATGGTTCCCCTGAAATAATCAAATTTAACATGGTAATGAAAAACGGTGATGCTCAATGGACTGGGAAAGGACGATGGGAGGGGCTCATTCCACAATCTGAGCGGTTATATCGACAGACGGAATCTGAATACCGGCGAAATGATATGGAGAAATTTATGAACATATCAAATTGTCCCGTATGTCATGGAAAGCGATTAAAGCAAAAAATATTATCGGTAAAAATTGCTGATAAATCAATTGTTGATGTTACGGATATGTCAATTAAGGATTGTATCAATTTTTTTAGGAAATTACCACTAACGAAAAAAGAGGAAGAAATTGCTTTTCAAATATTAAAAGAAATTAAAGCTCGGTTGACTTTTCTTGACAAGGTAGGCCTAAATTATTTGACACTTTCAAGAGGCTCTAGTAGTCTTTCAGGTGGAGAATCTCAACGAATTCGACTTGCAACCCAAATCGGTTCTAATCTAATGGGAGTTATTTATATTCTTGATGAACCTTCAATTGGTCTTCATCAGCGAGATAATAAGAAATTAATCGATACCCTTTACAAGCTTAGAGATCTTGGAAATACCTTAATTGTTGTTGAGCATGACGAAGAAACTATACGACATGCTGATTACGTTATTGATATGGGACCTGGTGCAGGTATTCATGGAGGAAAGATAGTTGCTGAGGGTACACCTGAAGAGATTGAACATCATCCAACCTCTCTAACTGGAAAGTATCTTTCAAAAGAATTACAAATTGCTCTTCCTAAAATGAGAAGAAAGGCAGAATATTATTTGAATGTCAATGGGTGTCGTGAACATAATCTAAAAGATATTGATGTAAATATTCCTATTGGACTTCTAACGTTAATTACTGGAGTTTCTGGGAGTGGAAAATCAACTCTTGTTTATGACATTTTGTATAAGGGACTTATGAAAAAACTGCATAATTCCCGAATTAATCCAGGAGATCATGATTCTATTTTTTTTGATAAACAAATTGATAAGGTTATTGTTATCGATCAAAGTCCAATAGGTAAAACTCTCCGAAGTAATCCTGCAACTTATACTAAAGTATTTGATGAAATTCGAAAGATATTTGCTCAAACTCCTGAAGCACGGATTCGCGGATATAAACCTGGACGATTTTCATTTAACGTTCGGTCTGGACGATGTGACGCATGTGATGGAGATGGACTTATTAAAATTGAGATGAATTTTTTACCAGATATTTATATCGAGTGTGAAGAATGCAAAGGTAAGCGCTATAATAAGGAAACACTTGATGTTACTTACAAGGGAAAAACAATAACTGATGTTTTAGATATGAGTGTTGAAGAGGCGCTAGATCTTTTTGAAAACATACCATTTATTCGAAGAAAACTGGAGACATTATCGCGTGTTGGTCTTGATTATATTAAACTTGGTCAGAGTTCTACGACCCTTTCAGGTGGTGAAGCACAACGGATTAAACTTACAAGAGAACTATCAAAAAAAAGTACTGGGAGAACTATATATTTACTTGATGAACCAACAACTGGTCTTCACTTTCATGATGTTAAAAAATTAATAGATGTATTAAACAGTCTTGTAGAACTTGGAAACACTGTTGTCGTAATCGAACATAACCTTGAAGTTATTAAATCTGCAGATTACATTATAGATCTAGGTCCAGAAGGGGGAGATAAAGGTGGATTTGTTGTTGCATGTGGATCACCTGAAGACGTTGCTCAAAATAATAAAAGTTACACGGGTGAAATCTTAAAAAATATTCTGTGTGAAAGAATTTATGCTTAATGTAAATAGTTTACCAACAGAACCTGGATGTTATCAATTTAAAGATGAATTTGGGAAAGTTATTTATGTGGGAAAGGCAAAAAATCTTCGAAAACGTGTGTTAAGTTATGTTGAGAAAAATAATTTAGACGTAAAAAGCCAAAATTTAGTAAAAACTATTGATTCTGTAGAATATATCGTAACAGATACTGAAGTTGAAGCGTATATACTTGAAAATACTCTTATAAAACAATATCAACCTCGATTTAATATACGGTTAAAGGATGCCAAGAATTTTGCCTATATACAGTTAACATCAGAAGAATATCCACGTCTACTTATCGCAAGAAATAAAAAGGGTAATGGGAAATTTTATGGGCCGTTTGTATCTTATCATGAGCGAGATTATATTTTACATTTTTTACGTAAGACATTTATGATGAGAACGTGTAATCGGATGCCTAAAAAACCATGTTTACGGTACTATATTCAACTCTGTAGTGCACCATGTGCTAGTTTTATCTCGTTAGAGAAATATAAAAAAAGAATAGATAACGTAAAATTAATTTTATCCGGAAAAGAAAAACAGTTACTAAAAACTATGCAACGTGAAATGAAATTATATTCAGATAAAGCGTTGTATGAGCAAGCTATGATGCTACGAAATCAAATTATTGCTCTTGAACATCTAAATGAGCGCCAGAACATCGATCGGCAAAGGAAATATGATGAGGATATTATTAATTATCAGATAAAAGATGGGAAGGTATACCTTTTACTATTTAATATTTATAAAGGGACATTATCCAATAAAAATGAATTTGTATTCGATTATAATAACGATTTTCTTGAGGAATTTTTAATACAATATTATTCAGAATGCCCAGTTCCAAAAGAAATCATTCTTCCAAAAAAGATGGATAAATCATTATCTTCTTTTCTTGAATTAAAGCGAGGATCAAAGGTATTTCTAACTGTTCCAGTAAAAGGAGCGAAAAAACAACTTCTTCAATTGGTAAAAAAGAACATCGAACTAACCTTTTTTGCAGACATTGAAAAAGTGGAAACATTACGAAAACAGTTATCTCTTGAGGATAATCCTTCTGTTATTGAATGTTTTGATATATCTCATTTATCTGGAACTTCTACTGTTGGATCTATGGTGCAATTTCGCAACGGAAAACCTGATAAAAATAATTATCGACGATTTCGTATTCGAACGGTTGAAGGTATAGATGATACTGCTGCAATAAGCGAAGTTGTTAAACGAAGATATCACCGTCTTTTAGCTGAGGAGTCTGAATTTCCGGATTTAATTATAATAGATGGTGGCCGTGGACAACTGAATTTTGCATTAACAGAACTAAAGAAACTTGATGTAAAAATACCGATCATATCGATTGCAAAACAATTTGAAGAAATTTTTATTCCTGGGAATTCGAATCCAATCTACCTTAAAAAAAATGATAAAGCACTTCGATTTATTCAGGAGATACGAGATGAAGCTCATCGTTTTGCACTAAAATATAATAGACTTCTTCGCGAAAAGGAGTTGATCGCATAACAAAATTTAAGCTTGTCACCGATCTTAAACCACAAGGATCACAACCAGAAGCTATACGAAAATTAGTGGATGGGTTAAATCGTGGGGTACAATATCAGACTCTCCTTGGTGTAACTGGATCTGGGAAAACATTTACAATGGCTAATGTTATTGAGAAGGTACAAAAACCTACGCTTGTTTTTGCTCATAACAAAACTCTTGCTGCGCAGTTGTATAGTGAATTCAAAGAGTTTTTCCCAGAGAATCGTGTGGAATATTTTGTTTCATATTACGATTACTATCAACCAGAGTCTTATATTCCATCAAAAGATCAATATATAGAAAAGGATGCCGATGTCAATCCAAAGATTGAACAGATGCGACTTGCTGCAACTGCAGCTCTTCTCTCTCGCAACGATGTGATTGTTGTTGCATCTGTTTCATGTATCTATAGTGTTGGAGATCCAGCTGATTTTTCATCACTTGGTTTTGAAATAAGTGAAGGACAAAATTTAGAACGAAAAGAAATCCTTGAGCGTCTTGTTGAGATGCAATATGAGCGAAATGATTTTTCTTTAGCACCTGGCCGTTTTCGTGTGAAAGGTGATACGATTGATCTTATTCCTGGTTATTATAATGATATAATTCGAGTAGAGATGTTTGGTGATGAGATTGAGCGCATTATTGAAATCAATAAAATAACTGGTGATACAACAGATATACTAGATCATTTTTATTTGTATCCTGCTAAGCATTTTGTCTCTGTTGAAGAAAAAAGAAAACGAGCTGTAGAATCGATTAAACAAGAACTTGAAGAACGGTTACCACAGCTTGATATGATTGAGTCGCACAGGTTGAAACAGCGAACACTTTACGATCTTGAAATGATTGAAGAGATGGGTTTTTGCAAAGGTATAGAAAATTATTCACGACATTTTGATGGACGGAAACCAGGAGACAGACCGTTTTGTTTGCTTGATTATTTCCCTGCTGATTTTCTAATATTTATTGATGAAAGTCATCGGACTATTCCTCAAATTCATGGAATGAATCATGGGGATTATTCACGTAAAAAAGCACTTATTGATTATGGTTTCCGGCTGCCAAGTGCCTTTGATAATCGACCATTGACCTTTGATGAATTTAAACAGTTTATGAAAAATGTAATTTTTGTATCAGCAACTCCCGGAGATTATGAACTAGGAATATCTGACCAGGTTGTTGAGCAGATTATAAGACCAACAGGTCTTATTGATCCATTAGTTGAAGTTCGAGGTATAAAAGGTCAAATAACTCATCTTATAAATGAAATCGATAAAACAGTAAAGCGAAATGAAAGAGTAATCGTAACAACTCTTACAAAAAAACTCGCTGAGGAGCTTTCTAATTATTTAGCTTCTAAAAATATTAAAACACGATACCTCCACGCTGAGATTGAGACACTTGAACGTTCAGAAATAATTCGGCAGCTCCGACTCGGTGAGTTTGATGTGTTGGTTGGTATTAATCTACTTCGTGAAGGAATTGACATTCCTGAAGTTGGATTTATTGGAATTTTAGACGCTGATAAAGAAGGATTTTTACGAGATGCTCGGAGTTTAATACAAATTATTGGACGAGCTGCTCGAAATGTAAATTCGAAGGTGATCCTGTATGCAGACAATATAACCGATTCGATCAGTAAAGCTATTGAAGAGACTAACCGTCGGAGAAATCTTCAGCTTGAGTATAATAAAAAATATGGCATTGTTCCCCAAACTATAATCAAACCAATTAAAGAAAAAATTGTTGAGGTAAAAGATATAAAACATATTCCTAAAAAAGATATCCCTAAGATTATTGTAAAACTTGAATTTGAAATGAGAGATGCAGCGGATAACCTTGATTTTGAAAAAGCGATCTTTCTGAGGGACAAAATAAGTAGATTGAAACAAACAATATAAACCTAAAAACTACCAAAAACTTTAAATTTATAAATGATTAAACATATATAGCAATAAACTTAGGGGGTATTAATTATATGAAATCACGTTTTCATAAAATAAAAATGTATCTTTTATGTAAAATTTCAAATCCTCATAGTATTATGTTTCATATTGTTGGAATTGCCTGTATTTTTTGGTTTTTATTCAGAGTCTTACCAAAACCAGACCGTGCAATTTATCCATGCCAGCAACTCTCACTTACCGTGGTAACCACGTATGGTATTTTTTGGATTATTATATGGTCAGCATTATATCATGGACTGGCTTTATGGGTAAAACGAGTGAAATTAAAAACAGCTGCAATCTCCCCTATCATTCTTGTTTCCTTAATTTTAATATTTTCTTTTTCAAGTGGAGTTTTTGCAAATAATGAGAACAATCAAGAAGGTATATGGGAGCCAATCCCAAATGAACCTATTGGAACACCACGAGGTGTTAACCCTGGAAGAATTGTATGGGTATGGAATCCTGATGCTACTCGATCAGATTTGTTGGGATATTGGTGGTTAAAACATAACAATAATCAAGAAGTCATTGATCAAATGTTTTCAGATGGTATTCAAGGTTTAGCTGGAGTTGAGAATGATGTAGAGGCTTGGAATGCGATATTTAAACATTTTAATCAAGTTCATGGGTATGGTGAGGTAGGTTATCAACCAGGTGAAAAAATAGCTATCAAAGTAAATTTAAATAACTGTTGGCAGCTTTTAAGCTATATAAAACATGACAATGATAGAGATGCAAGTCCTTATGTAGTAAAGGCTCTCCTTCGTCAACTGGTAAATACAGCTGGAGTGGCACAGGAAGATATTACGATATACGACGCATCACGAGTTATGGGTAACTGGTTTTATAACCGTGTATATTATAAAACATATCCTGCACTTGTATTAGCACCAGAATTTCCTGATGTAAATTATGCAGATGCTGAAGGAGCTGTATCTGGACGACAAAAAGTAGAACCAAGTATAGAATATATTTATTTTGCAGATGAGACTAGACTAAATAAAACTCTTCCAACCTGTGTAGTAGATGCAAAATATCTTATAAACATGCCAATACTTAAGAGACATCCCATACAAATGGGTGTGACATTATCTGGTAAGAATTTTTTCGGAACATGGATGGAACCTGTTTTAGACGTCCATGAGTATCATAAAGGTGCTTTCACACCTGATAATCCTGCACCTCAAACTGATTTATTTGCTCATGAGCATATTGGTGGAAAAACGTTATTGTTTATCGGAGATGGAATCTATGGAACCAAGGCAGATCATTGTACTATTGCTAAATTTCATATGTATCCCTTTAATAATGATTGGACGAATAGTTTGTTTTTTTCACAAGATCCTGTAGCTATTGATTCTGTAATGTATGATTTCTTACATACTGAAGGTACAAATCCTCGTCAGGGATCACAAAACTATCTTCATCAATCGGCGGAGCCACCCTTAGAAGTATACGATCCTGAAAACGATGGAGTTTTTCTCTCAGAAAGCCTTGGTGTGCATGAACATTGGAACACATCTGTGGATATTTTTTCATCAGAAAGATATCTTGGTCTATCTGGTGATGGTATAGATTTTGTTGTAATTGGTGAAGAATATGCCCATCCCGATGTGATAATAACAAATCCAAAAGAAGATTATCTTTACGTAAATGGAGGGGAAAAACTTCATTTACCCTTAACTATCATATTTGGAGACATTACTGTAGAAACACAAGTAAATGGTATATCTGGTGATGTCGAAAAAGTTGAATTTTACATTGATCAAGAATTAATGTTTATTGACACAGAAAAGCCATATAATTGGACGTGGCAAGGAAAACCAACTTTCAGACACAAATTGAAAATTGTTGCATATTATTCCGGTAGAAGTTCATTAAGTAACGAACTAGTAGTGTGGAAATTTTTTTAAGAGGTTGTAGGTTAATTATCGTAGATTATAATTTTTAATCCTATTCCCTATGACAGTGGCAATGTGATCTCATTTCATCAACATCACAAAAGGTATCAAAAAAAGTGTTTAAACTCATATCGAGCTCCTGTTCCCCTTTTTTTGTAAGTGAATATTTTTTATTACCATCTACTGAAAGTAATTTTTTTTCAGTTAGATTTTTAAGAACTGGATATATGGTTCCTGGACTTGGTCTATGACCTCTTCTTTTTTCTAATTCTTGGGTTATTTCAGCCCCGGTCATCTTTTTTTTACTTATTAACCATAATATCAGAAACGATAGGAATCCTTTCATTCTACAGTGTCCAACATGGTATTGAGGGTGAATCATTATCATTTTGTATCGGTTTTTCGATATTAATATTTTAGGAATTTATATTATTATCGGTTATCCGATAGTTTTAAATATTAATATCGCATATACGATATCGTATAACCGATATATATTTGGTGATTAAATATGTGTTATGGACCACATAAAATGTATAGAAACCATGGAATCCAATGTTGTAGGCAATTCTTTACGAAAAAGTGTTCTTTTTAAGAAAATCTTTTGTTTAAATAGTGTTTTTACCAAAAATAAGCCATTAGGAGTACCCTATAATTATATGTTTATTTTTATAATTTAAATTTTCATGGGTTAATGATTAACACGGATTATTTTTCTCTTGTTTTTTTCCACTTTTTCTTAAAAATAAGTTAATCATCTATTCTGAAAGCCTCTTATACCATTTCTAATGTATGCAAGATTATCTCGAATAGCATTGGCCTTATCTTGGTTATCATTAAAAATATCTATTTGAGATATTCTATTAAATATTGATAAAACATGTCTCTTATCTGCTTCAGTTAATGGTTTTTGATAATTCTTCTTTCCTTCTGCAATATCTATGAAAAAATTATCTACGAAATTTATCAATCCTTCTTTATCTCTAGGTCTATAATACCTACTAAAAATATTTGCCCGTCTTAGATAAATGAGAGCTTTCCAAATTGAAAACGATACATATCTAGAATAATCATCTAAATCTAATGCTTTTTCTCTGTTTGTATACGTTTCATTTACAATATGCGCTCTATTTAATTTAAGTTTAATTTTGAAAAATTTATCTCGCATTGTTAATCTCATATCAATTAAATCTGCCAATGTTTCTTCAAAAAGAGAGTAAGCAATCCTTTTTAATAATCGAGATGTAAAACCTGCTAAACCAATTGTAATGAATCCAATTCCAATTGTTATTAATATTGCACCAATGTTTAGATCTGGTCTTAACAAATGGTAAATAATACCAGCAGAAAAAAACAAAATTCCAGTAATTAGAAAACCTTCAGAAGAATAATCCTCCCACAAAGTCATCTTATTTACCTCCAAATTGTTAATATTAATTTACTTATAAAAATATCGGAATAAAATTTTTCATAATTGTATCTTTCAAAGATACATAATGTTAAAAATAATAAATTATATTCTTTAACAGAAAAGATGAGTGTTACACAACGAATTTTAATATTTTTCACTTATATTTTTTTAATTACAGCGGTAATGCTTTTTTCTCTTGGATTAACTCATATGCTTGAATTAGATCTACCATCTGCAGAGGCGAAACAAGATTTCCAAATACACAAGTTTGAAAGAGATGGTGACAATTATAAT
>JABAOC010000766.1_pt3 | contig 52131 bp, 40 predicted proteins | sample 7062161 | NCBI WGS metagenome assembly JABAOC01 (sample SAMN14538625, study PRJNA623070) | marine sediment metagenome | biome: marine biome [ENVO:00000428]; feature: marine pelagic biome [ENVO:01000023]; material: deep marine sediment [ENVO:00002113] | place: India: Gulf of Khambhat ... | reverse complement strand
CGCTGCCGAAGGACAGAAATGGGCGAAGGTGATGCACGCCGTCGAAGAGATGAGAAAAAAGGTGACAGAAGAAGAAGTCAAATATACGATGCAAATTTTGAGAGAGGAAGATAAACCGAAAAAAGAGAAGCCGGTAAGAAAGAAAGCTGCGGCAGTGGCACCAGTTTAGAGTTATCAAAGAAACCAGGTTTTTTGGATATTTCTCAATCTTTATTTGTCGAAATCCTTGTTAAGTATATATGCTTCATTAGATTTTATGGATTTTACAACATACTCTGAATAACACCGCCATCAATAGGAATTGTCGTGCCTGTAATATAACTCGCTTTTTCTGATGCCAGAAAAGTAACGAGCCAGGCGATTTCTTCTGGATTCGCCAGTCTGCCTGCTGGTATCTTTGCTTTCCAGCGATCTAAAACATCGTTCGAAGAGATATTCTCCTTTTGAGCAATGTTTCTTGCCAGATCCGATAATCGTGTAGTGAGGGTATAACCTGTGGCAATTGTATTGATTGTTATATTGTACTTAGCATGCTGATTAGCCAAGGTTTTCGCCCAGCCAACAACTGCCATTCGGATAGAATTGGATAACACCAAATCATCAATTGGCTGTTTCACTGTGATCGACTGCAAATTAATAATTCTTCCCCAATTGTACTTTATCATTAACGGTAAAACCTGCCTAGTTAATGTGATGGCGCTGAGAAAGGTGTTCTGGAAAGCATTTGTCCAGTCCTGTTCATCAAAATCCATAAAAAATCCCGCCGCAGGTCCGCCAGTATTATTTAACAAAATATCGATCTTGTTAAATTTTGAAATGACTGCCTTGGCAAATTCGAGAACTTGATCGGTTTTTGAAATATCGACTCGATATGGGAAGACCTGTCCTCCGGTTGCAGCTTCAATTTTATGAGCAGCCTGCTCGATGCGAGTTTTATCTCGCGAACAAATGACAACCGAACAACCTTCGTTAGAAAGCTCCTGTGCCGTAGCAAACCCTAATCCCTGACTGGCGCCACAAACGATTGCTATTTTTCCTGTCAACCCTAAATCCATATTTAATTCCCTTATTATATATTACTGATGAGATTTTTGTTTTTTTAGCAAAGTAATCCGTTACAAGATAATTAAAATTATTATGGGCAATGTTGAAATGTCAGACGTGAAATGTGAGCCCTTGTCATTCAAAACCGTGCTTTTCGTTTCACATCTGACGTCTCACGTTTCACGTTTGCTGCTTGCTGCAATTATAGCAAAATAAAAAGGCAAATTCAAGAAAAAAGAAATATTTTTTAATGATCTTAATAAAATCAATGGGAAAATTATTCTAAAAAGCAATTGATTTTTTCTCATCCCCTTAGTTTTTTATATATTGTAATTCAGAAATATTAGATAAAGTATAAATATGAAGAGCTGTCTCGATCCAGCCCCTCGTCCCGTGGTCATATCCACACCTGCAGCAAGCTTAAACCACGGGATTTATCAAAAGATGTTTCATAGGGCATCACCTCCTTAAGCCTTCCTGATTAAAACGAATTACATAAAGACAGGGATTGAAATTTACAGTTGTGCCGAAGGCGGGATTCGGCAGCGGGTATTTAAAATCGAATTTTATTAAAACAAAGATTGAAACAGGTTAGTGAAAAGTAAAGGGTGAATAGCGGCTTTTGGGTTGATTCGGTGTGCCACTTGCTAATTCTAAATGGTACTCAAGATGATCAGGTTGCTAAGGCGACGGTAATTAAGAGGTTTTATTCACTATTAACTTTTTACTATTCACTTGATCGTTTTAATCGGACTATTGTAGAATTGACTCCGCAAATTATTCTCATCCTTATTTCTCCAAATCTAGTATGAACTCTATTGAGTCGTATCACCCCATCACCACGAATCATAACTTGCTTATTAACCAATTGGCTTGAGCACTTTTTATTCTACTTTTTTAAATATTTCTTAAATAACATTAATGACGTTGTTGAAGAATCCCTTTTTATGGAAATTCTGAGATCGTAAGTTCAATATTTATATAATAACATTATCAAAAATGGAACAATTTTAAAAATTCCAATTAATTTCTCTTACTTCCTAAATCAAAAATTAAAAAGTTGTTAACAGATAAGAAAAATAAAAAAATCCTTTACATCACTTGATTTTATGAATATTTTTTAATAACTTTATAAGTAATTTATAACAAATTTTTTTATATACCCGTTAAGTAATAAAATGCAACTTTTTCCATGTTCATAATGAATTGAAATTATTAGAGGAAAGTTTTATAAAAAATTACAAAATAATACGTGACGGCGATATTAACTGAAATTTCTTGTCAGTAGAATCTGAATTCATTTTTTACATGATCATTTTACAAATCAAAGTTGGATTAAGATTGGAGGACTTTTATGAGATTTAAAGAATCATCATTATTAATTCTAATATTTATCTTCGTATTGTTTTCCTTTTCATCAGGCCAGAATCTCAAGACGATTAAGATTGGTTTGATCATCGATGGCCCCTGGGGAGAGGAGAACGAAATGTTGAAAAGTATCAAGCGGGAAGTTGCGGAACTGACTGCAGGTGAATTTGAGGTTCAATTTCCCGTAGAAAAGACGCTTCAGGCAGATTGGACAATTCAGGAAATTCGAAAAGCAATCCATCGGCTTTTTACGGATCCCGGCGTTGATCTGGTTATTACGCTGGGGAGCATTTCCAGCAATGAAGTCTGTCATCGTGTCGAACTGCCAAAACCAGTAATTGCGCCCTACATTATCGATGTGAATTTTCAGAGATTACCGATTAAGGATGGAAGGAGTGGGATTACAAATTTGAATTATATCAGCGTTCCTGCTGCGTTTAAACGGGATATACAAATCTTTAAAGACATTGTATCTTTCAAGAAGCTGGCTGTTTTGATTAATCAATACTTATTAGATGCTTTTCCTGGACTTGATCAGTGTTGCAAGGCAACTTTAGAGGAGTTGGATCTTGAAGTGAAGATAATCGGCGTGGCAAATTCGATTGAAAAAGCGCTGGCGCAATTACCAGTCGATGTTGAAGCTGTCTACATCCTTCCACTTCCCCATTTTTCAAATGATGATTATTCGAGGCTGGCAAAGGAACTTATCAACCGAAAATTACCGAGCTTTTCCTATGCTGGTGCAGAACGAGTCGCGCAGGGAATTCTGGCAGGATTGAATAAAGATGTTGTCAATCGAATTTCACGGCGTGTTGCACTCAATGTTCAGCGAATTCTATTGGGGGAATTGGCAGAATCCATTCCTGTTGCCATTTCACTCAAGCAACAACTCACAATTAACGAAGCGACGGCGAGAGCCATTGGCGTTTCTCCATCTTGGGCCGTCATTACTGAAGCGGAAATCATTGGGCGAGAGCAGCGACAAATTGATCGTAAACTGGACCTGCATGAGGCAGTTTTGGAAGCGATTGCCGCCAATTTGGATCGAGTTGCTAAAGGGCTTAACATCGTTGCTGGCAGGCAAGATGTTAATGAGGCACGTTCCAAACTTTTACCTTCAATCGATGTTTTAGGAACCTATCTGGTTATCGATAAAGATAATGCGGAGCGGAGTTTTGGTCAACAAGCAGAGCGGACTCTTTCTGGATCAGCAACGGCGACGCAAGTTGTTTTCTCAGAACCACTCTGGGCGAATTTATCGATTCAGAAAAATCTGCAAAAGTCACGGGAATATGAACTTGAACAACTGAAGCTTGATATTACGCTGGAGACTGCTACTGCGTATTTGAACGTTTTACGCGCTAAATCATTTGAGCGAATCCAGCAGGAGAATCTCAAACTTACGCGGCAGAACCTGAACTTAGCCCGAGTTCGAGAAGTGGTTGGAAGTGCAGGGCCTGCCGAAGTTTATCGTTGGGAAAGTGAAATTGCTTCCAATCGAAAAGCAGTGATTGAAGCCAATGCGCAAAGAAACCTGGCAGAAATTCAGTTAAACCGTCTTTTGCACCGCCCTGCGGAAGAAGATTTTTTAACTCAGGAGATGGATTTAAATAATCCAATGCTAATCACTTCCTATGGTACCATATTTAAATACATCGAAAACAAACAAGCATTTAAAATCTTTCGGCAATTTATGGTCGATGAAGCTTTTCAAAACTCACCAGAATTGGCAGCGTTGGATGCCGCCATTGCCGTACAAAAAAGAGTCTTGCGTTCTGCGACCAATAATTTTTGGTCTCCTACCCTTGCTTTACAGGGACAGGTGAACAATATTTTCACAAGAGCTGGCGCTGGAAGGGAAGCCACATTTGATCTATCGTCGCTACCGACAGAATATCAGGGATTAGGATTACTTTTCTCTAGTCATTCAAAAAGCCTAAAGATTTATCGTGGAATGTCGGTTTAAATCTCTCTTTTCCTCTCTTTAGCGGTGGTGAAAAATTTATTTTGCGGCAAAAAGCCTTAAAAGAACTCCAGCAGCTTCATACAGAACGGAATGCAATCGCTGAAAAAATCGAACAGCGGATTCGTTCGGCTTTACACATTGCAGGCGCTTCCCATGCATCGATTCAGCAAGCCAGACTGGCGGCAGCGGCTGCAGGTAAATCATTAAAAGTTGTCCAAGAATCCTATTCGCAAGGATTAATCTCAGTCATTGAATTGTTAGATGCCCAGTATGCCGCTTTAGTTACTGATCAAGTAGCAGCCAATGCCGTCTATGATTTCCTAATTGATTTGATGGAAGTGGAACGAGCTTACGGTCATTTTAATTTCTTCTCCACAGATGAGAAGCGAAGAGCATTTTTTGATCGAGCGAATGCTTATTTTGAGAAGGCAGGGATGACAATTAATTGATTAAAGGGTTAAGAAAAAATCAACGGTAACTTTTAAAGTTGTTCTACTATTGTTTTTATAATTCTTAAAATAACATAGAAATACATTTTATTTATTCTCACCCCTTAAATTGTAAACCGTGGAAATTCTTAATTTGTTTCAAATTATCTTTTTTGCATAGGATCAACAATATAGACTGGATATGACTGGAGCAAAATCTATCCAGTAACATTCTGTAAATCATGTCAATTAAACTATAGAACTCAAAAACTTTGGAGGCAATATGTCAAAATATCATCCATTATGGCTCATCGTATTGGGAATTAGTCTTTTCATTTTCTGTGGCAAAGAAAAGCAGGAGCAGGAGATCATTCGCCCAGTGCGGTATATACAGGTTTATTCAACGGGTGGATCAAGGGTCAGGACATTCACAGGCGTAGCTCAAGCTGGCGTGGAATCGAAACTAAGCTTTAAAGTTCCAGGAACGGTCAAAAAAATTAATGTTCTGGTTGGCGATACTGTTACGAATGGACAACTGATTGCTATATTGGATCCAAGCGACTATGAATTACAGGTTCAACAGGCGGATGCTGCATTGACACAGGCAAAGGCACAGGAGAGAAATGCTAGCTTAAATTTCGAGCGGATTAGAGCATTATATGAAAGTAATAATATATCCAAAAGCAGTTATGATGCTGCCCGAGCTTCCAATGAATCGACCCAGGCTGCTGTAAAGGCTGCCGAAAAGCAACTTGAATTAGCAAAATTACAGTTAAGCTATACCAAACTCATAGCCCCAGTCAGTGGTGCTATTGCTGCTGTCAACATTGAGGTGAATGAGAACGTGGCGGCTGGACAACCTATCGTCATGCTTACTTCGGGATTACAGATTGAAGTCAAATTTTCAATTCCAGAAGTTCTAATCACACAAATGAACGAGGGGAGCAAAGTCACCGTCACTTTTGATGCCATACCAAATAGAGAATTTTCAGCAACGGTTATGGAAGTCGGTGTTGCGGCGACCGCGATCGGTACGACGTATCCAGTCACTGTGCGTTTGGATGAAAAGGACGATGCCATCCGCCCAGGCATGGCTGCAACAGTCGCCTGTCGCTTTGAATCCCAAGATGAGAGAGAACGCTTTGTCATACCTTCTCACGCTGTTGCCGAAGATCGCATGGGAAGATTCGTTTATGTTGTTAAACCGGTTACTGATGAACCTGGCTTTGGTGTCGTCCAGCGAAGACCAGTAACGATCGGTGAATTAACCGCAGATGGGATAGAAATTTTTGAAGGATTGGTTGATGGAGAACTGGTGGTTACAGCTGGAGTAAGTCGGATTAGCGATAGTTTGAAGGTAAAGCTATAAGTTTATGCTAAATGAGTATATGTGTAATTGAGCAGAAAGGTAGGTGAGTTATTTTTCATTATTTCTTACACGGAATGGAGGAAAAATGCTAAGATATTTAATCACGATCACTTTGTTTTGTTTGTTAATCCCAACATTATCTCGAGGACAAAATCTGAACGCAAAAGAAATAGCCGCCGAAATACAGAAATACAGGAAAGCAAACGAGCATAATATTATGACCGAATACTTTCATTTGCTTTCTGTTCCGAACGTCTCAAGAGATACAGCCAATATTCGAGAAAATGCGGAATTCATCAAACAAATGATGGAACAAAGGGGGATCGAGCCTCGGATTTTTGAAACAACAGGGAATCCTGTTGTCTATGGCGAATTAAAAGTTCCAGAGGCAATCCAGACTCTCATGTTTTATGCCCATTATGATGGTCAACCTGTAGATGCCTCAAAATGGACGGACAAGCAGCCGTTTGAACCATCTTTGCGTCCTGGGAAATTGGAGGCAGGTTCCCGCCATCCCAAACCGATTCCATTCCCAAAGGCAGGAACGAAATTTAATGAAAACTGGCGGATTTATGCTCGAAGTGCCAGCGATGACAAAGCACCGATTATGGCAATACTTGCCGCAATTGATGCAATCAAAAATGCCAATATCCCACTAAAGAACAATCTCAAATTTATCTTTGAGGGGGAAGAAGAAGCAGGATCGAGAAATCTTCGTTCCTTTTGCGAGCGATACAAAGATTTATTGAAATCCGATGTTCTTTTTATTTGTGATGGGCCCATTTATTATTCCAATGATCCGACGCTGTATTTTGGAGTTCGTGGGATCACCGGTGTTGAAATTACTGTTTATGGGCCTAATAACAATTTGCACAGTGGTCATTTCGGTAATTGGGCGCCCAATCCAGCCATAAGGCTAGCGCAATTACTTTCGACGATGAAAGATAAAAACGGCAACGTGACTATCAAAGGATTTTACGATTCGGTTATTCCCTTGAATGAAAGGGAACAGCAAGCATTAAAAGCGATTCCTCCTTACGATAACCAACTCAGGCAGCTTTATGGATTTGCTGCGGCAGAAAGCGATAAACGTCTTATGGTGGCTATCCAGCTTCCCTCGTTAAATATTCGAGGTCTCCAAAGCGGATGGGTGGGAGAACAATCCCGCACTATTATTCCTTCAAAAGCAATTGCTTCCATCGACATCAGGCTGGTCAAGGGAAATGATCCTCAGGATATGATTGGAAAAGTGATTGAGCATGTTAAAAGTCAGGGTTATCATGTGGTCAAGAGAGAGCCCGATGCAGAAATATTGATGAAATATCCATTCGTCGCCAAAATAACTGGTGGAAAAGGCTATAAAGCAGCACGGACTTCAATGGATTTGCTAATTTCGAGACGAGTGACCGATTCTTTAACGAAATATTATAACCGAGACCCTGTTTTGTTACCCACTTTGGGAGGCTCAGTCCCGATTTACATATTCAATGACGTTTTGAATGTACCAACTATCGGTGTGCCGATTGTGAATCATGATAATAACCAACATCAACCCAATGAAAATCTCCGCATCGGTCATTTATGGAATGGGATAGAGACTTTTGCAGCATTAATTTTAATGGATGCCGACGAATAGGAGTTTTTTTGGTTAATTGAGATTTCAATAAATGGATGTGGTAGTTGCCCATATTCGGAGTTCGGAAAATCCTGATCAGGAGTTTGTCTTCTGTTCGCATTTCGATCATCCCAACGAATCTGTCAATGCCAATGCCAGCGTTTCGGCTGCATTACTTTATATTTATCGAGCACCCAAAAAACAAAGATTTAATCCGTAATATTATAATTTAGGAGGAATGATATGCATTTAAAAAACCATTTCGTCGACGATATTCCTCGTCGAGAGTTTCTTCAAATGAGTATGAAAGGCGCAATTGCGGTTGCGACAACGCCTGCGCTCCTGTCAAGCCTGTTGTCCAGCCAGGGATCAAAACTGCCTTCTATTAAGCTTGAATTGGATCATGCTATGCTGAACAGAACAATCAAGCTCGCCCTTAGAAACGGTGGTGATTTTGCAGAAGTTTATGTCGAGAATAGAATTTCACGCAGCATTGAAATGGAAGAATCGAAATTCAAAAGTGCTGTTTTTGGAATCAGTCAGGGGGCTGGTGTCCGTGTGATTTCAGGAGATAAAACTGGCTATGCTTATACAGATGAAATTACCGAAGAAAAATTAACCCGAGCGGCTGAAGTCGCTTCTTATATTGCCCGAGGCAGCAAAGTCATTGCGCCGCAGGACATCCAGCAAGGGAAACGGGAATCGTTCGTGACTATTAAAATTCCGCTTCAGGAAATTGCTGACAAGAAACGCCTTGATGTGATGAAACGGTCGAACGAGGCTGCCCTGGATTATGATCCACGAATCAAAATGGCGTTTATTTCCTATTATGATGAAATTAGAGGGAGAACTATTGCCAATAGTGAAGGGCTACTATTAAATGATGAATTGCCGCTGTTATTTTTCATTGTTCAGACACTGAGCGAAGGAAACAACACCCGCCACATGAGCCGTGAGAGAACGAGTCGCCATTCTGGTTTTGAAATGTTCGATGAAGTTACGCCAGAACAGGTTGCCATTACCGCAGCGAAAGAATCGATTGTGATGTTGGACGCCCGGAACTGTCCTGCTGGAAAGATGGATATCGTGATGCAGAATGGATGGGGCGGTGTGCTTGTCCATGAAGCAGTCGGACATCCCCTTGAAGCCGATAACATCGCCAAGCAAATTGGCACTTTCACGGGCAAATTGGGCAAAAAAGTCGCCAGCGATGTATTCACCATGGTCGATGATGGCTCGTTACCCAATTTTAGAGGAACGACCAATTTTGATGACGAAGGTACCCAGATGAAACGAAATGTTCTCATCGAAAAGGGCATATTGGTAAAATACATGTCCGATATTCTTTCCGCGAAACAACTCAATATGGAACGCACAGGAAATGGCAGACGAGAGAGTTTTCGTTATATTCCGATTCCGAGAATGACTAATACCTTCATTGATAAAGGAAAAGATAAGCCTGAAGATATTCTTGCCTCAACAAAAGAGGGACTTTATGTTAAAAGCTTAAGTGGGGGAAGTGTCAATCCCATCACGGGAATGTTTAATTTCACCTGTCGTGAAGCCTATTTGATTGAAAATGGGGAAAAAACGACTCCAGTAAAGGGAGCTACGCTCGTCGGAAGTTGTGAAGAAATTATTTCCAATATCGATGCAGTTGGAGAAGATTTGGCTTTTGGCCCTGGAATTTGTGGAAAAGGTCAAATGGCTGAAGTTTCAGCAGGACAACCGACTGTACGAATTCGAGGCATGAATGTGGGCGGAAGTAAGGCAAGAAGCTAAAATTTGTGAATAAGGAGATCAATTATGGACTATAAAAATTTAGCACAACAACTCGTAAAAAAGTGTATTAAAAAGGGTGCCGATGCTGCCGAAGTTTATATCGAAAATGGTAGGGAACTCAGCATTGAAGTGCGGAATGGTGAAATTGAAACCGTTCAGGAGACATCTTCTCACGGTGTTGGATTTAGAGTATTTGTCAAAGGGCGGATGGCTTTTTCCAATTGTAATGATTTTTCGAATCAGGCACTGGATAATGCCATCGACAGCGCTGTGAAATTTGCGAAGAATACCACGCCAGATGAGAATAACATTTTGCCTGATGATAAAGGCATAACGGAAATCGCTGATCTTTATGATCCAGAAATCAATCAAGTCCCAATGGAAAAGAAGATCGAATTGGCGAAAGAAATTGAAAAATTGGCTATGAAAGATACTCGCATCACCAAAAGTGCGGGTTCAGAATTCTCGGAATATGAGGGAGAAGTTTTCCTTGCCAACTCCAACGATTTATTGAAAAGTTATCAATCATCTGGATGCTCGCTGGGCGTCTCAGTCGTCGCTGAAAAAGGGGACCAGAAATCGTCTGGGGCTGAGTATTGCTCAAGAAGATTCTTTACCGATATCAAATCACCTGCTGAAATCGCCGAGAAAGCAGCCCGAGAAGCCTATGAGATGCTCGATCCCCGCATGGTGAAAACCCAAAAGGCGATGGTCATTTTCCATCCTGATGTCGCTTATGCGATTCTTGGTGGTATTCTGGCGGCTGTGAACGGCGAACGTGTCCTTCAGGGAGCAAGTTTTCTGGCAGCCAAAATGGATCAAAAAATCGCTTCAGAGTTGCTGACAGTAATCGACGATGGCACGAGAGCCAAAGGTTTGAGCAGCCGACCGTTTGATGGGGAAGGAGTGCCTACTCAGAAACGAATTATCGTTGATAAAGGTGTTTTGAATGGGTTTATGTACAACACTATTGTTGCTAAAAAAGCTGGGGTGAAAAGTACAGGCAACGCATCACGAAGAGGATTTACGAGCCTGCCAGCGATTGGTGCCCATAACTTTTACATTACAGCAGGGCAAATCCCTCCAGAAGAAATCATTAACGCCACCCAAATAGGGCTCCTCCTCAAAGGCGTTACAGGCTATGGCATCAATCCAGTCAACGGTAATTTCAGTGGTGGTGCATCAGGCTTCTGGATCGAAAATGGGAAGATCGCTTTTCCTGTCAAAGGACTTACTATCGCAGGAACTGCCGAGGAAATGCTGAATGGAATCGATGTGGTCGGCAATGATTTAGATTTGAATCGAAGTTTTACTTCTCCGACATTTCGAATTAAATTGATGCAGATTGGAGGTGAGTAAAACAATTTGACGAAATGGTGATACTTCGGCAGGTGGTTTTGCCGAAGTATCACCATAGCTAATAAAATAACAGTTCGATTGTAGATGAGAACTGAAAACAAAATTCCATCACTTTACAAAGAACTTAGCCCCTGGTGGCATCTTTTCTCTCCTCCAGAAGATTACGATGAAGAAGCTGACTTTTTCAAAACAAATTTTTTAGAGTATTCTTCTCAACCACCCAAAACACTGCTAGAGCTTGGGAGCAGCGGCGGGAATAATGCTTCGTTTCTGAAAAAAGACTTCCAGATAACGCTAGTCGATATTTCTCCAGGCATGTTGGAAGTCAGCCGTAAACTCAATCCCGAATACATCGTAGAATTTGCCATTTTACTCCATGAATCGGGAAAAGAAACCCAATTCAAATACGATCGACATGTTTTTGGATTGTTCAAGCGTGATGTTTGGCTAGAGCTACTTCGGGTTGTTGGATTCGAATCTAAAGTGGTTCACGATTCTTTTAATCGAGAACTATTTATTGGAACAAAACCTAAAAATTAAACTTGAATGTTGTTAAAAGTATTTTAAATTACTTCTATTATTACTGAAATCATTTTAAATTTTAAAGATCATCAATATGAGGAGCTATGTTAAAAAAATTATTAGGGATCATCAATCCAAAAGAATTGTACACCCCTGACCAAATAAAACCAACGCTTATTCTTCTGTTTGCTGCTATCCTACCAACGATTCATATTTATTTTGGCTCCATTCAATTTGCACAACAGACTTTTCCTGCGATGAGTAGTTTTCAATCGTCGAGTTACATGTTTCTGGGTATGTTTATTTTTATGGGAATTATCCCGTTTTTAATCGTCCGTTTTATTTTCAAAGATTCATTGAAGGATTATGGTGTAAAATTGGGCAAATGGCGGGAGGGACTTTTATTGACGTTGTTCTTAATTATCATTATCGCAGGAGCGATGCTTTATCCTTCATCCCAGACGCCTGATTTTCGAAACATTTATCCATTCGATAAAAGTGCTGGGGAATCGGTTTTGAACTTCCTTCGTTTTGAACTCATACGAGGACTATTTTTTTATACCGCCTGGGAATTTTTCTTCCGGGGATTTATGCTGTTCGGCTTGCGAAAATATATTGGTGATTGGCTATCGATCTGTATTCAAACCATTCCCTCCTGTCTCTGGCATATCGGATTACCGGCAGGAGAAATTTTAACATCCATCGCTGCAGGATTTTTATTCGGTATCATGGCAATTCGAACTAATTCTATTGTTTGGGTGTTTATTTTACATTATTTGATAGGGGTCTTTCTTGATTTACTTATTGTGATAATGTAGAACAAAATATCCTTTAATCCAGAAGAATGCAGAGAAAAATTTAGAGAAAATTTTTTTAAAATAGGAACGATAACTTGGCAAAATATCCATTTGCCCTACATGTGAATGGTTGGAGCAAAAAATGTATGAGAAAGGTAAGAGAGATTTTTGGACGAAGGTATAATGATGTACGATTTCGTTTGATGGATATTATCTGTGCTAGCTACTTTGGATTGGTTGGATTTCTACTATTTTTTTCCCATAAAGAAGTTCCACTCTGGCCCAGATATGTTCTAATTCATGCAGTCATTATTATGGTCATTTTAGAAATTGTTCGATTAGGCGAAAAAAAACGACATAAAAAAGCATTGTGGTTTTTAAGAACTTTCTATCCGATAGCCAGTGTCCTTTATGGTTGGAGCGAAATTGGTGACCTGTCACGCATGTTCTTTGGCGATTTCTGGGCAACAGACCTGATTGTTCGGCTGGACAAATTGATTTTCGGCGTCCATCCGACAATCTGGTTTCAGCAGTTTTATCGTCCCTGGTTGGATGAATTAATACACTTCTTTTATGATACTTATTTCCTGTTTATGCCGCTAGTCAGTTTGACTTTATTTCTGAAAGGGAGAAGCGAGGAAACGTTTGCAGCATTTGCGCTTGGAACGGGGGTACATATTTCAAATTTTGTCCTATTTTTATTTTTCCCGGTACTGGCCCCGTTCATGACCGAGATTTTAACCAGCTTAAGTAACAATCATTATTCTGGCTATCTTTTTTTTGAACTAACACGCATCACCCAGGAGAATGGAGCGCAAATTGGAGGAACTTTCCCCTCCTGTCATGTATCTGCTGCATTTGCATGGGCGCTGGCTGCACTGCGATATGAACGAAAATTAGGGTGTGTCCTCTTAGTTTTGTCCTTTGGAGTAGGGATAGCCACAGTTTATCTGGGACATCACCATGCATTGGATCCAATTTTTGGGTATATTTGGTGTTTGATCGCCTTTCCGATTATTTTGAAGCTGCTTAAGATAAGAAGGGAAGAGCGAAAGTAGAAGAAATGGCAAAAATTAACAGAAACAGAAAAGGAGGGATAGAAATTGAAAGAGATCGAAAGTCTCAGGATTTATCAATTAGCGGTTGAGGTTGGGGAAGATGTCTGGAAAATTGTGACATCGTGGGAGGATAAATTTGCCAAATGGACTGTGGGTAAGCAGTGGGTCGAAAGCGCTGATGGGATTTCTGCTACCATGAAGGAGGGGTATTATCGAAATCAGAAAGGAGATTTGCGGAAATTTTTTCAATATTCATTGTCTTCAGCTAAAGAAGCAGAGCACTGGCTGTGGAAATCTTATAATCGTAAATTAGTAACTGAAAATCAATATCAGGAACTCCAACAGAAATTCCAAAACCTTGTTCCGCAAACGATAAATTTTATCAACAGAATTGGAAAATAAAATTCCTATTCACTTTTCACTATTAACTTTTTACTTTTCACAGAGCCATTTTAAATCAGACGCTTATAAGATTGAAATACGATTAAAAACGACATCCTTTTCTCCTTGTTATCCTTTTTCATAAAGCTAGAACTAACCCAGGACTATAAATTAAGCAGGGCGTGACGGCATACCTCATTAGGCATGATTTCGATTTTTGCCATACACTGTATTTTATTACTTATATTGGATGAATGGCCCGAAATTTGCATCTTTACTTATTATGAAAAATGTCTTGGCAAAGTTTGTTCACAACTAGATTAACAATAGTAATCTTCCCAGACTTTGTTCATAACCGTTCATTTACTGAATTGGTTTAATAATTTTCAAAGGAAAACAAAAAAATATTAATACTATGAATTGTGAGAGGATTGTTAGTCATGTTAAAAACATGTAAATTAATTTTAAGTAACAAAGGTTGACTTCGAAGATATAAAATGATTATATTACTCGCATTAGAATATTCATTTGTTAATTTACTGAACATATTAAAAAATTTATATTGAGATACCAAAAAATTGTTAACGAAAGGAGGCAAATCAAGCGATGAAAAAATTTTATACCCGAGACTTTGATTGGATTGAAAATGTACCACCATCCTCGGTTGCATTGCGAAATAAGGTCAAAAATATTTTACAGTTATCTAAAGATTGTAAGGCGAATGTAACCAGTCTAGATAAGACAACCGGAAATTTTCAGATCATTTTTCAAGGTACTCTAAGGCAAAGTAAGCCCATATCACATTAAAATAAACTTAGGTAATTAACATACAATCATGCATCAATCTTTTAAATCGTAAGACAACTGAAAATAGACATTTTCGGTTTTTATTTCCTTTTTAAATCAAAAATCAAATCAATGATAACTTTTTCATTTTTGGTACTGATGAGGTGCAACCCATGATCAAATTTAATATCCGTGATTTAGAAATTATTAGAAATGCTAAAATTTCTTCTTCAACTTTAAAGAGACAGCTAGGAAATGTGTTAGAAAGTTCAGGAAATTGCAGGGCTATTGTAGAAAGTCTAAACCGAGAGACTGGTGAATATCGAATTGTATTGCAAGGTACATTAGAAAACAGGGATAATTATTAATTCAGAAGAATTGATTGACAGAAGAGACTTTCTTTTGCGGAAAGTCTCTTTTGTATTTATGTTAACCAAGATAACCTCGTAAAGGTTTGCTTCGAGAAGCATGTCTAAGTCGTCTTAAAGCTTTCTCTTTGATCTGGCGTACTCGTTCTCGGGTTAAATTGAACATTTCTCCTATTTCTTCTAAAGTAAGCGGAGTTTCCAGATCCAAACCGAAATAGAGTTTAACAACCTCTGCTTCTCTGGGTGTCAGGGTAGACAGGGCTCGATCCAGTTCAATTCTTAAGGATTCATTGATGAGAGTATTGTCCGGTGCAGGCTGCTCTTGATTTTCGATAATATCCAGTAGTCGATTTTCTTCTTCTTCACTAAATGGGGCATCAAGAGAAAGGTGTTTTCCAGATTTTTGGATTGTATCGGAGACTTCAAAATCGCTGAGGGCTAACTGCTCAGCGATTTCTTCAGGTGAGGGTTCACGCTCGAACTCCTGCTCCAGTGCAATGAACGCCTTGCCAATTTTATTCATTGTACCGACTCGATTAAGTGGCAGTCGAACGATTCGCGATTGTTCAGCAAGAGCCTGGAGTATTGATTGCCGTATCCACCACACTGCATAAGAGATAAACTTAAATCCCCGCGTTTCATCAAAACGATTAGCTGCTTTGATTAATCCCAGGTTACCTTCATTTATTAAATCACCGAGAGATAAGCCCTGACTTTGGTATTGTTTGGCCACACTCACGACAAAGCGCAAATTCGCTTTAGTTAATTTCTCTAAGGCTGGTTCATCACCTTCTCGAATGCGTCGAGCAAGTTCAATTTCCTCTTCTTGTTTCAAAAGAGGTACTTCACCAATCTCTTGTAAATATTGTTCAAGGGAATTGTCTGAGCGATTGGATAAATTTTTTTGAACTTTGGCCATACATATCCCTCTTTCAAATTAGTTACTCTCTTCAAGGGTATATGAATATACTAATTTTTACATTTTTTGTCAATATGATTTTAATGTTCTATTAATTTTAGTTTGTTGTTTATATTTAATATTTATAGAAGAGGGAATTAAGTATAATTTTAAAAACATTAAAAAAACTCTTGACTTTTTCAATTAAATAATTATCTTATAATTAAACGTAGAATAAGGTAATTCAAAGCCACCTTTTTAGTAATGAAATTTAAATTATCATCTATATCGATTTTAGCCGCTGTCATACTCTTTGTTACTGTCCTTCTCTATGCTGGTGCCGTCATTGTTGATTTTCGCGGTGAATCAGGCCATAATAAGGTCACTTTATACTGGTCTACTTTAAGCGAAACGAATTGCAAAGGATTTCAAATTGAACGCAGTCTGAACGAAACTGATTTCAAAAAAGTTGGTTTTGTAGAGGGTGCAGGTGTTTCATCTGTGCGAAGAGATTACAAATTTGAAGATAAGACTGTATATAAACCAGAAATTAACCGCACTTTCTATTATCGTCTGAAAGTCACTAATCAGGATAATACTGAGTCTGTTTATTCCCAGATCGTTTCTGTCACTCCTTCTATCTCTGGGGCTCGTTATACATGGGGAAGCATAAAGGCTCTGTTTAGATAATTTCTTCCAAAACATCCAGCTTTCTGCAACTAAAATTTTCAAAATGAAAATACGATTTATTTATAGAAACAACTGTGGAACAATTTTAAACATTCCTATTACTTTTTTCTCCCCCCTTAATTTTATAATGCAATGAACAAATTTATTGCAGAATCGTTAAATAAAAAAAATAGGAGTCGATTCTAATTTATTAAGAATCACTTTCATATTTTTTTAAGGAGAAAATGATGAGACCGTTTATAGTATTTCTAATCATATTGATCTTATTTTCACCCCAGTTCGTGATGAGCCAATATTTTGGCAAGAACAAGGTACAATATGAAAACTTCGAGTGGCAGTTTATTCAGTCAGAGCATTTTGATATATATTTCACAAAGGGGGGGGAACAGGTTGCAGAATTTGCCGCTGAAATCGCTGAGGCAAGTTACCAACAGTTAAAAAAAGATTTTAGATATGAATTGACGGATCGGATTACAATAATCACCCATAATAGCCATAATGATTTTGAACAAACAAATGTGGACCTCAACCCACCAGAAGAATCTGTGGGTGGATTTACAGAGTTCTTTAAAAACAGAGTCGTTGTTCCCTATGAAGGTGAATGGGAAAAGTTTCGACATGTCATTCATCATGAGTTAACACATGCAGTGATGTTACAAATGGTATACGGTGCAGGTGTGCAGTCCATTATTACGGGAATGGCAAGATTACGTTTGCCGTTGTGGTTGATAGAAGGACTAGCTGAATACGAAAGCCGTGGCTGGGATACCGAGAGCGATATGTTCATGCGGGATGCAACACTAAACGCTTATGTCCCTAACATCGATTATTTGTACGGTTTTATGGCGTACAAAGGTGGGCAATCAGTTCTATACTATTTAGACCAGAAATATGGCGGTGAGAAAATTGGTGAATTATTGGGTAAAGTGAAAGTAACGAAAAGTATGGAACGAGGCTTAAAACAAGCCATCGGGCTTGATACCAAGGATCTCACAAAAAAGTGGCAAATGCATCTGAAACGAGAATATTGGCCTGATATCGCTGATCGGAAAGAACCCGAAGAGATAGCCAAAAGATTAACCGACCATACGAAATGGCACAACTTCGTTAATAGTGGACCAGCACTTTCTCCAAAAGGTGATAAAATTGCTTTTCTTTCTGATCGTTCGGGTTTCTTTGACATATATCTCATGAGTGCTATTGATGGAAAACTGCTCAGTAAATTGGTGAGCGGACAGCGATCGGGAGATCTAGAAGAATTACATTGGCTTCGTGCGGGCATCAGTTGGTCTCCTGATTCAAAATTGATCGTCTTCGCGGCGAAATCTCTCGGTGACGATGTTTTGCACATTGTTGATGTTAAGAAACGAAAAATCGTCCAAAACATAGAATTTGCTCTCGATGGCGTTTTTACTCCCAGTTGGTCCCCGCTTGGTAATGAAATCGCATTTATGGGCGTTAAAGACGGACAGGGAGATATTTATTCCTATAATTTAAAAACGAAAAACTTGACTAAATTTACCGACGATGTATTCAGTGATTTACAACCCCAATGGTCGCCTGATGGAAAGAAAATCGTATTTGTTAGTGATCGAAGTGATTTTACAGATTTAAATGAGCTTCATGAAGTCTCTAAAATTTATAATGTAGAGTTTCGTAACCTGGATATCTACATGAAGGATCTGGAAACAAACGAAATTAAGCGAATAACAGACACCCCTAATCTTGAAGGATCTCCAGTTTTCTCTCCAAATGGTGATCGTTTGGCGTATACCAGCGACGAAAGTGGTATTTTTAATATTTACATCTATGATTTAAATTCAGGGATGAATTACCCAATTACAAATGTAATCACTGGAATTTTTAATTTAAGCTGGCATGGAGATGAGAATAAACTGGCTTTTACTTCTTTCTATAATGCAGGTTACGATATTTATTTGCTTCGAAATCCTTTAAAAATTACCCCTGGTACGATAAAATTAGAAGAAACCAATTTTATAGCAAAACATGGACATGAACAAAGCGGTAAAAAGTATGCCTATCTGAGAAGAATTAATATAAGAGATAAAAAAGAAATTGATGAAAACATGTTTAGAAACTTCGTTTTCGATGATAATTTCAAAGAGGGTAAAATTGATTTAGAGGATGAACCTAAAAAATCGGTTTTTTTAGATACAACAGAATATAAAACATCAACCGGTGAGTACAGAATCAGTAAATATAAGATTAAATTTTCACCCGATATAATTTATGGCAATGCCAGTTATAGCCAATTTTATGGGGTGCAGGGCTTAACCCAGATTGCGCTGTCAGATGTGCTGGGTAATCATCGAATAAATATTTACACCAATTTATTTTATGACCTTCGGAACTCGAATTATGAAATTGCTTATTTTTATCTTCCGAAGCAGACCGACGTTGGAATTGGTGCATTCCATTATGCATATTATTATTACATTTACGATAACATTGGATGGACTCGAGATAGAAATTATGGAGGAACCGTATATGTCTCTCACCCATTTTCAAAGTTTAAGCGTGTTGATGCAGACCTGCGCTATTTAGCAATTGATCGAGACTACATTCAGTGGCAGGGTGTTCCAACCGATAAGATTCGAATACTGTTAGCGGATCTTTATCTTGTCAATGATACGGTGCTTTGGGGCTACACGGGACCTATCAATGGTAATCGTTATTCACTGGGAATAAATTATAGTCCAGGAATTGGGAATAATAGTATTAACTTTTTAACTGTTAGACTCGATTATCGCAAATATCTAAAAATTGGACGTGAATATAATTTCGTGTGCCGATTATCCGGAGGCTTAAGCGAAGGAAAACAACCGCAGAATTTCTTCTTAGGAGGGACTTCCGGTTGGTTGAATTATAGAACAAGAAATGGTCTGAGAATTCGAAATATGAGTGATATCTATTTCAGCACATTCGAACTTCCGATGCGCGGTGGTTTTTATTATGAACGGGTCGGAGATCGTTTTTTTATTAATAACTTAGAGTTTCGATTCCCATTAATCCGCTACTTTCTCATGGGATGGCCACTCCCTATCGGCTTCCAGAACATTCGAGGTGCACTCTTTACCGATATTGGTGCTGCCTGGTATGGTAATGATTTCAGAGGAGCTGATGCGACTGATGGTGGTTGGCCCGCTTTAAACGATATTTTCTTCGGTTATGGCATCGGTGCACGGATGAATCTCGGTTTCTTTGTGTTCAGATTTGACATTGCATGGTCCACGGATCTAGCTAACTATACCCATGGACCTTATTACTATATTTCACTGGGACCAGAGTTTTAAACACCTGGTCTTATGACGAAAATTGTCAGTTTGAGATAAAGACATTAAATAATTGAGAAAACTAGGAAAAAGACCGCCATGCTTTCAAACCGATTCTCAATCGTCCCAATAATTGTCCTTGCTTCTATTGTAATGGTAAATTCTGCTTTGGGACAAATTATACCCCGCCCTTCTCCATTAACTCAATCAAAGCAAATGTTCGGTCCTCCGTTATTTTTATATGATACCTGTTATTTTCGATCACAAAAAGATAGTACCAATTATCGACTTGATGTTTATGTTGCTTTCTCGAATGATATCCTTCAATTTATTAAAGAAAAACAGGGAAATTTCATTGCTGGTTATGATCTATATATTACTATTTTTGATCATAAAGGAAATCACGTGGCAGAAAAACTGGCTGGTAATCGAATCACTGTATCCACATTCGAAGAGACTAACAATCGTGAACTAAAAAATCGACATCGTTTGAGTTTTGATCTAATCCCTGGTCAATATAAATTAGTATTAGATTTGACTGATTATGACACACAAAAAAGCCTCCATAGAGAAAAGGAAATTACTATTAAAGGCTTTGAAATAAATGAAATCTCAGTGAGTGATATTTTGTTTGCCGATCAGGTGCTTCTTGATTCTCTAAACAATACGATTAAGGAAATTTTACCTAATTTAGATCGTAATTTCATTAATCCCAAATCTATTTTCTGGGCATTTTTTGAAATTTATCCCCTCTCTTCTTCCCAGATTCTGAAGTTAACTTACACAATTACCAATGCTTCCGAACAGGCAATTATTCGAAAAGAACAACTGATCACTCCCGATAAAAGAATAATTCCTTATCTACTGGATCTTAGCAAAGATATCAAGACCCCGGGACGTTATACGATCATCGTTCAAGTAGAACAAGTGGAAGAAAAAGTAAAGACGCAGGCAAAGTTCTCGGTGAATTGGAGTAATTTCGAATTTTCTAAACTAAATGTCATCACAGCTATCGAAGCATTAAAGGATTTTATACCTGATAAAGAATATAGATATCTGGAGCAGGCTTCAGATAGCGCAAAAGAGACATGGTTTAATAATTTCTGGAAAGAACGCGATCCAATTCCTGATACTGAAGAAAATGAGTTGCAAAAAGAGTTCTATCAGCGTATTGATTTTACCAATAATTACTTTACAGTTAATTCATTGGATAAGGAAGGCTGGAAAACTGATCGTGGGAATATTTACATTAAATATGGCCCCCCTACTGATGTCGAACGTCATTTAGATCAACTCAATTTACCTCCCTATGAAATCTGGTACTATGAAAAATTAGATCAACGTTTCTTTTTTGAAGATAAGTCTGGTGTTGGGGACTTTCATCTGGTAAGAATTGAGTAAAACCCTGATTTTCTAAGGGGTTGAGAATAAATAAAATGTAATATTATCATGCGCTATTTTTAATAAAACAATATAATTTTTTCCCAAGAATTGCAATTAATTTTTTCTCAACCCCTAAGCTAAACAAAGACACCAGGACTTTGGACCTCTCTTTTATATAAATTCCAAATAATAATATCCAAGTTCCAAATAAATTTCAAATTCCAATTAAATTAAATAGCTGATTTGGAATTTCGAGACTGTAATTTGTTTGTCATTTTAGGTTTGAAATTTGGAATTTAAGTCTCATATCCTATGGCTATAAAAGTGTTAACAAATCTACTCTACAGTATTTTATCATTAGTTACGGTTGGATTGTTTTTTCTTTCAGCAGCATTATTTATATTAGGTCTGTTCCTTTCAATATATATTGTGAAAAAAGAAATAAAATGTTTTAGCTGGTATCCTGAATGGATCTGGAATAAGCTAAAATCGTTTTTAGAAAAACAACCTAATTTTGGCAAATTATTTTTACTGATTCTTGTTTTAAATTCGTCTTCACTATTCTTCAATTTGATTTCAGGATTTGGGGTGGGTTTGCCAATTTTTTTTGCGGTTCTAACAGGAATGAATGTGGGTATTATCGCTTATAAAGAAGGTGGGATAAAAACTTTGTTATCAATGTTTGTTGCACCTCATGTGATTTTCGAATTACCTGCTGCTTGGCTCAGTATTGCCTTAGGTATTCGCCTAGGTTTAGCAATGATTTCACCAGAATCTAAAATCGGTTTTACTTTTTCTCAAAGTCTCCTGATCTACTTAAGGGTTATCCTTCCATTACTTTTCATTGCTGCATTACTTGAATCGGGATTGGTTTTTTTCTCACTTAAGAAATTACAACATACCGCTTCGTTTCCGAATGAACCATTCAATGCTTAGAAATATAATAATCCCAATTAACAAAATAAGTTTATTCCATAATTGCAGTTGTTGAGATTCTAATAACTTTCTTTTCGGGAATTCTAATGATTCCCCAAGAGATGAGTAATCACTTTCTGTAAAATATGCTCCTTTTGTTTTCATTGCAAGCTTTTGAAGCAAAGTTTCATTCATTTTAGTTTGTAAAAATTCAAGATTAAATTCCTCAACAGAAAATTGTCCCCCATCTTTTCCAATCACTCGATTATTATATGTCGCAATGCCTTCGTAAGAATAATCCCCCCCTTCCAGTGCCTGAAGCGCTCCTTCGTATTTCCCATCACCAAGCCCAGACAATATAATCTCATAGGTTTTTTGTCTGCAGTTGACTTGTAATTTTACCTCAGCCCCATCTAAAGGTCGATAGTCATCGTAATAGACTTCGCCTGTAAAGGAAACCTCCTGACTATTGCGATAAATTTCTTGATCGGGATAAATGCGGACAGGCTTACTATCTTCTTTTGTTATTAACCACCGCACGCTATTGCTCAAAAACTGTTTAAACACCTCATTGGATTTACCAATACCCCACATCAATAAATCCCATCGCCAGATACAATACCCCAGTATTGCCATAGATTTATGTTGTCCCATTTTCTTTGTGACAATTAAGGGCATAGGACTTTTTAATCCTCGAATAAGTGTCTGTTCAGGATCCACTTCAATTAGCGTCTCACTACCAGGATAGAGTTGAGTTCTTTGTAATGATAAATAAATTGGTGGCATACCTTGCCATTTTTGTTGATTCTCGAATTCATCATCAACAATTCGGGTCACAGAATGAATCAATCCCTTAGCTGTCAATCGAGGTGCTACCAGAATCTCATAAGATGGGTAAAATGGTGGCATAATAGGCAAAAAATCTTTTAACGGCATTAGAGATTGATAGTTAACACTATTACCAGTAACAAAGAGGAGTGGGATTTGATTAGTCTCTAAGACATTTTTTAAAATTGTAATGACATAAGGTGAAGCATTCCTTCCTGGAAAATTTTGTAAAATAATACAATCATATTGCTTCAATTTGTTTATATCATTGGGGAAAGTTCCCTGATAAAATTTTTGATTTTTTTTCACTATCCAATAGTCGACTTCAATATTGGAATCCATTTCTAAATTTTTCTTCATAAATTTAAAATCTGGATCAGGGCTGCCAGCAAGAAACAAAATTTTCATCTTACTTTTTAGCACTTTTATATAGAAATTTTTCTGATTATTAATTGGCGTAAGTTCATCTTTTAAGACAGGAATCTGTATGCGGTATTTTTGAAACCCGGTTTCTTTGGGAGTAAAATGTAATCGAATTCTTGTTTCAAACAGGTCTTTTCCGACTTCAACATATTTAGAGTCAAGTACTTCGGAACTTTTTAATAATTGAACTTCGATCTTCTCATCTAGATATCCAAATGCTTGAATTATAACATCGACTGGAACTTTATTGTTTGCGTAAGTGATCTGATTCGAGGTGATTTTTGAAATGACGATATCCTTTTGTTCTACTGCTTGGCCGATTGCGATTGGAAAAATCGGTGTATTAAGATCATCCACATACCGCACTGGATTTTCGCCAAGGTTATTAATTCCATCAGTAATCAAAATAATACCTTTTAAATAACGATCAATGTTTTTTTCTTTGAGCGTCTTTAATGCTATGGTTAAATCAGTTCCATCACGATTAAATTGAACAGAATCCAGTTGATTAAAAGAAAGCGGTGTTAATCTGTCCGAAAATTGATAAAACTCAAGCTCTTTATTGTTAGAACTTTTTTGAAATAAGTCAGATCGAAGTACTCCCTTCGCTTTTTCTGATCTTATATTTCCATTATCCGTCAAAGACATACTTGCTGAATTATCCAGTAAAACTGCAATAACTGGCTTTTCTGTTCGAGTCCATGAAAGAGTCAAAATTGGCTCGAATAAAATAAAAAGGATGATGATTAATGATGCAATTCTCAAAATGGTTAATACATTTTTAAGCCAATTTGGCACTGGCGGATTGGTTCGACGATAAACAAAGACGCTTAATCCAATCAGACCAACAAAAATCAGTATAAATATCAATAAATTTCCGTGTAATTTTAAACTAAAGTCTTCCATTCTAATCTTTTTATTACTTTTTGATCGGCTTCTGTAAAATCATAAAAAGCCAGTTCTGATAATTCAATCCACTTCCAATCCTGAACTTCCCTGGATTCAATAGCACTACTTTGAAGAGTACAGAGAAAAACATGTAAGGTAATTTGTAAATGGTCATAATTATGTATAACACTCATTAATTTTTTTTCTATTTGAATCTGGATGTTCAGTTCTTCGGCGATTTCCCGAACCAGGCACTGTTCTAGTGTTTCACCTTGCTTTTGCTTGCCCCCAGGGAATTCCCATAAACCACAAAATCTATCGTTTATAGAGCGTTGTGTAATCAATATCTTGCCGTTACTGCGAATTACACCAGCCGTAACATCATAATGAGGTATTTTAATACTTGATTGTAACATTAACTTTTTACTTTTCAATTCACAGAATAAATTTTGAAATTTAAAAATCTAGAATCTCAAATAACAATTACCAGAAATAGCTAAATTCCAAATAACAATATTCAAATTATTTATCCCATTAGATTTTATTATTAAGTGTTTATCCTAAAGAGATTTTAAATTTTGAATCAAGTTTTCCATTTTATAACCTAAGAAGCAACAGGGAACTAATCATCTTCGATCAGGCAACGTTTTTCTTGTAATGTATAATGAAACAACAATCACAACGATATACGCGATGATAACAACCCCCCAGGACGGAATCTTTGCCGGAGAAGGTGGACGGATTGTTGGATTACCAATCAACATAAAAGTCGCCCAGAAGTATGGATGCGCTCTTGAAATCTCCTTACCTGAAAAAGTGAAAGTATCCTTCATTGACGCAACTTTCGCTTCTTGTAGTGCTATTGCATTTGTCTGACGTTTATACTTTAATTCCCAATAGAATTTGGACATAAACTGACTGGTCGAAATACTGTTAATCCGCCATAGACTAAAAAGCACGGATTTGACTCCAGCAAATAGAAAAGATTGAGGCAGAGCCATCACTCCTGGATTTCCATCCGAGTTAAACGTTTTCAATCGACTGGTGCTCAGTGAGAGTAGGTCGGCTGATAAATTACTTTGTATTATTTCATCCACTGAAAGCCAGCTTAGGATGAATGAAGAATCATTTGTTTCATGGCTGAATAAAATGCTTGAGTTCCGAGGATTCGTATTATCTAATATTCCTGGTAATGCGAAATAAAGCCAACGGTAAATATGACCCTTCTCAAGTAAATATTTTTTAGTTACTTGTTCTTTCTTTAAATTGTCATGGCGAAATAAAAGCCGAGAAACTCGTTTGATTTCGTTAGCAGAATATTCTGATATTTGGAAATCATAAGAATTTAGATTCCCGATTTGGAGCAGAAGATCGAATTTGTTTTTGGGCACAATCGGCTCGCTCATCGTCAACAAACGACGTCCTAACTTTTTTGTGGTTCGATCTTGATATGGAACTGTTGCAAATACAGCGGTTGAATAATTATAACAAATCGCATATTTATTAATTAAATAAACGAGATGTCTATAACGATTATAAATGAGGTCATTTTTATTTTTCTTACTTATCGTAGTATCAGTAACTAAAAATTCAAATGGAAATCCAATTAAAAAATCATCAGGAATAATAAAAATAACCTTAGTGTGTTGAATATGTTCTTCTAATGGTTTGAAGATATCCTGATATATTTGAAGGGAAATTTGATAGTCGAATTCCAATTTTAGTAAATTAATTTCACGATAAAAGGCAGAAATTAATTTGTTAATCCGCTTTTTAATCTGCTGTATAGGAACGGACCAGTGGACTATCTGTAATGAGTCTTCTGTAAGAACGAAAACAAAGATTTCATTCCCTTGAATCCAGAAATTGAGAATCGCTTCCTTATCTTTGAGAAAGTTTTTTTGTAAATTTTCACTGTCTACGGGATTTTGCACGAAGAAAAGTAACTCCTTACCAGGCGGTGAAAATTTACTTGAATCCTGGAGCAAATTATATCTGAAAGGTTGATTTTCCCCGGATTTGGGATATTCGGATCCTTTAAAAAGACTTAATAACTTCAAATTTTTCAATTTTTCTAGATAGATGAACGCTTTATTAGCGAAACTACTATCAGGATATTGAGAATCAAATGAAATAAGTAATCCAATCAGTCGCTCAAAATCTACTACTCCTTTTTTAAACGCTGATGAATCTATCATGACCGAATTATAGAATTGAGTTTCAAACTGAAGTACATCATCTGCTAGCTTCGGGATCAGTTCCAGTTCGTTTTTATGAGTATCAAATAGTGAAGCTTGCGTCATTGAGAAAAAGAAACAGAGAAATAAAACTAAAAAGATGATTCGTTTGATCAACATTTATTATTTTATTCTTTAAAATACAAATTAAATGAAATATTTTTTTTGTTGTAATTCATCAACTCATCAAACAAAAGAAAGTTTCAAATTTCCTTAGTATAAATGAGTCGTGAATATTTGATTACCATAAATTTGATAATAAAATTTCAAATAGTCCAATAAAGCATACTGGGATTGATAGTAATAGAAGATACCTGCAATACAGACAAATATTGTGATTGTCACAATAATGAATGTCTTGCGAATTGTCCATATAAATAAAACTCGCATTCCATTAACGACTCTGAAGAAAAACCAGAGTCCTAATAAAAATATCAAAAGAACAATAGGCATGATAAACCTTTCAAATTGAAAGATGCGAAACACCACCGTACCGATAGGAATAAATGTGAGGAGGTTCCCAGCGAGCCAAAATGGTACTGTTAAACATTGAATAAAGGAACAACGTTTTCGTGTGATAAGGGCAATAAGTTTAAAATAAATAGTAAGCAAAAAAAACATCACAAGAGTTAAAATTGAGAAGAATAATATTGACCAATTCGGTTGCCAACTTAGACGACAGATTTTTGTTTTGAGCTCTGTTGTGCGTAACAAAATTGTCATTAAGTGATCGAAATGTGGATGATTTTTAAAGAAGCTTAAAAATGAAGCCAGTAACAAGCCGCATCCGACTGAGATGAAAAGTGCCATGAAAATCGTATGGGAAAGTGGGATTTTACGACCGTCTCGAATGTCTACATAAAAGCCATGGGGATGAATAAAGATTCGTTTTAGATTTTCTCGAAAATATCGTCGACTATTGACTATCAAAAGAAACACCAAGATAGATGCTAAACCAACTAAAGGGTAAGTTGCTGGCATTTCATTCTTCAAGTCCACTCTTGGATTGTAGTGATATTTGCCCACCTTATAGAGCGATCTAATCGTTTCAAAAGCCACACGTTTTTTCCTATTATAATTGGTTAAACCGACGGGACGTAGGGAGCCATCAATGCAATTTCTAAAAATTGTAGATGGATAATTTCCCTGATAATCTGAAAGAGCTGTAAAAAAATAACCATCAATATCCGGAAAGCTTGTTATTGTACGCCAGGCCTCAACAATTTGTAGGACCCGATACTCCTCATAAAGAGCACTGTTGCCATTACTGGATAAAACGCCAAGTTGAGGCGCCCCATACGATAACACCAGATTTATTCGCCCATTATTTCGTTTGATCCATTTTGCTAAAACATCCTGGATCTCATTCTTCTCGAAATTATAGATAGCAACTCCTGCTATGATATTGGAATTGCTAGGGGTTGAGAGGAAAGGAGGGGAGTTCCAGAAATAGAAAGGTTGGTGATTAATTGTACTAAGGTTATTTGTTAATTTATTCATAAAATTTTGATAGCTTGATTCAGATAGCACAAATTGACCTCCAATTCCCCATGCAAATATACAAACGTGGGCATAGTCGCGAAGAACAGTTTCGTACAGATAATCTGAGCAGTGACTTAAAAAAATATCAGAATTAAATCTTGAAGTCGGCACCCAATTCAATGGAATTTCCTGAAGCAAAAAGATACCGAGACTATCACAAAGATTTGCCAGCATGGGATGAGCCTGATGGTTCAATGCGCGGATAGCATTGGCGTTCAGTTGTTTCACCAGTTCCAAATCTTTTAAAAGCTGATTTCGATCAAATAAAGCGCCTACGACTAGATAATCTTCAGCCCAGTTGACACCTTTTAACACAAACCGTTGGCCATTTAAATATATATTTCCATTCTGGAAATTAATCTGCTTGATTCCCAATAATTGGTCGAACTGATCAATAACTTCTTTATCCTGGAATAATTGAATCCGAAGAGAATATAATGTCGGTGCTTCTGGATTCCACAATTGGGGCTGCTTGAACTTAATTTTAGTTGAGACAACTCTTATTAACTTATAACTCTCTACATTAAGCTCTTGCCATTCTGAGAGTATTGGTTTATTTCTAGTTTTTATATTGAGTTCAATATAATAATAAAGAGCTTGTGATGATCCTTTGTAAGTCACTTCATCAGAAAAATTATCGATCCTGTCCTTAAGGTTGAAATTTACTTCCAATTCACATTCAGAAAAGTCCTTTGTAAGTTGATAATCTATCAGCACATCTTCAATGGAAAGTTCAGGAAGCGCCAACAGATAAATGGAACGGAATATGCCAAACACATTTTTAAGACCTTCTGGTTGGTACTGTTGAGGGATGGTGTTTTTCGAATCTAATCGGGTATCAACTTTTATTTCAATTACATTTTTTTGATTTATTAAAATAACCCCATCTGCAATATCAATAGCAAAGGAACTGTAACCACCAGAATGGCTTCCAATGAATTTATCATTAATAAAAATGGTACAATAATAATTAATGCCATAACACACCAATCGAAAAAAGTGATTTGTGAGGCTCGAGTCAGGGATAAACTCTTTTCGGAAGGTAATTTCTCCCCAGTGGTCACAACTCGCAGGGAGCCTAACTTTTTTAAATGAGTTTTTTTCAGTTATTCGATATTCCCACTCTCCCTCTAAGGAAATGATTGGTCGGTATAGATTTCCTGGTTGCCAACAGTATGTTTGTTGAATAAGCGAATCTTTTGGTTGAGAAATAAAATGTACCCCGCTCGCAAAGCTTTGATGAAAGAGGAGAGAAATGTTTAATAACACAAAACAAATACCAGATTTCTTCATGATGTATTTCCCTTATTGAATACCAAAAGAATATTATACTCATTTTTCTAACCAAAAATGAGATATAATTTTTCATAAAAGCGGAGCTTAATGTAAACAATTTTTATTTAAAATACAATAAGATTATTTTGAAGAAATATTAAAATTCAAGATCAATCTTTTTGTAAATATGAAATACATTTTTACCAACTGTTGAATAGAATGATGTTTTTTATTTTTTACTTTACTTTTTCTTTTATTATTGTTATAATCTAAATAACTGAACGAAATCAATTTGAGGAGAATATGCGGAAAAGTATTTTCAATTTTGTCGTCATACTGTTTTTTCTTCAAGTTACTACCGTTTCTTTGATTGCTTCAGGTCATCCAGAAAGCTTTAAATGCGACCTTCCAGCAGTGATTCTTTCTAATGTCCCCTTTAATGTTACTATTACTGTATTGACTGCAAATGGAAACGTGGATACATCTTTTAACGGCACAGTAACCATTCAAGGATTAGAACAAAAAATTGCTAAAGAAATAAAACAATTGGATGCTATTGGTCCTTTTATACAGGGAAAGATTCAATTGACAGATACTATCATACGCAATTCCGGTCATGCCAATATAACAATCGGGAATTTATCACAAACCAGAGTTCGAGTTATACCGGGCATTCTAAGTTTGTTACCTCCGATTTTAGCGATTATTTTGGCTCTAACTCTAAGGGAAGTTCTTCTCGCTCTGTTCAGCGGTGTCTGGTTAGGCGCGATATTTCTTCATGGTTATAATCCTATATCTGGACTGATGCACGCCCTGGATACTTACCTTATTAATGCACTCAATGACAGTAGTCATGTGGCGATCATTATGTTTAGCCTAACACTCGGAGGCATGGTGGGCGTTATTTCCAAATCTGGTGGTACTCAGGGTATTGTGGAAAAAATTTCTCGCTGGGCGAATCATCCGCGAGGCGGACAAATCGCAACCTGGCTCCTGGGCGTGGTCATCTTCTTTGACGATTATGCCAATACATTAATCGTGGGAAACACGATGCGCCCTTTCACTGACAAAATCCGCATCTCTCGCGAGAAACTTTCTTACATCGTTGATTCGACTGCTGCCCCAGTTGCTTCGATTGCGATTATTTCTTCCTGGGTCGGTTTTCAAATTGGGCTCATCGATCAGGCGTTTAAAAATATCAATGTCACTCGTGATGCTTATTTAACATTTATCATGTCCGTTCCTTATGCCAGCTATAGCGTCCTCGCGATTATCTTTGTGTTTTTGATTGGATTGACTTTACGCGATTTTGCTTCGATGTACCGCGCAGAACATCGGTCATTTCTCACTGGTAAAGTATTACGAGACAATGCTCGACCCATTGCCGACGATAAATCATTGGATATTCAAGCTGAAGAAGGCACACCATTACAATGGTACAATGCAGCCATACCCATTCTCGTTGTGATTTTTACAACAATTTTGGGGCTTTATTATAGCGGCAGACTTGAATTGGGCTCCAAAGCGGCAACAGCCAGATTAGGTGAAATCATCGGCGCAGCAAATTCGTTCGATGTATTGATGTGGGCTTCTTTTCTAGGAGCAGCGGTCGCCATCGCCCTAGCGGTCGCTCAAAGAATTTTAACACTTCAGAAAGCATTGGATGCCTGGCTCAATGGTATTAAAGCAATGATTATTGCTATGATCATTCTCATCTTAGCCTGGTCTATCGGAAATGTTTGCGGTGAATTAAAAACTGCGGATTATGTTATCGCAGTCACGCGAGATATTCTTTCTCCACATCTATTACCGGTGTTGACCTTTTTTGTCGCCGCTTTTATTGGCTTTTCAACGGGTACTTCCTGGGCAACAATGGCAATTCTGGTTCCCATCGTGATCCCAATGGCTTATAAATTAACAGCGGATGCCCAATTGGGTGCTTCCATTGCTCAACCGATCTTATTAGGGACAGTCGGCGCTGTCCTTTCTGGGTCAGTTTTTGGGGATCATTGTTCGCCGATTTCTGATACGACAATTATGTCTTCAATGACTTCTGCAGCAGATCATATCGATCATGTCAGAACACAACTACCTTATGCGATTACAGTAGCCATCGTTGCATGTTTTGTCGGATATCTTCCCGCCGGGTATGGTTTTCCAGTCTGGTTGTCTATTTTGGGGGGGATTTTTATATTTTTAATTTTACTTTATACTATTGGTAAGCGAATTACAAAACGAGATGAAATGATGTTAGAATAATTTCTAGCGAAATTTCACCTCCAATCGATAAATATGAAATTTGACATTTAAAATGTGTTTTTTTGAGTATTGGTAGAAGTTTGATAAAAAAGCTAATTTGTATCACCATAGTGATAACAATATTCATCAATTCTTTTTTGAAACTTCCTACACGATGAAAAGTTAAATTGTATTAGCTTTGTCCAAAGTATAATATTCACTGAATTTGTATAGAAACATTTTTACAATTATTTAACGGAGTTATAATGAAAAAAAGTTGTTTAATGATAATTGTCCTTGTTATAGTTAGTATTATAAGTTGTGCAGGTCAGAGAAAATTACAAAAATCGAAAACTACAACGTCCGATGAAGAAACACCATCATTTAATCCAAAAGCTGTTGAACATTTTATACGAGGAAGCATTAACGAACTTACCAACGAATATCAGATGGCGTTACTTGAATTTCAAGAAGCGTTACTTTATGATTCATCATCGGCTACAATTTACAATAAAATCGCTGAAGAATATATCCGATTAAAGAAATATGATAGTGCCCAAAAAATATTGCAAATCGCGATTCTCCGCTTCCCTGACAATGCGGAATCTTATCGGATGTTAGCCGCTATTTATTATTCTCAACATCAAATGAGCGAAGCCGAACAAGCTTACAAAAAGATAATGGCGCTTGATCCAGAGGATCTGGAAGCACGTTATAGCCTTATCACCCTTTATCTGACCTTGGGAAAAGAATTACAAGTTGCTGAAGAGTATGAAAAAATTTTGCAACTTGGCTATGGAACGCCTGAGATGCGGATAAGAGTGGGTGATATTTATCTTCAAAATGAAATGTTTGATAAATCTAAAAAGATTTTTACTGAATTTTTTAAAGAATTTCCAGATGATGAGCGTTCATATCTGGCCATGGCAAAATTTTATGTAACCACAAAGGATACAGCCTCAGCAATAAGTTGGTATCAAAAAGGACTTCAAAAAGACCCGTCGTTTGAAACCTGCCTTGAAGAATTAAAAGACCTTTACATTCATCAAAAGAAATGGAATGAGGCGATTTTCTTACTTAAACAAGTTATTACACAGGATGTCTCAAAAATCGAAAATTATCTTCGTCTTGGTGAATTATATTACCAACAAGGAGATACAGTAAAAGCGATTGAAGAATTTGCTCAGATCATAGATCGATTTCCAGATGATTTTCGGGCCTATTTTAGCCTAGGTTCAATTTATTACCAAGGGAATCTCACAGAATCAGCAGAACAATATTTAAAAAAATCAATCGAAATCAATAAAAATTTTTCTCGTGGTTGGATATTGCTTGGATTTCTTTATCTGCGGAATCAAAGACTCGAGGATGCTGAGAATCATTTTAAACAAGCCATTGATTTATTTTCTGATCATCCCGATATTAACTTTTTCTTAGGCTCTGTTTTAAATCAGCGTCAAAAACCAGATGATGCAATTCCATATTTGGAAAAATGTCTGAAACTAAAACCTGATTATGTTGATGCCATGGGCACGCTGGCAATGATCTATGATGAGAAAAAAATATATCTCAAATCTGACAGTCTTTATCAAGCAGCATTAAAAGAAAGACCCGAAGACCCTTTATTGATGAATAATTACAGTTACAGTCTTTCAGTGCGAGGAATTAATTTAGAGGAAGCCATGGAAATGGCTCAAAAAGCAGTTACAGCAGATTCGACCAATGGTGCGTATTTAGACACTTTAGGATGGATTTATTTTAAAAAAGGTGAGTATCAAAAAGCATTGGAATACATTTCCAAAGCCGTTAAGTATCGTGATAAATCCGCCGAAGTCATGGAGCATTTAGGTGATGTTTATGAAAAGCTAAATGAACTGAAGAATGCTCGAATTTATTGGCAAAAGGCTTTGGAGCTAGATAGCAGTCGAACAAAACTTCAAAAAAAATTGGGTGAAAAATAATTTAAACTTATTATACAACTGAGGAAGAATTTGAAATCAATTAAGTCGCTGATTTTTTTAATTGTTTTAATATCAATCGCAGGTTGTTCTGGACTTATTCGAAGGACACCATTACGTTTAGATCAGATTACCATTGCCGAAATCAGGTACCGAATCGAACAAAATAATTTAAAATATCATTCGATGAAAGCGAGTGCCCAAATCAGCGTTGAATCGCCTAAGATAAATTTTGCTGCCAGTTCATATATTATTGCCAAAAAACCCGACTCGTTATTAATCAAAATAAAAGCTCCCTTTGGAATAGGATTTGGATCAATCTTCATTGATCGAGATCAATTTTTGGTTTACAATTCTTTTGAAAATAGCGTTTATACAGGAGATCCGGAAGATCTGGCCTTAAAGCAATTTTTGCCAGTAGATTTAAAACTGGAAACTATTATTCAAGCCTTTTCGGGTATCCATCTACTGGATATTTATGATCGTGATTCATTAGTAATTGATCGCAATCAGTATTTAATCATTGGGATAAACAGCAACCAGAAAATGAAATACTGGATTGATCCAAAGCGTTTTGTGGTTACTGAATTTCAATTACTAGATAATGAGGATGAACCATTAATAAAACTTGAATATAAACAGTTTGAAAAAAAGAACCGCGTTATTCTACCTAAGTTGATTCAAATATCTCAACCAGACCATAAAACACGTTTAACGATTCTTTATACCAGTCAGAGACCTAATTGTCAGTTGAGTGAAAAGGATTTTACACTTAAAATACCAGAGCAGGCGGAGAGGATTCAACTTTAGAATAAAAACAGCGATTTCAAAATTTCATAATCCATTTCCCAACAGATTGGAAACATAAATGACATTGTTGAACAATCCCATTTTATGGAAATTCTGAGTCCGTAAGTTCAATATTTATGTTATAAAAATTTTCAAAAATGGACCAAATCAACAACGTTATAAATGTAGAAACGAAAAATATCCTGGATAACAACTTTTGGAGGTTTGGTTGCCCCACTCTGAACAATCAAAAATATCAAAAGACAACGAATCCCCAGAAATATCCATTCTCATTCCTCTTTTCAATGAAGCGGATTCACTACCAGAGCTTTATGAAAATGTTACTTCAGTTTTAAAAGAATCTAAAAAAAGCCATGAAATCCTATTTATTGATGATGGCTCAACTGATGGATCTTTTGAAGTACTTGAGAAACTTTATCATAAAGATCGAAAGATTCGTGTTTATCGGTTCAGAAAAAATTATGGCAAATCAGCAGCTTTAATGCATGGTTTCCAGATGGTTAGAGGAAAAATTATCATTACTATGGATGCCGACCTCCAGGACGATCCAGAGGAAATTCCTAATTTAGTTGCTAAACTGAGCGAGGGATATGATCTAATATCGGGATGGAAGAAAAAACGATACGATCCTTTTATTAAACGAATTACATCTCGATTATACAATTGGGCTACTGCCAAGATGTCTGGGTTAAAGATTCACGACTTTAATTGTGGACTAAAGGCTTATAGACAAGAGGTAGTTAAAGCAATCCAAATTTATGGACAACTACATCGATTTATCCCAGTGCTGGCTCATTGGCAAGGATTTAAAGTAGGAGAACTAATAGTAAAGCATCATGCACGTAAATATGGAGTTACAAAGTTTGGCCCATCTCGTTTTGGTGCCGGTCTTTTCGATTTATTGACTGTAATTTTCCTTAATAGATTTAAACGACGTCCTCTCCACCTGTTTGGTAGTATGGGTTTAGTTACCTTTATAGTTGGTATGGTCATCAATCTATATCTGGCAATTCAGAGAATTTTTGCCAGACATTTCTTAAGTAATCGACCTCTACTTTTTTTAGGTGTACTAATGGTTATTGTTGGAATTCAATTTATATCAATTGGACTACTCGGTGAGATGATTACAGAAACACAGAAGAAGAAATATGATTATTCGATTAAAAATATTTTAAGCTAATATTGTTCTAAATATTACATTAGTTTCGTTAATAAATAAACCCAACTGATAAATTCGTTGGGTTGTTTCTATCCGTTGAAAAAAATTAAAAATAAATAGCTATAATCTTATACTGTAGTTTGGCAAAAATGAGCTAAGTTATTGTTTCTGAGACTAAATTTCTAAATGGAAAAACAATCGGTTACATAAAATTTGCCAAACTACTGAATCTTATAATAAGTCTTGAGTAGAATAGCTACAATTAAATTTCATCATGATGAAAATGAAAGTCAACCATGATTGTCGCTACTTCAGAGGTGATATCCCGTGCTCATATCATAAAAAAGAAAATGTTATCTGTGAAAACTGTCCTTATTACGATTCGATTGAGCAAAAGATATTAATTATTAAGCTGGGGGCTGCGGGAGATGTTATCCGTACCACACCGATATTGAGAAAACTGAAACGGGTTTACCCTACATCCTTTGTTACCTGGCTAACATTAACTCCAGAATTAGTTCCTGCAGGTTGGGTAGATCAAATCTGGACTTTTAATTTAAAAAACATTATTACTCTACAATCATCTAAATTTGACTTACTCATCAATTTAGACAAGGATTTAGAAGCCTGTGCATTGGCGAATCAGATAACTGCGTCCGAAAAGAAAGGATTCGTTTTAAGCAAATTTAATAAATGCCATCCAATAGATGAAAATAGCGAGCACAAATTTCTCACAGGCATTTTTGACACATTGAATAAACGTAACACTAAAAGTTATCCTGAAGAAATATTTGAGATCTGTGGTTTCAATTTTCAAGGAGAAAAATATATTTTAAACAATTTTGCTGAAGACAATTATCATTGGGATATTCCAGAATCTCGACCACTGGTTGGTTTAAACACGGGCTGCGGTAGCCGCTGGACTTCTCGCTTATGGCCAGAGCAAAATTGGGTTGAGCTAGCGATGAAATTGAAAAACCGGAGAAAAGGCGTCATTATTCTCGGAGGTCCGGACGAACATGAGAAAAATTTTGGAATTGCACAACAAAGCGGTGCTACTTATTTAGGACATTTTCCCTTGAAGCAGTTTGTGAATTTAGTCGATCAATGCGATCTAGTTGTAACTGGTGTCACAATGGCAACTCACATTGCTATAGGATTAGAAAAGAAAATTGTTTTGTTTAATAATATCTTTAATAAAAATGAGTTTGAATTGTATGGTTTGGGCAAAATCTTAGAACCCGCGATTGAATGCGATTGCTTTTTTGCCAAAGAATGTCCCAATAATTGTATGGAACATATTTACGTTGATACAGTTGTTAGTACATGTGAACAAATTTTAGATGAATAGCATGAAAATCGTTATTATTGGAACAGCATACCCCATGCGGGGAGGTATTGCCCATTATGTAGCATTGCTCTATAAAGTTTTAATGAAACGGGGACATGACGTAAAAATCATTTCATTTAAGCGGCAGTATCCCTCGATATTTTTTCCTGGCAAAACGCAGCAGGATTTAAGCAAAGAAATTGAATCAACCCCCAGTGAGCCTATATTGGATTCTATTGGTCCATTTAGCTGGATTCGCACGTTTTTACAAATATATCGATTTAATGCAGACCTGGTTATATTTAAATACTGGATGCCATTTTTCGCTCCATGTTATGCTGCGATCTCTTTTCTTACCCGACTACTGTCAAAAACGAAGACACTTTATCTGTGCGATAATATCATCCCTCATGAACGCAGATTTGAAGATCGATTACTCACTCACCTCGGTCTCTGGAATGTTCATTATTTCATTGTCCAATCTAAGGTTGTGAAAAGGGATCTGTTACTTTTTCGTCCCAACGCCATTTATAAAGAAGTGCCTCATCCTGTGTATGAAATTTTTAGTAATAACTATACTCGTAATGACGCGCGAAAACATTTTAATCTCAAGCCAAATGAAAAAGTGATTCTATTTTTTGGATATGTTCGTAAGTACAAAGGTCTGTATTATTTAATTCAGGCCATACCTGCTGTGCTGAAACAATTGGATGTCAAACTGCTAATTGCAGGTGAATTTTATGAGGATCGAGAGAAGTATCTGGAACAAATTCAACAATTAGGTATAAATGATTCAGTTTTCGTTTTTGATGACTACATCCCCAATGAAGATGTTGGGCTTTACTATAATGCCGCGGATGTCGTGGTTTTACCTTATGTTTCCGCCACTCAAAGCGGCATCATCCAGATTGCTTATAACTACAATAAGCCAGTCATCACAACAAATGTGGGTGGACTGCCCGAGGTAATTGAAGAAGGGAAAACTGGGTTTATCGTACCTTCAGAAAATGCTGAAGCCCTTGCTGAGACGATTGTAATGTTTTTTAAGATAAAAAATAAAGGAAAATTTACTGAAAATATCAAGGAATATAAACAGCAGTTTTCCTGGGATCGAATGGCAGAAGAGATTGAGCAAATTTACAAACTCCATTAATTTGAAATTGCATGATATTAGCTTAAGCGAATAATCTGCTCAATAATTTTGAGGAGCAATGGAGTCTTGAAGATTTTTTAATACTTCAATGTTCCATTATCCAGAGTCAAAATAACTTTCCATAAGCATAGGTTCGATTTAAATTTTAAAAGATTTTAAAGGCGAATTCGTGAAACGCTTTCTTTTTATCACCTATTATTTTCCTCCGGCAGGGGGCCCGGCTGTTCAACGAATCATCAAAATTATACAATACATGGCAAAGAATGGCTGGCAGTGCGTTGTAATGACCGTTAAGGATGGAGAATATACCAGCTTCGATCCTCAATTAGAAAAGGAGATTCCGCCCGAAACTGAAATCATTCGCACGAATATTTTTGAACCCTATAGATTTTACCGTAAATTTATTGGCAAAGAAGATAATTATAAAATACCTCAAGCCATACTTTCTTCACATCAAAAAGCAAGTTGGAAAGAAAGAATAGCTAATGCCATCCGTGCCAATCTATTCATTCCCGATGCACGCATTGGATGGTATTTTTACGGGATTAAAGAAGGTATTCAGGCTGTTCAGAAAGATTCTGATATTCGACTTGTCTTTTCTTCGGGACCTCCTCATACGGTACACTTAATCGCTAGGACGATTGCAAAAAGAACCGGAAAGGCTTTTGTGGCGGATTTCAGGGACCCCTGGGTGCATATCGATTATTATCATAATATTAGAAGATCCTCATTAGCCTTAGCTATCGATAGGTATTTGGAGAAAAAAATCTTATCCCATGCAGAAGCAGTGTCTGTAGTTAGCCCCGGTTGTCTTGATTTACTATTAGACTATCATAAAAATATTGATCAAAATAAGTTCCAGATTATCTATAACTGGTTTGATCCTGACGTTTATCCCTCAAAAATGCCTTTTCCACCTGATAACAAGTTTATCCTTACTTATATTGGCAATCTGCCTTTAAACCGCTATACACCCAATTTATATGAAGCAATCTCCCGCTTAAAAAAGGAAAACAAAATCACTCCCGATTGTTTTCAACTTCATTTTTATGGAAACATCGATGCATCAGCCCAAAAAGAAATCTCAAAGTTACAATTGGATGATTTTCTATACTTTCACGATTTCATTCCCCATCAGGAAGCGATTTTAAACATTTGCAAGTCGCATCTATTGCTATTAATTATAAATAATACGCATACTCAGAAAGCCATCGTCACAGGAAAATTATTCGAATATTTAGGGAGCCGACGCCCGATCCTCTGCATCGGACCTGTGAACGGTGATGCCGCTAAAATTTTGCAAGAGACACAAAGTGGAACTGCTTTTGATTACCAAGATTTAGACGGTATGAAGAATTTTTTATATAAACAATATCAGAGTTGGCTAAAAAGCGAATGGCAGTCGATAAGTAATAAAAGTATCGAGAAATATAATCGTGCTGAGCAGTTGAAAAAATTGCTCTTTATATTTGATTCATTAATAACTTAAATTTCCAAGTTATTCACCCAATCCTCAAAAAGTGATAAAACAGAATAATTCGCATTAAGTAGTGTTTGTCCAATAATAAAATTCATCGTGTTTAAATAATACTATATATTGTGGTCACAGGAACCGCATTTATCCAAATAAATGGTTAAAAGCCGTCCCTGGACGCTCATTTCAATAATTAAATAGCGAGATAAACTTTTGCTTACTACAACTTTGAAATCTTTTTCGTTACAAACAATGTAAATTTTTACTAAATTTAAGTTAATTGAGTAACAACAATTTTTTTAATTAATGAAAAAAACATTATACGGCTCATTTTTCGACTGAATAAAATAGACATCTCCCAGCACAGCATAAGGAGGTAAGCATGAGGACCATCACAAAATTACTTTCGCTGGTCATTTTATTTTTGATCTGTTGCCAAAAACAACCAACAAAGGCAACACTGGATCAATTTCCGAACAACGAAAAGGTTGATATAAATTTCAATATTCAGATTTCCTCTGAGGTTCAGCATTTTTGTTAAGCAACGGCTAAGGTTACTGCCCCTGATATGGATGCGATTAAAATTGATTTGAATGTAACTCCAATTCATGTTGAAGGAGTAATTAAAAAGGTTCCCGCTGGTAAATATAGATTTTTTGAAATTTGAGTATAATCAGGATTCAATACGTACCTATTATGGAGCCAAATATACAGATGTCTTTGCTGGGCGGGTCACACTGGTGGAAATAATTTTGCAACCGGTAATTGACACGGGAACTGTGCATATTATTAGCTATTTTGGTACACCGAAGAAAGAAAAAATTATATACTCTACTTTTGATTCTTAACCGCCATACGATGATGGCGAAATATATATGATCAATCCTGATGGTACAAATACGATTCAATTAACGAATAATCCAGGTGCTGATTATCATCCACAAATTTCACCTTCAGGGGATAAGATCGTCTTTGTGTGGAACCTCGATCCTCAGGGGCTGGATTGTCATATCTTCATTATGAATACGGATGGGATAGACAAGACTCAATTAACATTTCTGTCGGTTAGAGAAGATAGTCCCTGGTTTTCGCCGGAAGGGGATAGACTCGTTTTTCGAAAAACAACACCAAATGGAGTTTCACATCTTTTTATCCTGGATGTAGATGTTAATGGTTTAGTAAATATTACTAATGATAGAATCAGTGCTTTATACCCTGTGAGGGAAAAGGATAATTACATCTATTTTGTTAGTGGTTTAGTAAATATTACTAATGATAGAATCAGTGCTTTACATCCTGTGGGGGAGCAGGATGGTTACATCTATTTTATGACTCATGGTTCGAATCGTAGAATTTGGAAACTCCGACCTGAGTGCAGCGATTAAAAAGTTGTCTCACCATTTCAAATTAAATATTTTCCGAGATTCTTTTCAAAAAGAATTTAATTAATATCTTTAATTCAATAATTTTTTGGGACATAATATGTCATTAAAAATTGGGATGCTATTAGATAATGAATTCCCCCCAGATTTACGCGTTGAAAATGAAATGAGGACCCTAGCCAAGGCTGGGTATGATATACACCTTTTATGTTATGATTTTTCTGGTTTAAAAAGCAAAATCGAAACATTTGATAAATCTATTACCATTCATAGAGTGAAAGTTTCTAAACAGTTTCACAATAAATTCAATGCCTTAGCATTAACACTTCCAGTATATTTTTCTTTTTGGAAGAAACAAACCAAAGATTTTATAATTCAAACAAATATCGATATTATCCATGTTCACGATTTACGCTTGACACATGTAGGTCATTGGGTTAAACAGAAATTCAAGATACCATTTGTTCTAGATCTGCATGAAAATTATCCAGCAGCACTTAGTTATTATACTTTCTCGACTTCTTTTCCTGGCAATTTATTAATTTCTATTAAACGTTGGAAAAAATACGAAAGGGAACAAGTTTCGAAAGCTGATGCGATTATCGCTGTGATCGAAGAGATGGGAGAAAGAATAAACGCTCTGGGTGTTTCCCCAAATAATATCTTTGTTATTCCGAATTACATCAACATAGAGACTTTTGATGATCACAAAATAAACGTAAAAATAAACAGAAAAGATAATGAAATTTTGCTCATTTATTCAGGCGGCTTTGATCGACATCGAGGATTGGAAACAGTAATAAATGCAATGCAACACATTCAATCCATCAATGAAAATATCAAACTTCATCTCGTGGGAAGTGGAAAGACAGAAACAGAATTGAAAGAATTGGTGAACAAGCTTAATCTCGAAAATGTTACATTTCATGGTTGGCAAAAAGAACGCACGATACCATCGTTTATTGAAGCCTGTGATATTGGCATCGTTCCTCATTTAAAAAATAATCACACAGATTTTACGATTCCTCATAAATTGTTTCAATATTTATTTAAACGTAAAGCGGTTATTGTATCTGATTGTAATCCTTTAAAACGATTGGTAAACAAAATGCAGGCAGGGCTTGTCTTTAAAAGTGGCGATGATAAGGATTTATCAGAAAAAATTCTTACATTAGCGAACAGTCCAGATTTAAGGAACCAAATGGCTGAAAAAGGTTATAATTCAATTATTCAGAAATATAATTGGCAAACAAGTGCATTAGAGTTAAATCGATTATATTATGTCATTTTAAAATCATGAGCTCATTCGATAATAAAAAGTATTATGAAATTGAGGAAAATTGGGAGAAATTCAAAGTTGATGCTGAACTGCAACAGAAAATAGATTTAATTCTCTCCATTATTCCCAAAGATGTGCGGAATATTTTAGATGTTGGATGCGGTAATGGCTTAATTACGAATGAATTAGGCTTTAGGTACTCTGCAATTGGATTGGATCGAAGCCAGGTCGCTTTATCCTATGTAACCGGTTCTAAAATTAGTGCTCAGGCCAATATTCTTCCTTTACAATCAAAATCTGTTGATTTAGTTTTCTCGAGTGAATTATTAGAGCATCTTAATGATAAAGTGTTACAAGCTTCGATTCAAGAGATGCAAAGAGTGGCTAAATCTTATCTACTCGTTTCCGTGCCCAATCAGGAGATGTTGCAAAAGAATGCATTGAAATGTCCAATATGTAAAACGATCTTTAATGTTTCTTACCATCTTCAATCTTTTAATCACGAACGAATAAAAAATTTATTTACAGAATTTATTTGTACGGAAATTCACGAAGTTGGTCCAAGATGGCGACGCTATGTACCTTTTTTATTAAGTATCCGCCAAAAGTTGGGAAATGGCTGGTTTAAACTCCCTTCCCATCGAAGAGCCATGTGTCCCAAATGTGAAAATAAAGAATTCCACCCATTTAAAATGAACCCAGTCATCTTTTTATGTGATGGCATAAATAAATTTCTAACTCCTCGTCGCCCTTACTGGTTAGTAGCTTTGTATAAAAGGACAAAACAAAACTAAATTTAAATTGAAAAGATTCAATGAAAATTTAAAACCTCAACCTTATTTTCAACAGAATCTTTCTTCTCAATCCCACTTGGTTAATTTGAAAATTATAGATTTTTTAATTTCATGTCACAGTTTATATTGCAAAATGAATCAATTTTTCTTATATTTATATTTGGAATTTATAATGTATTTTTATTAGATGATAGATCGTATTGACCGATGTGTAAATAGACCGAGTGGGAAAATACAGGACATATTTTTTATGATAGAACATTTCAAACAGCTTTCCAAACAAACTATAATTTATGGCCTGGGAGATGCGATTATTAAGGCGATAAGTTTCTTTTTAATCCCTTTGTACACCAAATTACTCACAAAAGAGCAGGTTGGAGATATTGCTTTACTCAATTATGTAGAATTAATACTGGTATTAATTTTATCGCTAGGTTTAAACTCAGCAATACTCAAGGTTTTTCATGATTTCAAAGCTGAATTCGAAAGAAAAAAAGTTTTTTCTACAACTACATTATTTACAGGATCTATTGCTGTCATCATATTGTCCATATTATTGTTCAATGTCGAAGTAATTTCCAATTTAATATTTAAATCCAGCACTGAAAGTCTCTATCTAAAATTTGTTTTTGGCTCAGTTTTTTTTAATATTTTTCGATTGATAGCACTTTCATATTATCGTGCATTTGAAAAACCTGTATATTATTCCGTACTCAATATCATTCATTTTCTAACATTAGTGGGATTAAATATCCTTCACGTTCTTTTTCTCAAGCAAGAAATTTTAGGCGTTGTTAAGAGTAGCTTATATACATCTATTTTTTTATTTATTATTGTCTTCATAATTATTTTCAGAAAAACTGGAGTATCGTTTTCTAAAGAAATGTTAATCAAACTTCTTCAATTCGGTTTACCGTTGGTACCAGGAACTGTGGCCAATTGGATACTCACCATATCTGACCGTTATTTATTAAATTGGTTTTCAAATGCAGCGGAGGTGGGTCTTTACGACATTGCTTACAAATTCGGGATGATTATTAATATGATTTTAGTTATGCCTTTCAGAACTGCATGGCTGCCATTTGTTTTCTCAATCCAAAATCGTGACGAAGCAAGGAAAATTTATTCTGGAGCTCTAACTTATTTCTTATTGATTGCTACCTTTGTTTTTCTCCTCATCTCATTATTTGCCAGAGAAATCATTTTAATTGTCAGTACATCAGCCTATTTATCAGGCGTGAAGGCGATACCTTTAATTGCCTTAGCATATATATTTTTTGGGTTATATTATATCGTTGATATTGGAATACTTTTAAAAGTCAGGACAATTTATTATACAATTATTACCGGAATTGGTGCGGCCGTGAATATTGGATTAAATATTCTTTTGATACCGAAGTATGGGATGATAGCGGCTGCGATAAATACTTTAATTGCTTACTTTTTTCTTTTTATTCTTATGTATTGGATTTCAGGAAGGATTTACCCAATATCGTACGAGAAGATCAGGATTCTAAAAATTGTATCTATTGGATTTATTTTATATTTTATAGGTAATTTAATTTCAGTGGATTCTATAACTTTTTCCATTGTGATTAAGCTTTCATTGCTTTTTTTATATCCTGTTTTATTATATGCATTCAATTTTTTCCGTCCCACAGAATTAGCAGGATATCGAAAAATAATTTTGGACACCTTTAATAATAAAAGGAGATAGTTCCATGACAAAGAAAAATAAGAAAAAAACAACGATTACTAAAACTGAAACTAAAAAAAAGCAAATGAGTTTCTTCTCCAAGCACCCAAATTGGTCGACAGCAATAATCTTATTTATACTTCTTTTAATTTTTTACCACCAAATTGTCTTTGAGGGTAAATCTTTGCTACCGCCTGATACATTGACGGCAATAAGTTACAGCACATTTGTAAACGAGGCTCTAAAACAGGGCGCCTATCCGTTATGGAATCCTTACATTTTTTCAGGAATGCCATCTTATGGTAGTCTATCAAGCGCACCATTGATAAATATTTTTGATGCAATAATTAATTATGCGTTAATAGGTATCGGAAAAATTATTCCAATAACTCCCTTTATGCGTCTGTTAATCAATTATGTTTTTCTGGGATTATTAACATACCTCTTATTAACATCCCTAAAAGCTAATCGATTTGCTGCTTTATTTTCTGCAATTGCTGTTGTATTTCTACCCCAGCTTATTGCTTTTACAGCTTTTGGGCATAATACCAAATTCTTATCAGTTGTGCTTATTCCATTAATTTTTTGGTCTGTTAATCAATTACTCAAGAAGCAAAATTTATTATTCTTTTCATTGACAGCCTTAGTAATTGGCTTCCAATTGCTAAGGGCTCATGTTCAGGTCTGTTATTATACCTATCTATTAATTGGGATTTATTTTATTTACTATGCTATTACCAAGTATAAAGAAACAAAAAGATTTATTGAAATCCTTAAATCAGCGGCTTTGTTGGCAGGAACTTTAGTTGTTGCATTACTTCTGTCATCGGTTTTATATATTTCTGTTTATGAGTATTCTCACTATTCCATCCGTGGCGGCGGCGCCACTGGCGGTTTGGATTATGATTATGCCTCAAGCTGGTCTTTTTCTCCATTGGAAACGATCACATTTCTTGTTCCATCCTTTTTTGGATTTGGCGGGGCAACTTATTGGGGTAAAATGCCTTTTACAGATTATCCGCTTTATATGGGTGTTATCGTGCTGTTTTTAGCTGGATTAGCGCTAATTATTCGAAAAGATCGTTATGTTATTTTCTTCGGTATCGTCGCTTTATTTTCTTTAATTGTTTCCTTTGGCAAACACTTACCTGTGCTTTACGGTCCTATGTTTAAGCTACTACCATTATTTAATAAATTTCGCGTCCCCAGCATGATCCATATCTTATTGAATATTTCAGTTGTACTAATGGCAGGAATGGGGCTTAGCTTTTTAGTTAGCTTAAGAGAATCTGGAGATAAGAAATTGATCCGGCAGAAATATCAGGCGGTTAAGAAATATTTTTACGCTTTCGGAGCGATTGGGATTTTAATTTTACTGTTTGTAACTTTAGGAAAGGGAAGTATTCTCAACTGGATTGCTAATTCTGGAAAGATATCCCCTTCAGCACAACAGGTTGCTTATCAAATGGCTCTGAAAGATACAGTTGTTATGTTAATTTTATTAGGGCTTTGTGGATTTGTTGTCTTATATTACATAAATAAAGAGTTAAAATCAAATTTATTGGGTATAGCTATAATTTTCTTGCTTATTATTGATCTATGGTTGGTAGATTTTAAAATAATAGATCCAAAACCTTCAGTGGATGAACAGACTTTTTTTAGTAAGACAGATGTAGTTGAGTTTTTAGAAAGGCAAAAGCAACCGTTTAGAATTTTTCCTATTCGATTAAATCAGCCAGGAGAAAAACCTGATAATTGGTACATGTATTTCAAATTGCAAAATATTTATGGATATCACGCGGCTAAATTAAAAATCTATCAACAAGCTCTTGAAGAACTACAGCTACCGCATTCTTATATTTTCAAATTTTTTAAAGAGGTAATGGATGCTAAAGGACAAAGAATCATCCAACCGAGAACTCCTGAAGAGATCCCTGCCAATCTTTTATTCGCTCATCAGGCATTTCTTAACATGCTGAATGTAAAATATTTAGTTTCTTCTTATCCAATCCCCGACACGTCCTGTAAATTTATTAGACAGGGGAGTTCTCTAATTTATGAGAATAAACACGCATTACCTCGAGCATATTTTGTTGATGAAATTAAAACTCTAAACTCGAAAGATGAAATATTTAATTACATGAAATCTGGACAATTTAATCCAGCTCGAGTTGCGATTCTTGAAGAAATACCGGAATTTACAATAAAACCCGATTCATCAAATCAGGTGGAACTTATTTCTTATGACATCCATAAAATAAAATTGAAATCATCGGTAAAGTCACCAGCACTAATGGTTTTGTCTGAAATTTACTATCCTGCCGGTTGGAATGCGTATGTGGATGGTGAATTAACAAAAAGCTATAAGACGAACTATATTTTGCGATCTATATTTCTAAGACCCGGGGATCATGAGATAGAATTTATTTTCGATCCTTCATCATTTAAAATTGGACTGATAATTAGCATCATTGCTTTTATTTTGTTAATCATAACTTTAGGCTATTCACTACGTGGACACAAGAAGTCATAACCTCTTATATTAAGGTACATTGAATGAAAAATTTTTTATACCGTCTCTCAGGTCAATTTAATTTGATTTTATTTACGATTGCCATTATATTAATTATGTTTTTACTTTATTATTCGCAAACTATTGTTCACGATTTGCGAAAGCAATCAAGAAATATTTTAGAATTTTATGCGCAACTTCACTCCCATGCTGCTGCTGAAAATGATCTAGAAAATCTTAATTTTTTATTTGAACAAATTATTCAGAGGACAAATTTCCCAATTATAAATACTGATGAAAATAAAAATCCTCTCAACTGGGTTAATATTTCAGTTGATCCTGATGATAGATCGCCTGAGGCAATTGAAAAGGTGAGAAAAATGGTGATTAATTTAGAAAAGGAAATTGATCCTGTTGAAATTTCTATCCATAATGAAGAGACAGGTGAATTATGGTTAAGACAGTATTTATATTATGGTGATTCTGATTTGATCACTCGATTAATTTGGCTCCCTTATATTGAAATCGGTGTGTTCGGTCTTTTTATTTTAGTCGCTTTTCTTGGATTTCGAAGTATCAAAAAAAGTGAAGAGCAATCTATTTGGGTTGGTATGGCTAAAGAAACTGCGCATCAATTAGGCACACCATTGTCTTCATTAATGGGCTGGTTAGAATTAATAGTAAATAATCAGTCAGCTCAATATGTCGGAAAAGTGTTGCAAGATATGAAAAGTGATATCAATCGTCTGAATAAGGTTGCGACCCGTTTTTCTCAGATCGGGTCCCAAGCCGATTTGAGAAAGCATGATATCATCGCAATACTTAAAGAAACTATTAGCTATTTTCAACGTCGCCTCCCTCAAATGGGCAAGAAAATTAAAATTATTGAACATTTTGAAACTGTTCCCCCTGTTCATCTAAACCGAGATCTTTTTGAATGGGTCATTGAAAATTTAATTAAAAACTCGCTTGATGCCATTGATAAGGAAAATGGCGTCATTGAAATTTCAGTTGGCTTATTAGGCGAAAGATCTGGGCATGTTTTTATAGATATACAAGATAATGGAAAAGGTATTAGTCCTCAAAATCGTCGGTTAATTTTCAGGCCAGGTTTTAGTACGAAAAAGCGAGGATGGGGACTGGGGTTAAATTTAGCTAAACGAATCATTGAAGAATATCACCGGGGAAAATTAACTGTTAAAGATACAAAGCTTGGAGAGGGTACTATAATGAGAATTATTTTAATGCGGTAGCATTAAAAAATTACAGATTATATATTATTATTCAATTAGTTTTTATTTTTTCCCCATAAAATATGACATTTTTGTGATATGTATCATGTTACAATAATGTTAAAGACATTATTTTTACATGAAAATGTTTCAGCTATTTGTTCTCGTTCCAATCAGGTATATTTTTAATATAGTGGGCCTTCCGAATAATAGATCTGAATATCTTCGATTGATGGATTGAATTTTGTCACTGTGTCTGGTCGATTTTACTTCGAAATATTTCATTGGCTTTAAAATTATGTTGTCTCAGTCTGCTACATTATTTAAAAGGTGATACATATTTTCTAATAAGTTATATTAAATTTATTTATAGCAACATTTATTTTAAAGAGTTAAGTTATGTGATTATTTCTTAAATACCTTTATTATTTTATTTAAAAGTTAAGATTTCTCACTGTTAACAGATTATACGCTTAAAATTGTATCGAAATGAAACTTTATGTTTTATAACAAATTGGATGATTTTCGTCCATCTATTTGACAAAATATTTTCAACAGGTAAAAAACGATCACATCAGATGATGAAATTTTTTTATCAGTGCAATTTTTTATAACATTCATAACACATTAATATTAAAGTTAGTTAAATGATTTTTAAAAAATGATATTAGTAGTAACAGATATTCGAAAAAGATGAAAAATATGGCATAATGTTTGCTTACAATATAAATGTCTTTTTAATGATTGAAGTATGATTGTTTTACAGACTTCTTTTTACTATGGGCTTAAACCTCGCATTGAGATCGGGTTTCACAGCTCTAATCCAGGACGTTGATGGTTGGGGTGAAGGGTTTTGGGAGTCAGGTACTGCATCACATCTCGATGCGAGGTGAAAATTTTAAAGAAGGTGAAAAAGCTAATTCTAATAAATATTTAATCAATTGAACCAAAAAGTTAAAAGAGGAAAGAACAATGGATAAGGGAAAAGTATTGGTTGTAGACACTAGGAACGGCAACCCCGATTCCATAGCTAAAACCATTGAGGATGAGGGTTTCGTATCAATTAGGGTAAATGATTTGAATCGAGTCCAAGATCTGGTAATATCGGAAAAACCGAAAGCTATTGTCGTCGATCAAGACGGATATGACGATGAAATTTGGGACGTTTACAAAAATCTGAAAGATGATTTTGACACAAGAAAAGCTGCTCTTATTGTCATTTCAAGTAATGGTTACGAAAATGATGTTGTTAAAGCTTACCAACTCGGTGCAGATGACTACGTCATTAAACCTTTTAGTAATAAATCTATTGTTGCGCGCATGAAAGCTGTTATTGATCGTGTTGAAAGAAGTGAAAGCAAAAAAATTAAAGTTAAAGATATTGAAATTGATTTAGACGAACATAAAGTAAAAAAATCAGGCAAGTCAATTGATTTGACTTACATCCAGTTTAAATTGCTATATTTATTAGCATCAAGAAGAGAGAATGTTTTTTCACGAAAGGAAATATTAGAAAAGGTGTGGGGACGTAAGGTTTACGTGACAAATCGTACCGTTGATGTTCATATCAAAAGATTACGCGAGAAACTTGGCGAGTTCAAATACCCCTCACAATATATCGAGACAATTCACGGAACAGGCTATAGATTTCTGTAACATCTCATTTTTTCCTCCCTCCGAAGCCCCTGGTGTGAACTGGGGGCTTTTTTATTTATAACTCTGACTCGTATCTATTTTTAAACTTTTTTATACTTTGAAAGATGGCTATTGCTTGCTTTTTCTGGAAAGACCCACCTCTTAATAGTTTTTCTTCATTCGGATTGGAAATAAAGGCGGTCTCTATCAAAATATTTGGCATTGATGCGCCCCAAAGGACATAAAATCCTGCCTGCCGAACACCCAGATCCTGAAGGTCACATTCTCTAGAAATTTCTCGTTGAACCATGTCCGCCAAATCTTGACTTTCAGCATTATAAATATTTTGGGCCATGGCCGAAATAATGAAATTTTCCTGGGATAAATCTGCATATTTACTTCCATTCTCCAATCGAATTACTGAATTTTCAAGATTCGCGACTTCTCTAGCTTCTTCAGTATTTTCCGGACCTAGAAAATAAGTACTAACTCCACGAATTCTACGATTTCGATTGGAATTGGCATGGATACTAATAAAAAGTTTCGCTTGATTCCGGTTCGCAAATTCTGTTCTTTGATCAAGTTCAAGAAAACGATCATCTTCTCGTGTCATCAAAACTTCGATATTCAATTCTTCTTCAATCATTTCTTTAAGGTATCGAGCAATGCCCAACACAACATCTTTTTCCTTCGTTCCGTACTTGCCTATCGCGCCTGGATCCTTCCCACCATGACCAGGATCAATAACAATTCTGTCAATGCGCCACTTCCTCTTCTCTCTTTCTAAAGTTTTAGTGATCTCTCGAGACACATCTTTCTTCGTTTTAACCGAAACCAGAATTTCTTGAGGATTTTGTAAAATCAATTGTTTTTCTATCACTTCATCACGAAGACGGAAGCCGATTTGAGCGAGCTCTTCGGAAATTTGACTCGGAACAACCTCAGCAATAAGACCTCTGTTATATTCAGAATATAGTGAAGATGAATCTACTTTCCCGCCATATAAATCTACGTATATCCAACCATGACCGGATCTCAGACTTAAGTCCGATTCCGAGAAATCTGTGGAAGTGTCTATTTTAATAAGTGTACCGTTAATTTTTTCTTCGACATCAACGGTATTGATATTGGTGTCAGAAGAAGTAATTATTTCCAGTTGATTATTCCATTTGTTATAAATAATTCGATTATGAACTATTTTATTAACAACTTCAATGAAGTAATTTAATGGGACATAGATTTCTTGATTTTGATAAATTGTATCCGTGGGAATTTGATATGTTTGTTGGTCAACAAGTATGAAAGGATTAAATGCAGTTATTTTGAAAATTTTATCATCAAGATACAGAACAATTTTTTTATTCTGTTCATTAAAATAAGTACGGGCATTGATTAGGTTTGCAAAATCATTCACAGAGACATAACAAATATTTTTGTTATATAGAGTAGGTACTGATACTTTTGTATATGGATCATTTGAGTAAACAACTGTAAGGTCTTGCGCACTAACAGCATTAAAAACAAGACTCTCAATGACGATACTTAAAAAAATTATGCAGTGATAACTTCCTTTCATATGTGTTTGGATCAAATTTCATTAATTATCATTTTCACTGGATAAAAGATCACTTGCTTTTTTTAAAGTTCGTTTCTCTTTTTCAGTAAGATTTTCGTAGCCGACTTCATTAATTTTGTCAAGAATTAGATCGACCTCTTCTCTAAACTTTAACATTTGTTGTTTCATTCTAATTTCTCGTTGTACTTCCCATTCTTTTCTTTTTCTTCTTATAACATCACGACCTAATAAAGACATTTTCCAGCCCAATTTGAGGTAAACAAAACCGATAATCATTCCACCGAGATGAGCAAAATGTGCGACACCATTTTGACCGCCCAAAACACCTAGCATAAGCGCTATAGCTGCGAAAATAATGGCCCAGTATTTTGCTTTTAAAGAAATAAATAATGGAAATAACATAATGGGTCGTTCTGGAAATAACATGGCAAAAGCGATGAGTATCCCATAAATTGCTCCGGAAGCCCCGACTACAGGAATATTTGAAGTCATATTGAAGATTAAATGAAAAAAGCCAGCACCGATCCCACAAATAAAATAATATTTTAAAAACTCCTTATCGCCCCAATAACGTTCAACTTCACAACCAAACATCCAAAGAATAAACATATTTAACAGAATATGAAGAAAATCTCCGTGCAAAAACATATAAGTAAAAAACTGCCAGATGTAAAACTTCTTATAAATA
>JABAOC010008717.1_pt2 | contig 52558 bp, 48 predicted proteins | sample 7062161 | NCBI WGS metagenome assembly JABAOC01 (sample SAMN14538625, study PRJNA623070) | marine sediment metagenome | biome: marine biome [ENVO:00000428]; feature: marine pelagic biome [ENVO:01000023]; material: deep marine sediment [ENVO:00002113] | place: India: Gulf of Khambhat ... | reverse complement strand
TTGCGAGCTGTATATAAAGATTTTTTTCTTGAAGAACCATTACTGTTTGAAGTGGACTTCCCGTTGGTCACACAGGGAAAGGTGAACCCCGAACTTGAAAAACTCTATGATTTTGTACCAAAGATAGAGGATTAATAATTGAGTGGTGATACGGTAACTTCTCGGAGAATTCACGTTTTTGATGTCAGCTCCAATAACATGATTATAAGTTCCTAAAAACTCGGTTAATGCAATTAACCGAAACCACTATACGTATGATTTTGTCAAAATGAAATTATAGTGTTGGACATAAGTCATTTCATCATTACTTCAATATTCAAGTTTAGATAATCAAACATGATAATATTTATGTCAATCACGATTATTTCACATCGGCTACAGAATTCTCCTAGGACAAATAACTCCAAAATATATTGTAATATAACGTGGTTACCTTCTTCTTATCGTTGAGAATATTGTTGAAAAAATCGTAGAAAATATTAAAGTTTTTTCTAAAACCTCTTTTTTCTTTTTAATATTTAGCAACTATCTGGTGGTTATGATAGGCGCATTTATTCGCCGATTCTCGTCACTTTTCTCGTCGAGAATCTCTGTTTTAAGCGGAAAAGACATGTATAACTTGCAGAAAAGACAAGTGGATTTTTCAGGAGAGGTAAACGAGATCATTGGTAAGAGAGTAACATATTCTAATCTTTTAGAAGCAAAGTCTAAAAACTTAATCTCTTCCATTTTCTTTTTTCAAAGCAAACTTCATAACTAAAGTAATAATGCACCAGAGAGCTATAGCCCAAGCAATAAGCCAAATAACCAGTTGTCTTATAGATAATTCTGCAGAAGGAAGATTAAGTGTAGTGAACACAAGACTGGCATGCATCAGCATTACCAAGAGCAAACTCTTGGTTTGATCATGAAGCCACACCATTATTATCCTAAAAGGTGGCAACCATGCGAAAAGACGCAAAAGCAAAAGTGTAAATGGTAATGCTCCAGAGAATGTGTCGATTTCCCAAAAAGCTAAAAAGTGCCACGCTCCCCAAAGCAGACCCACAACGATTCCTGTAGTGATTATATCGTAACGAAGTCTCATCCGAGGTAGAGCAAACCCCGTCCAACCTAACTCTTCGAAGAAGCCAACCATAAGTCCAGTTACAATGCCAATGAATAGAAGGCTCAACTTGTCGTCAGATATGAATATAGCAGGAATAAATTCAGTAGAAAAAAGAGAGAGCAAGAGAAGTATCCCGGTTGCCAAGAGTGGGATTGCTAAAAATGCGAGTGCGTACCAGCGAACGCCGACTCGCCAATTCAAAAACCTCGATGAGAGATCTTGATAACCTGCTTTTCCATATACGAGACCAATCATGATCATGCCTGCGATGCTCGGTCCAACGAGCAATGCCACATATGTTAATGGTCCCACTGTTTCCGCTTGTTCTGGAGTCATAGGAAAGGTATCAGGAAAGATTATCAAAGCCATACATACCCAAGAGAGTACAAAAGTCAAGATGAAGTAGATTGGCACTGAATATTTTTTTACAAAAGATTCCTGAGCAGTCATTTATAAACATTCCTCGAATAAAACGGATTTGATAAGTTTATTTTACTATAAAAAATTAACTTGTGAGAGTTCCTTATGAATATTTGGATTTTTTCGAATATATTGATAATAAATTAACTCTTTTCACTTTAACGTGAACAGCCGCACTGTTATTTTTCTTATCCGATGGTTATCAGTTGCTTTTATAAAAAATTCTTGGCATTTCCGACATAATTTAAACAGCTATATTCAATTTCAAACCTAGATACCTTGTATCTGTATAAAAAAATAATATACTAAAAACATAGTAATTAAAAACGACACTACCTTCTACATCTATCTTCTATAATAATTTTTTTAGCATATCCTGAGTGAACTGCTTGGTCTTCTCAACCCCTGTATCGACAAGGGGACCTTTAATGCCCTTTACATCGACCCAAAGGTGGTTTTCGACCGCGTTTAAACCTTCCGATCTCGCTAAATCCCTTAGTTTCCTACCTGCAGCGATGTCATATTTCTCGCGGCTCTCCTTCTGCTTGTCCGTTGCCTTCTCTGGCTGCATCAAAATCGTAGTGAACACAACTATTGGTTTATCCTTCCAGGTCTTTTTATCGAGCTTTTTAACATATTTCTTCACCCTCCGTGTGACTGAGCCCATTCTAATTGGTGACCCTAGAAACAGAATGTCACCTTGTGGAGGTTCAGGATATTTATCCCGCACGCTTCTAAGCTCTATCTCATGACCTTCCCGCTTTATTTGCTCGGCTATTGCTTATGCAACAATCTTAGTATTACCATAATATGAATCATAGATGATTATTCCTTTCATAACTCATTTTACCTCCAATTGACTTTTGCAGGAACATTTCGATTATTTAAATCCATTTTGAGATTTCCTTCAAAATATCTTCTCAATAACAACAAGTATTTATCACCTATACAATTTTTGATTTTTTCAATCTGTCGTTTTGAAATACAAAATATAAACAGTCAGAATTTTTTTATAATTATTTTGCTTTAAATTCTTTCCATTTGTAAAAACTTAAACCTATAAATATCACAGTTAGTAATTGAAATATTGTAAACATTCCAACCATAATCATATCATTATTTTGCCCGTAATATCCAGCGCTCACAATGACGGTATACAACAACATTCCCATTGATATCAAAAATACATGAAAACCCCATCCGCGCTTGATAAAAAGACCAATTCCACCAATTAACAATAAAATCGCTGTTAGAAATTCCCCGATAAGATGATAAGTAATTCTAATCGGCTCAGTATTGATTTCTGGAACTTGATTAGTAACAATCAAAGAAAGCCACATTCCAATCATGGCAATTCCAATTATAATTGAGTATATTGCTGCTATTTTTCTCAATTCCATATAATCACCACCTCTTAATATCAATATAATTATTAAGAAGCTAATAATTTTTTTATTTATAAATCATATTACATTCATCATCTAAAATGATATTTGTTTTCTCTTTTAATTTTAAAAAATTGGCTTTTCCAACCTTCATTTTAAAAATAATTATTTTCAAAAAAGTCTTACATCAAGTGTTAAATCAATTTAAAACGATTAATATATTTATTTATACTATAACAAAGGTTATCCCAAGTATTATAAAAAGAATTCCTGCAATCTTATTAATAATTTTTTTATTCATTTTTGTGGAAATAATCTTACCGAAAAATATTGCAATCAACGAAAGTATAAGTAAAGCAGTCATTGTTCCAATAAAAACAAATATTGCTTCATATTGAGTGGCAAAAATTGCAGCAGCGATTTGAGTTTTATCTCCCCATTCGGTTAGTATTATTATAAGAAATGCCGCGATAAATGGATTTTTTTGTTTAGTTTCTTTTTTCCCATCATCTTTACTGATTAACATTACAATTCCAATTATTATGAAAACTATTGCTGATATTATTTTTAGATAATCAATTGGTATAATTGTTGTAATCCATGTGCCTGCAATAATTGCAACTCCATCTACTATTGCAAAAGCAAGTATTGCCCCTACTAATAGTTGTAAATGTTTTTTAGTTTTTGACGATAAAAGCAATATCGAAATTTGTGTTTTATCCCCTAATTCAGCAACAGCAATTGTAAATAATGGAATTATTAAATCCTCAATGATCTTTTATCACCAGTCGATATTTATGAAATAATTAAAAATCATGTAAATATCTGTTGGTTTTTTATGATATTGCCAAAAACTTGCTGATTCTCATCATTTTGACTATCATGTTATCTGCAAGCTCTCAATATAACTGAAATTCCTAAGAATTCGGTTTAGGGTATTAACCGATATATTTATTATGAATAGTTCTTTGTATAAAATTAATGGAGTATTAGAACGGTTCTTTGCACGAGATTAAACATGGATAAAAAACTTAATTGGAAAAGAACTATAGGAAGAAATAATAAAATGAATGAAGAAAAATGCAAAATCTGCGGTAATCAACTAGTCTATATGGATGAGAAAAGTGCAAATGTATGTCAAAATCCCGGATGCCCCAGATAGTTCAAAATTCCTTCGGAAGGGTAATGTATGATAAGGAGAAAATGAAGAAAATGGATAAAAATAAATAATAATTGGATGTTAAAAGGTAACCTTATATTGGGGGTTTTGAGTTGTCCACAACATGATACTCAATCTCTCGACTTCAATCCACCGATTGAAATCGGTGGTAGTTGACAGGAATTTTTGTGTTAGCTTTTGAAGAATTTTTCAAGCAAAAAAGAAGAATAAAAGAAGAAAATTTCGTAAAAATTTCTTTCTTGCAAGTACTAAAGAGAATGCTATGCCATATATACTCTTGAGCTGGGCAACAATAAACTTTATATTGTTCGGCAATTATAGGAAAATATTATGACTATTTCACCAAGGATAGTTGAAGGAATCAAAAGCATGAAAAACGAGGGTTACACGAATGAAGAGATTGCAAAAAAATATAAGATCTCAGTTCGAACCGTTGGAAAGAAACTCAAGGAACCTACTAAGGTAGAACCAGTGCAGAACCAGCAACATTCAACAATCGGGGAAACCACAGATAACTTGGACGAGCAGCTCCGAATAATGGAGGTGCGTCCCAAAGTTGAAAAGAAATTGTGCGAAATGTGGTGTTCCCTGGATGAAAACGATGAAAGCGTTCTGGTAGAACAACTAGAATATCTGTGGAACAAACTACAAAATGCGGTAGGTTTAAAAGAGATAGAGAAAATTGAAGAATTAATAGCTGAAGGGTCCAGACTATCACAAAATTTTTTGGCTGCTGTTAAAAGATGGAAAGAAAAGGTTGAAAGAGAGGAAGAAGAAGCAAAAAAAGATAATTTTGCCCCTAAGAAATGCCACCGTTGCGAGAAAATGAACCCACCGACTGGTAAATTTTGCAGCAGGTGTGGGGCTCCTCTTGACCAAAAAACAGCTATGGAAGTTGAGGAAAAAAGAAAAGAGATGGACAACATCATGACTATACTATTGAAAGATTTATTGAAAGATCCGGAGATACAGGATCGCATTGAGAATAAACTAGAGCAAATCAAAGTTGAAAGTCACTCGAGATAACCTTATTTAGACAGAATGAAATGAATATAGAGGCATTGAAAAAGGAATATTGGCGGAGTGTCGATAGAAGCGGTTTCCTGTGGTTTACCACTATTTTTACTTGTTTTTTACGTCTATTGTTAAGTTATATTTAAATATAACAAATACATCTTAATTACAAACTTTAATAATTCACTAGGAGAAAATGGGATATGCGGGAGGTCAGGAGAAAAGCAAAGAAAGAAAACGTAACAATTTTTAAAAGTAATATTAATTTATGGAGGAGGAAAACTTTTAAATACTATGGGAATTTATAATAAAAAAGTTTAAGTAATATAAAATAATTAAAATAAATATTCTGTTCTTATGAATGGAGGAAAGAGAAATATAATGAAAAAAATCATGCCAATAATGACCGTATTGGTTGTGGGAATTTTAGTTCTGAGCGGAGTTGGAATAGCTGCAATAACCAATAACAAGGTGACAATGGATAATCATCCGCCAGATGCACCGGAGATAACAGGTCCGAGGTTTGTAAAACCAGGGACACATGAATGGACGTTCAAAGCAATTGATCCAGATGGTGATAATGTATCTTACTACATTGAGTGGGGCGATGGCGATTTTGAAGATTGGTCTGAGTTTTTTGAATCTGGTGAAGAAGTAACACGGAATCACACCTTTTATAAATATGGCGAAGTCACAATTAGGACGCGAGCCAAAGATATACATGGTGCAATAGGAGATTGGGGAACGCTTAAGGTGACGATTTCGAAAAGCAAACAAATAATCAATCTACCATTTCTTCAATTCGTAGGGCGATTCATAGAACGTTTTCTAATGCTAGAATAGAACTTTTTACTTCTATCATCTTTAGCAAACTAAAAAATCTCTAGAAAAACAAAGCTTGCAACAAACGGACTGCCTTTTTTAAATAGCGGTACAAACAACTCCATCGAGAACTAAAGTGTCTGGGAGGAGGATAGAAATGAAAACAAAAAAATTAAAAATTTTGATTGTAACGCTGATAATTGCTTGTAGTTTTGGTAACGTAAATGTAGTGGGTAGTGAAAGTAATGAAAATCTTGTAAGTATCGAGACAGAAACCAATATGTGGAGTTTTAATTCATCTTGGGATACATGGGTGTGTAATAATTATTCAACTGGCAACGCAATATCTGATGCTTACGTCAATTCAACGATTGGATATATTTACGGGCAACCAAAGATGAATGAAACCGGAGGCGGTCAGGCTGAAGGATGGATGAGACATTCTGTAGAATGGGATTGCCCAGTGGATAATGAAAGTGGAGTAATCAACATCTCCTATGAGTATGGTGCATTTGCTTTCTTAAGAGTTAACAGCAGTGGTTATGCCCATGCAAAGCTATGGCTAACGTTTTTTATTGATGACATGCAACACGAGGTAATAATCTACAACAATACCATCGATCAAATAAATGAATCCGTCAATTTTAGTGCAGGTTCAATAGAAAACTGGTCAAAAAACCTTACGCTAAGTAATAAAACATATACGATCGGGGTCAACGCAAGTTACGAGATAGAATACACCGGTAATGATACCCAGAGTATAGCATGGTTATCCATCAATATACCTGATACAACAACAGAAGAAGGCGATGGGAATACAGAGTACTGGGCTGTGTTGATCGGAGTGGATTACACGTGGCATCAACCGACTGCTACGCATATTCGTTTCGATGAAATGGCAGAAGAAATGCATAAAATGCTTCTTATTTCAGATCATTGGCAAGAAGATCATATGAAGGTTTTAACAGAGAAAGAAGCCACATGGGTCAACATAATAGATGCGCTACTTTGGCTGGATTCAATGGATGACGGTGATGATATTTCCCTTGTGTATTATGCAGCGCATGGTGGCAATCTTCACAATTACACAATATTTGGGCATAATTTTGGTGACATTGATCTTCCCCCTATCGATGAGGATGATGGATATGATGAGTTTCTTACTACATATTGGAGTGGAAAAAGATTCCTTACGTCCATGACGGATGATTTATTTAACTATCTACTGGATAGATTGGATTCTGAAGGCGTTGCTGTTATCATAGATGCTTGTTATAGTGGAGGAATGATTGATGAAAATGCATCAACGTGGATAACGAAGTTTTCAGGTGAAATAAATCATGAAGGAAGAGTGATAGTGACTTGTTCCGGGGAGCATGAATCAGGTTATATTGACAACCGTAATGGATTATCTTTCACTTATTTTATAGCGGCGGGGTTGCAGGGAAATGCTGATGAAGATGAGTGGGGTAATGGTAATGGTGTCGTTTCAATTGAAGAGGCTTTTAAATATGCTAAGCCAAAGTATGAAAATTTGCCTCAAGTTGATTGTCATCCAGTAATTTATGATCCTGATGAATTTGAAGAGATAGAACTTACGGATGCAGAGCTTCCACCAAGCAAACCAATTTTGTATGGTAATGACGTTACAATTGGTCAACTCTGTACATCCTACGTTTTTAATGCATCAAGTACAGATCCTGAAAATAATAACATTACTTATGGTTGGAATTGGAGTAAAGATAGATCTTTTGATTCCAATTTTTACTGTGATTTTTTTTGGGGGTGGGGAGGATATGATGTTGAAAATTGGAGTGTTTACTACAGTTCGGGGGATAATTGCACAATGTCACATTCGTGGAATGAACCTGGCATTTATGCCGTTCGGGTTAAAGGCAAGGATGAATATGGTGCCGAGAGAATTGAGAATCTGGAATATTCAGGTTTATGGAGCAAACCTAAATATCTTTTAATCAACGCTGAAGATGAAATAGTCGATCAATATCAAATAAAGGCTAATGATTTTAACCAACTTGGCGCATACCCAATCGTGCAAACTTTTATACCAAATTCTAGTTACCTGTCAAAAATAAAATTGAAATTAGGGCTAACACAAAATTATGAAGCCTGGTCTGAGGAACCTGAATTCAAAGAATATCCTCTAAACGTTTCCATTAGAGATAAATTAACTGGTGAAAATCTCGCTTTTGCATCAAAGCTAGTTTCTAAAGAGCTAAAAGAAATTAATAGTAGAGTTGATTGGGTAGAATTCGATTTTACTAATATTAATGTCACTCCAAATAAAACATACTATATCGTTCTTGAAGATGATACAAATTATATGATCTACAGGTGGCTTTATTATGATAACGGCGACTATACATATTGTTTCATAACCTATGAACCATGGGCTGTTGATGCAGGGGGACCATACTATGCACTACTTGATGAACAACCTGTGCAATTTAATGGTTCAGCATTTGGAAATCCACCCTACGATTGGCTTTGGGATTTTGGAGATGGAAACACATCAGAAGAACGGAACCCTGCACATACGTACGAAAGTATTGGGAATTACACTGTAAAATTAACTGTTACTGATAGTGAAAACGTCACGGCAAATGACACAACTTGGGCTAATATCAGAGATTACAACAACCCTCCATATGCTCCTAATAAGCCATCTGGTCCTACCATCTGCAAGGTCGGGAAATACTATGATTATTCTACTTATACGACTGATTCTGATGGAGATCCTATGTATTATAAGTGGGACTGGGGTGATGGAACCTATAGCGACTGGCTAGGTCCATATAACTCTGGACAAACTCTTGTTACATACCATAAATGGAGTCAATGGGGCTTATACAAGGTTAGGGTTAAAGCAAAGGATGTTTATGGTGGAGAAAGCGGTTGGTCGGACAAGTTATGGGTTTGGGTTCGTCTGTTATCAGGTTTCAGTATTTCTCCCTCGTCTTATTCGCAGGCATCTCAAACTGTTTATTTCAATGATATGTCTAAAAGTTATTACAATATAGTTAGTTGGACCTGGAATTTCGGTGATGGAAATTTCGCGTATACCCAAGATACTTCTCATACATATGCAGCCGATGGTGTTTATACTGTCACGTTGACCGTGACAGATAGTATGTCTGCTAGCAATGTCTCTTCTCAACTGGTTTATATTGACTCTGTGCAGCCTGGGATAACCTCTATTACCGATACCCCTGATACCACCGTTGGATTTAATTCCGATGTTGTCATAGATGCAAGTGTATTTGATGACCTCAGTGGTATAAACGCTGTCAGAATTAATATAACCTATCCCGATGGTTCCTATCAAAATTTCACGATGAGTAAGGCCGGCAGTGCCTATGAATACGTCTTTAGCGATACGTGGCTTGTTGGACAGTATAACTATACAATCTACGTTTTTGATAAATCCAATAACAGCAACAGCAGCTCAGGGCATAGCTTTACTGTCTCATCGCAGGCGACCATAAGCATAGCCACTTTGAAAGATAGATATGGCGACAACGAATATATCAACATCACAGACCCGCCAACACCGCCAGATGACTACTATATCGTTGACCGTGGTCTGACATGGAATGAATACTACAACGCCACCTCAGGCAACAACGTTCTTGAAGTCTACTCCGGTCCGGTGAACTACCAGGATGAAAACGGCAGCTGGACCCCGATCGAGTGTAACATTACCCTGCTTGACAGCAGTCATCCTGCCTACAGTTATGGCTACCGGGCTGGCAATGAGCACGGTTTATACCATGTCTATTTCAAGCCAAATGCTCAGAATAGTTGGCCGATAGCCTTTGCCTACAATAAATCCAGTGACCCAGAAACCCATGTCATCAGGAGCAAGCTTGTTGGCGTAGGCTATCTTGACCCCTCGCAAGGCTGGGCATATGAATATCTGCAAAGCGTTCAAAGCAGCCAGGGGGCGATCAACGGTAGTTCTGCAGTCTATGAGGATGTCTTTACTGGTACTGATGTGGTGTGGACGTATGGCAACAGTGGTTTGAAAGAGGAGATTATCATGAGCAATGCGACCAAGACAGTGTTTCAAGATCATCCGCCGTCGGAATATGGTCTCAGTAACCAGAATTCATATCTGGTATTCATCACCAAACTGGACTACCTTAATCTCAATTTGTATAATTCCTCTGGTATGCTCACTGGCAACTTCACAACATCTGATGAAAGGATTGATTTCAAAGACGCCCTTGAACATTTCAAATGTGCTCTGCCCATCGGTGAGGCCTATGAGATGTATAACGAATCGGCTTGGCACAAACTGGTTTACAGGGTCCTGCAGTATAACGGCAATTATTATCTTCTGTCAGGTTTGAAGGTAGTTGATTTGAATAATATGACGTTCCCTGTCGTGATAGATCCGACGTTAACTGTGGATTCTATTTTTAGCGATGGACATATCATGAATGATGGCACGCAGTGTGCATCTGTTCATGACGCTGCTTCAGGTTCGGTTTTAGATGGTGCTTCTACGTTCAGCATAGGTCAAGATTACGATCCTTTTGGGCTCCCGCCGTACACAATCTGGCGGGGATTTGTATTCTTTGATACATCGTCAATACCATCAAATATGGTGATTACTTCTGCGACGTTATCGCTCTATAAAGATACTGATTTCTCACCAACTGATTTTGACATCGTGGTTCAGAACGGGCAGCCTATGTATCCTCATGACCCGTTGCAGAATGGCGATTATAATAAAAATCATTATTCAGGAGACGGTGGATCACTGAACACAGCGGATTTCTCCGCTGGGTACAATGATATATCGTTGACCAACTACAGCTGGATAAAAACGGATGGCACAACCAAGCTTTGTCTGAGAAGCAGAAGGGATATAGACAGTAACGCACCTGCCGGGAGTGAATACGTCACGGTTTGTTCAAGTGACTATCCGACTGCTGGTCATTCGCCAAAACTGGTAGTTGAGTATAAGAACCAGTCGAAGATCAAAAACACTGGTTCTACGGATATTAAAGGGTATCTGTTGATGCAGGTCCAGTACGATGACGTCGGGCAGTGGGTTGTTGATCATGATACGGTGAATGAGACAACCCCGAGGACAATAACTTCTCAATCGCAGTTGGCGCTTGACACAATTTTCAACGGTCTGGTGAAGACAAGTGATCTCTCACATGGTTATGGCATGTACCGGGTATACGCGGCGTTCAGAGACCCCGATGGTGATGTTCTGGTGACAGACGATAAAACCGTGCTGGAGGCATGGTACGTGTTTGAAGTAGCCCCTATCTGAAGGAAAAAACCTGAAGTTATCTGAATCAGACATTTCCTGTCTGATTCTCCCCACTTTTTAGATTTGGCTAAAATCCAATTCCGCTAACTAAACAAAATCAAGATGTAAGTTTAGATGTGACGTTTTCAGGTCTTAAGTTTTTTACCTTTTTCTGTAACTGCCCACTGATTCTGCCTTCCAACCTTTTTGTACTTGACTAATCTATCAGCAAGGAGCTTGTAAAGGTGAACCTGTGCTGTGTTCCAAGAGACTTCCACCTTCTTTGCGATCATTTCGGTTGTGACTGGCCAATCTTCATTCGCCAAGAATTTGAGGTTTTTTCCTATCTATTTTTCTTGCACTCCAGGCATCTTTTGAAAGGGAACTGTATATATCACTCCCTTTTGATAATTCTATGTTTTGTTTTTTATTAGTAATTTCAGTACTGATCTTTTTTCTTCCATTATTTGCATATTTTAAAATTATTTTTCTATTAAGTTGCCAATAATGAGTCAACCATTCTCTACCATTATACAATGTTGTTTCTTCTCGACCAGATCTTAACATACCTTCTTCTTCCAACAAATAAAATAATTGTCTATCTTCTATATCTAGAACGTTATCTATAACACGGTCCTCATATCCAAATAGATCTAGAATGAAACCTGCAACTCTCAAAGCCTCCTTTTTATCAACACCTAATCTGTTAATAATAGCTCTTGAAAGATCTTTTAGAGTTATAATTTTCATATAAGTACGCCCCCGTTTTATTCGATTCTTTTCATTTCCCCTACTATATAGTTGTGTTATTAATAGTTTATATTTTTTTCTATTTATAAAAATTATTATATTTACAAATAATAACAGATTAGATTTATTAAAATCTTGAAAGTTAATAATAAAGAATTTTAAAAAAAACGTTAATAAATAACTAAGTAATAAAAAATAAGTTTCAATATCTCAATAAATAAATTAATTCAAAAAATCTATTGTTTTTAAACAAACCATTCATTTACATCTTTTTGCTCTGCATCTGATAGATTTTGGGAATTTTCTTTATTTTTTTCTTCTTTTTCATTTTTAGATTCATTTACTTTTTCTTCGCTGGGATTTTTTGGATTATCATCTGTTTTTTTTTCTTCAGGTGTAGGTTGCTTTTCTGCATTAATTTTTTTTTGTTTAAAACCTTTATTTTTTGCTATTAATTCAAAAGCTTCGTTTACAAAATTTATTTCTTCAATTGTAGGACACCAGCTTATTACATCTTTATCTGTAAAGAAATTTGGTGTATCTTTCTCAAAATGAATATTTAGTATTAGTTCTCCGGAATTTTCATCTTTTTCTATCTGAAGTTTTACAAAAATATTATCACTTTTTCTCATGATTATCCCATCCTATTAGTAAAAACAATATACTTCACTATAATTTATACTTTTCTTTTACTTTAATTATTACAAAATGGTATTTTCATTATGAATGTACTGTTTATTCCTGAATAACTATCATCATTAAAACAGTATCAGTATCTCTATCAATAATAGTAGCATCAACATGAAGATTTGTTATATTTATAGTTGGAGTATAAATCACTTGTTCACTAATATCCCATTTTCCATTTTGCTTGGATATACTATCTAAATATTCACCAACAGTGGTTAAATACGTTGTATCACTTATATTCAACCGTAGTTTTGTATCTAATTTTAATGAATCTCCCCCGCTATGAAGTAATACGATATTGCCTTGCTCTATTCTTCCTATAATTTCCACTTGTGGCGGAGGAATAGGTGTTGGATAGGTTAAAACAAACAAATAAACAAGAGATAGAGCTGCCAAAGCTATAAACAACAATAATGTAGTGCCTAATATCTGAGATATTGCATAGTTAGTTCTTTTAACTCTCATATCCCATCCTTCAATAAATTTTGCTAGATACTATTTATATACTGCTTATCTAAATTATGTCATCACTTATAAAACTATATCCTTATTAACCACTATTATTGGGAAATATAGTAAACAATTATAGAGAATATCTAATTTCTGGAGTTAATTGATAATAGAAATCCATTTTGACAGGATTTAAATATTGAAAAAATGTTATATCTCACAGAAGTAAAAATGAAATTTAAGATTGGTTTTATCATTAACCCTATTGCTGGCATGGGTGGTCGGGTTGGACTTAAAGGAACAGATGATGTTTATAAAAAAGCAATTAAATTAGGTGCAAAACCTGTGGCATCGATAAAAGCACAGGAAATGTTAAAAGAATTCAAGTCAAATTTTTCAAAAAATGAGAATATTATTTGGTTTACTTGTAAAGGTAAAATGGGTGGGAACGAATTAAAAAAAGCAAATATTTCATCTTTTAAAATTGTTTATGATGATGAAAAAGAGATTACTACTTCAGAAGATACAAAAAAGGCTTGCAAGAAATTTTTAGAATTAGGTATTGAATTGATAATATTTTGTGGAGGAGATGGGACTGCAAGAGATATTTTTGAAGTAGTTGATAAAAAAATTCCGATTTTAGGTATTCCTTCAGGAGTAAAAATGCATTCTGGAGTATTTGGAATAAATACAAATGCGATAGCAAAAATGCTAATTCAATTTGTAAATCAGACGCTCACCATTGGTGATGTTGAAATTATGGATCTTGATGAAGATCTTTATAGAAAAGGAGAATGGAATATTCGATTGTTTGGGATTGCTAAAGGAATTGTAGAACCAACTTATGTACAGGTTGGAAAGACATATTTTGAATCAATATCTGATGATGAAATAAAAGATGAGCTAGCTGATCATATCAAAGATGAAATAGAAAAAAATAATGATTTTTTATATTTATTTGGATCGGGAGGAACTATCGACTATATTGCAAGAAAATTAAATTTAGATAATACTTTACTTGGTATTGATGCAGTTTATAGAAAAAAAGTAATAGAAAAAGACCTTAACGAAAAAGAAATATTAAAATTATTAAACAAATATCAAAAAACTAAAGTTATTCTCAGTCCAATTGGAGCACAAGGTTTTATTCTGGGCCGAGGTAATCTACAATTAAGCCCAAAGGTAATAGATAGAATAGGAATAGATAATGTAATAGTTATTTCGACACCATCAAAACTTGTACATACTCCTGTAATAAGAGTAGATACGGGAGATAAAATATTAGATAAAAAATTTTCAAAATTAGAATTTATAATGGTTGTAGTTGGATATCACCTTAGCAGAGTTGTGAAGATACAAACCAACAACTTTTAATATACTTATCCATTTCACTGGAAGCTGTTAAATCTCATTGTTTAAAACTATGGGAGGATTAGATTTATGAAACGAAATCCAACATTATTTCTAAAAGAAGAATATGGAGAACTTGTTAAAAAAAGTCTAGATTGGAAACTACGCATATTAGAATCAGGATCAACACCTCATTCTGTGGTTGATAGTAAAGAGGTTATCATGCTATGTTCTAATAATTACCTAAATCTGAGCAACCATCCTCGACTCATACAAGAAGCAAGGGAAGCCGCAAAAAAATATGGTGCTGGTTCAGGTTCTGTAAGACCAATTGCTGGAACAATGAAACTTCATATTGAAGTAGAGAAGAGACTTGCAAAATTTAAAGGTACAGAATCGTCACTTATTTATCAAACTGGTTTTGCAGCAAATGCAGGTCTCATACCCCAGTTAGCAGGTAAAGGAGATATTATTATTAGCGATGAATTAAATCATGGAAGTATTATTGATGGAGTAAGGCTAACAAAAACTGATAGAGCTATATATAAACATCGTGACATGGGTGAACTCGAAAAAGTATTGATAGATTCGGATAATAAGTATAATAGAATTCTTATCATAACTGACGGTGTTTTCAGTATGGATGGTGATATTGCACCTATGGATGAAATTGTGAAATTGGGGAATGAATATGGTGCAATGACCTATGTCGATGATGCTCATGGAGAAGGAGTAATCGGTCCAGATGGTCGAGGGATCGGAGCTCATTATGGTATAGAGGGGAAAATCGATGTTGAAATGGGGACTTTTAGTAAAGCCTACGGAGTTGTTGGAGGACTTATTGCTGGTAGTCAAGATCTCGTAAATTTTGCATATAATAAATCCCGGACGTGGCTTCTAAGTGGCTCTCATCCACCAGCTGTAGCAGGAGCTCAACTTGCTGCAATTGATGTGCTTGAAACAGAACCAGAACACGTAAGAAATTTATGGGATAATACTGATTATTTTAAAAAGGAATTAAACTCAATGGGATTTGATACTGGTGAAAGTGAAACACCGATAACTCCTGTTATTGTTGGGGAGTCAAGCAAAGCGAAGGAACTCAGTAATCTTCTTTTTGAACAAGGGGTTTTTGCACTTCCTATCGTATTTCCCATGGTTGCTCGAGATAAGGCAAGAATTAGAACCATGATGAATGCTGGGTTAACCCGGAAAGATATTAATTTTGCATTAGAAAAATTTGAGAAACTTGGGAAAAAATTGGATATTATATAATCATATCAAAAGAATAAGCGAAAGATATACTATCCTAGGAGCACTTACAAAAAGTATATATAAAAGATGTTAGATTCGTAAGCTTGTATTTTTCCAGATTTTATGGGAGTAATAATTATGTCAGAAGATTTAAAGAAGACTGGTACTACAACTTTGGGTATGGTATGTAAAGACGGTGTAATAATTGCAGCAGAACGCAGAGCAACGATGGGTACTCTTATTGCACATAAAGCTACAAAGAAACTATATAAAATCGATGAGCACCTAGCATTAGCTACGGCAGGTTTGGTTGGTGATTTACAGGTTCTCTCTCGTTATTTAAGTGCAGAGGTTAATTTGTACAGATTAAAACGAGATAGAAATATACCCATTAAAAGTGCAGCAACATTAATGTCCAATATATTAAATCAAAGAAAATTTGCTCCTTATTATGTGCAGTTGGTACTCGGTGGTTGGGATGCTGAAGGTGGTCATGTTTATTCCCTGGACGCCGCTGGGGGAGCAATACCTGATAAATATACAGCAGCAGGATCTGGTTCACCTTATGTCCTCGGTGTTCTCGAAGATCAATACAAGGATGAACTAACAGTTGATGAAGGGATAGATATTGCTGCTAGAGCAATAACAGCTGCTATTGGTAGGGATTCAGCATCAGGAAATGGAATTGATATTGCGGTTATCAATGAAAAAGCATTTAAAATGATTTCAGAAGATGAAATTAAAACGCGTTTGGAAAAATTTGGAAAATAAATCTGTTTATTTATATTATTAATTAATAAAAATTATTGAAGCTTAATAAGTATTTTACTAGGTAAAAAAATGACAGTCGATGATGTTCTAAGAGAGATGAAAGGAAAAATTCGGGGTGCAGTACCTGTAAGTATCGATATATCTGATGTTGAATTTGAGGGTGCATTACTTGTTATATATACTAAGGCTCCAGATAGGTTTGCAAAAAATAAAGATCTTGTTAAGAATCTGGCAAAAACATTACAAAAACGAATTGTAGTTCGACCAGATCCTACTGTTCTTACTGATATTGATAAAGCAGAAAAAAAGATTAAACAAATAATTCCAAAAGATGCAGAAATAACTAATATTTACTTTCAACCAGATGTTGGTGAAGTTACCATCGAAGCAATGAAACCTGGTGCAGCAATTGGAAAAGAAGGTCAAATTCTCAATGAGATTAGAAAAACAATTAATTGGACACCAAGTATAATCAGAGCTCCACCAATTCAATCGAAAACTGTCAAGGAAATACGTGGTTATCTTCGATCAATGAGTGATGAAAGAAAAGAAATACTTCGAAAAATAGGAAGAAAACTTCACCGCGGAGTTTCAGAAGGTGAAAAATTTGTACGACTTACATCGCTGGGCGGATATAGACAAGTAGGTCGATCATGTACTCTACTTCACACGCAAGATAGTAAAGTTATAGTTGATTGTGGAATCGATGTATCCTCAGACAATAATAATTCTCCTTATATTCATTTACCCGAAGTCTTACCTTTAGAAACAATTGATGCTGTCGTTGTAACCCATGCCCATCTTGATCATAGTGGATTGGTTCCATTATTATATAAATATGGATACGATGGTCCCGTTTATTGTTCACCTCCAACAAGAGATATGATGACCCTTCTTCAAATGGATTATCTTAAAGTCGCTGCTGCAGATGCAAAAAAGGTTCCATATTCTTCGGAAAACATACGCAACGTGATAAAACATTGTATTACTATGGGTTATGGAGACACTACAGATATTACTCCAGATATAAGACTTACTTTTCATAATGCAGGTCATATTCTTGGCTCATCAATCTGTCACTTCCATGTTGGTGAGGGATTATACAACATAGCATTTTCTGGTGATATTAAATATGAGAGGACCTGGCTTTTTAATCCTGCAGTTAATCACTATCCCCGACTAGAAGCACTAGTTATAGAATCTACATACGGTGGTAAAGATGACTATCAACCAAGTCGTCGGGAAGCTACAGAACGTTTAAAAGATATAATCCGTCAATCCATGAAAAAGAAAGGAAAGGTTCTCATCCCTGTTTTTGCAGTAGGAAGAAGCCAAGAAGTAATGATTGTTATTGAAAATCTTGTCAAGAATAAGGAGATTGATGAAATACCTGTTTATCTTGATGGTATGATATGGGAAGCAACTGCGATTCACACAGCCTATCCAGAGTATCTTAATAATCGATTAAGAACTCAGATATTTCAAAAGGGAGAGAATCCTTTATTATCAGATATTTTCAAAAGAGTAGATAGCATGGAAATGAGGGAAAAGATAATTGCCGATAATGATCCCTGTGTTGTCCTTGCTACCAGTGGTATGATGAATGGTGGGCCCGTCATGGAATATTTCAAAGCATGGGCTCAAGATAATAAAAATACTATAGTATTTGTTGGATATCAAGCTGAAGGAACAATGGGGAGAAAAGTTCAAAGAGAATCAAAATCTATTCCAATGAATATATCAGGAAATATTGTCAATCTTGAAATAAAACTAAATGTAGAAACGTGCGACGGTTTCTCTGGACATAGTGATCGTAGGCAGCTTATAGGATTTGTTAACAACATGTCACCACGTCCAGAAAGAATTGTCTTTCATCATGGGGAAGAATCAAAGTGTTTAGACATATCTTCAACCATACATAAAAGATGTAACTTGAACACAACTGCTCCAATGAATCTAGAAACGATCAGATTTGTATAAGGTTGAATATTTAAACAAAAGGTGTAAATCCTCTGTTTTTTATCTTTAGAGACTTACTTTTTTCGCAAATGTAGAGATTCACTCCAACATGGCGGATAGACATCTCCTCTAAAATCGCAGGATCGCTTGGAGCATGAGAATCACCCAGCTCAATTGTATATGATATAACTCTTTTTCTTCCATACAACCAATCACAAGCATCTCCAATGGTTGGATATAAAAATACAGATTGACCAAGTGTATAATTGTTTATTTGTTTAATATCCTTTCCAATAGATTCAAAGAGTTTCTTATCTTTAGCTGGTAATTTTGTATAGCCCCATGGGTAGATAATCAGCTTTCCATAGGTATGGTAGGATAAACAAATTTTAAAATCCTGTTCGCTAACTAATTTTCTAATCGCCTTTGTTTCTAATTCACTAAACGGTTTTTCACCACGATAAACATTACTTTCATCATCATAGGAAGTTGATAGAAAATAGAATTTGGGGAAAATAAAAAGAAAAAACCATCGATAACCATAATTTCTATTCAAATCTACTCCATATGAGGTAATTTCTTTACTTAATCCAAAGGGTCCATAGTTTGGTGCACAGTTTTTTCGGATTCCAGCTTCGACACCATCAGGGTTGAGCATAGGGATAATATAAATTTCAGTATTATTTGTAACATCTCTTACTCTATCCTCAGAGGGATCCTCATCGATTAAACCATCAATATCATTATCCATTCCATCGATTGGATCCTCATTTACCTCTCCATCTCCATCATTATCCGTGTTTTTCCTAGAATAGTTCTGCACAATATGCTTTATAAAATAAATTAAAACCTCATAAGATGGTTTTTCATTTCCATGATGAGCTCCAATGAGAAGAACTTCTGGTTCATCTTCATTATTACTTACATTGTCAGAAATTTTTACCATCCATATATCTCTATCTTCATATGTCTTTCCAAGCGAAGTTAGTGACATTATATCAGAATTATTACTCTCTAGATTGTGCAGTAATTCTGTCATTTCATCATAGGTATGATATAACCCTGAATCAATTATCAATGGTACGTTATTTTGAAAATCTTTTAATTTTTCGTTTCGAATAATTGACATTTTATCTTCAAATGTTGGAGAAATCATTGCTGAAATATTGGAGGATATCATCACTCCTATAACAAGAAAAGTTAGCACAACAATGGTTTTTTTCATACAATCCCCATACATAATACTATTCCTAATTATATATTATTATTGTTGTTTTATAAATTTATGGTTGCCTGCCTCCTTCCAATCAAAAAAACAGCAAGATATGTTGGTATCTCTTGTACACCTTCATTTAGATTAAAGGTTTCACCTTTCATTTTTAATTTAATTGATTGATTTAATTTAATCTTTACAGGACCGCCGTTAAATACTACTGCATCTTTAAGGGGATCAAAATCATTCAATTCATCGATAGTAACTTTGGTAACCATCAGCCCCGTCTTTCCATGTAAGGAATAGGGTAATCGAATAAGGCGTTTTACATCGCAAGTAACTGGTTCATCCGTTTCACCTGCACTTAGAGACACTGCTGTTTTTCTTAGAGCATTATTAAGAAAGAATTTTCTGATTGTTTTAGATTGATCCAGTAAACCATCTTTTATTCTCTTTATTCTCTCTTCAGATAATTCCTTAACAAGTTTTTCAGCATCTTTCTTCCGTACTCCATATTCTTGAAGTTTTTTCTCGGGATTATCACTTTTAGCTATTTCATTTACAATATCAATTATTCCCCTACTAATTCTTCCCTTCCAGCCTTTCTGATTTGGAGCGGGCATCTTGAGACTTTTTCCACTTGGATAACTATGTACCCCATATCTTCTCTTTCCGGTTATATATTCATGAAATATTATGGAATCTATGAGATCTCTACCTGTAATATAATCAACTATTTCTCTTCTTTCATTACTATCCAGATCAAAAATAGCAGGATCTTTAACGTGGCAATGATATCCTCTTCCTCCACTGAAATAAAGCTCAAGATATTTTTCATCAAAACCAAAATCTCCAAGTAGAAATTCCTTCACTAGTTTTTCAAACTCACTTTTTACAATATTTAATTGTTCAATATAACTCAATTTTTCCACATTTTGAAGATGATCTGAATCTAAATCAAAAATAAGTTCTGCTCCCATCCATATTTTATCTTGCATTTTTGGTGCATCTGGTGTTTTATAATAGGCTGAAGAATAGTAAGCATGTTGGGGAACTTTTTCTTCTAAAAATTTTAATAAATCTTTTTTTTTATCAAATGCTAAATGTCTAATCATCCCTTTACCGCTGAACAATACAAAAGCAAGTTCTCTTCTGCTGAACCGGTCGGGTAATTCAATTTTGTTTTCTTTATAATAATCCTGAAATCTATTTTTTAGGAATTCTATAGATTTTTGAGATGAATTATAATTTGCCATTATTAAAAATCAAATGTTTTTTGCAGGTATAATCTTTATCCAAAAATGAAGATAATGTTTAATTACCAGCATCTATTACTTATTTCAATGAGTGACATTATAGAAGATGAACTTTTTTCATCATCTGTTATAAAGGATCTTCATGCTCTTGACTTTGATTATGTCCCAGAAGATCTACCACATAGAACTGAACAACTCCGAAGACTAGCTCAGCTGTTTAAACCATTGTTAAATAAAATATCACAAAATGCTGTAATTAAAGGTCCTGTCGGTACGGGGAAAACCGTTATTGTAAAAAAATTTTGTAATTCGTTTGTTAATATTGCAAGAAAACAAGGTATGATTGTTGATTATATCCATATAAACTGTAGAAAACGATCAACGGACGGATTGGCCTTAATCGGGATTTTAAATCATTTTGATAAAAGGTTCCCAGATAGAGGTTTCTCGGTTCAAGAGATGTTACAGATCCTAAACAAACAATTACAACGTAGAGAATCACAGCTTTTACTTGTTTTAGATGAAGCTGATGCCCTACTGAAAAAAAGCGGTTCTAATCTTATATATAATCTAACACGATTTACAGATGAAACAATGAAAACAGACAATCCCATTTCCATACTAATGGTTTCTCAAAAAGACATATTATCAGATTTAGATACGTCAGCTCTTAGCACATTTAAAAGAAGCAATATGATAGTTTTAAATAAATATTCTTATGATGAATTATATGATATCATTGAGCAGCGAGTAAAACTTGCTTTCCACAACAATACTGTATCTTTAGATGGTATAGAACTGATTGCTGATATTGCAAGTGAATGGGGAGATGCTCGTTTTGCGATAGAGCTTCTCTGGAAATCAGGTATGTGCGCTGATCAACAGCATGTTCAACTTGTTGTACCAGATCATGTACGTGCTGCTAAGGCAGAAACATATTCTACTGTTACTGAATCAAAAATTAAAAATTTAGGGAAACATCAACTTTTAACATTGATGTCAGTTGCTAAACGCCTACATAGAAAGGGTACAGCATATGTAAATACTGGTGAGGTTGAAAAAACATATGCAATTACTTGCGAAGAATATGATGAAAAACCACGAGCACATACTATGTTTTGGAACTATTTAAAAGAAATTGAAAACGCTGGATTTATTAGTGTTAAAGCTTCTGGAAAAGGCCAATTAGGAACTACCCAGCTTATATCACTTCCTGACATTCCAGTTAAAATTTTAATAGATAAAGTAGAAGGATTATTAAGATAATTTTTTTATAATTTATTTAAAATAATTTTAAAATTAAATTTTTTTTAAGTAATAAAGAATGGGAACAAAGGTAGCATTTATATATAACATATTCTTATAGATATTGTTATATTAACATTATATTAAAAGGGGAATAATATGAAGAAAAAAATAAATTTAGTATTAGATTTAATCATTTGTATGTTGTTATTTACAACAGCGATAACTACAGGAGTAACTTTTGGTATAGTTAATGAAAATACAGGCTTGAGTAATTCTCCTTTAATCGATACTTCATATCACATCCGCATAGGAACAACTAATGCAGGAGAAATAGCTACTAAATTGAAATCTGAAGGATTTGATGTGTTAAGTGGAATAGTAACTACAAACTCTCTTGAATTAATTGTATCACATATAGAACTTAGTTATCTAAAGGAACAAGGATATAATCCTATAATATTAGAAACAAGCCGACCGTTTCGTGAGATACAAGCTGAGCGAATAAAAAATCATCTTGAGGTTCCACCTGGTTATCCAAGTTTATCTGAAATAACTGATGAGATGAACGACACAGCTGCTGCCTATCCCTCAATTTGTAAAGTATATGATCTTACGAATACCTACAACGTCTCAACAACTTATGAAGGTCGTCATATATACGCCATAAAAATCTCTGACAATGTAAGTGAAGATGAGGATGAACCTACATTTTTTATGGTAAGTTGTCATCATGCAAGGGAAATTGTAACTCCTGTAATAGCAGTGTATGCTATAGAAGAATTCACTTCAGAATATGGATCTGATCCTGATATCACAAAAGTGGTTGATGAATATGAAATCTGGATTGCTCCCGTTTGGAATCCAGATGGTTATGATTATGTATATAATGTAAACAACATGTGGCGGAAGAACCGACGTTACTTTTCAGAATATGGAACGTATGGAGTTGATCTAAATCGAAATTATCCATTTGGCTGGTATGGTGCATGTTCTGGAAGTACTAGTCCAAGCTCTGAAACGTATAAAGGACCAAGTCCAGCATCTGAAGCTGAGACACAAACGATGATAGCATTTAGCAACGATCAACATTTTACTAAGATCCTTGATTATCATTCTTCTGGACGTGAGGTTCTTTATGGTTATCATCCATCGTGTCATACACATCCTTTTAATTCCTTTTTCCAATCTGAGGCTGTAGAATTATCTAAAGCTGCTGGATACTATGGTAGTATACGTACCCCGAGTGCTATGGGTGAAAATTATGAATGGCAACTGTGGACAAATGGATCTTATGCCAATCTAATGGAGACACATACCACGTTCCAACCAACCTATTCAAGTGCTGAAGCTGAGGCCGTTCTTGTATGGCCAGGTACAATGTGGATGCTGGAACGACCGATTTCGGTGAGTGGTAGGGTAACAGACTTTGCTACTGAACAACCAGTAGAAGCCTCGATTAATCTTACTGGAATTACATTTACTAATAATGAAAAATTCATCAGTGAGGGCACATTTGGTCGTTACCATTTATTCCTCCCTCCAGATGATTATACCCTTGAATTTTGGGCTCCAGGTTATATTAGTCAAAGTCATCAGGTAACAGTCACACTTGAAAGTGCGGAGATTCTTAATATATCGCTTAAAAGAGTTAATGATCCACCAGAAAAACCAATTATTACTGGCCCATCAAGCGGAGATGCAGGAACAGATATCGAGTTTTCGATAGTTACCACAGATCCTGATGAAGATAATATTTCTTATTTTATTGATTGGGGAGATGGAACTACGAGTGATTGGCTTGAACCATCTCCATCTGGTGAAACTATTTACATATCACACACATGGATGATTGGTGGGGATTTCGATATTCAAGTTAAAGCAAGAGATACTTATCTTGAAGAAAGCGATTGGTCAGATCCCCTAACAATACACATCGTTGGACCAATTATTGAAATTAAAAAAATTGCTAGCGGATTTGGAGCAAGTGCAATTATTGAAAATAATGGAGAAGCTGAAGCATCAGATATTGAATGGAATATCCAATTAGAGGGCGGTTCAATAATACTTGGTAAGAATAAGTCTGGGACTATATCTTGCCTTTCACCTGGTGCATCAGAAAAGATAAAGTCTTTTGTCCTTGGATTTGGTAATACAAAAATTACAGTAACAACAGAATATACTACAAAGTTAAGATATGCTGTCGTAATTCTATTATTCACTATTTGTTTATAATAGAATTATATTTTTTCTTAATTTTTTTTTAAAATAATTAATTATGTATCCAGATTAATTCATAATTAAAGGGAGGAAGAGGGGCTAATTCTTAAGGGAGGCAAAACGGGGAGGAGGAAAATGAAAAAGAAAAGATCCCAAATATCTCCTTCATATTAGCCCCATATTAACAATTGTTAATTCCCCTATATATAATTTTCGCTAAAATCTAGAATTTTCCTTTTCTTTTTTAATTAAATCTGATGTTTCATTAGAAAAAATAACCATCAATTTATTCCTCTTAATGAAAAAAATGATGTTTTTATTCCTTCAAATGCATGACATTCGCGTTTTTCTTTATTCGTCTCGAAACTCACTTTTTTATTTTTTATTCGTTTTTTTCCTAGATTGGGTAAACTCTTCATTCTTCTAGCTATAATAAAAACCTTAACGATGTCCTCGATTTCTTCACCTTCGAAGGCATCATAGGTTGTACCTGCTATTTTCATCTCCAAATTTCACCTATAATTAACAATTGTTAATTATACTATATAATACTTTCGGAATATATAGATTTATATGATACATATTTTTTATATATTTAATCAGATGAATTCCTACCAAAGGAGAGCTTTTATATATAGAATAAATAATAAGAACATATAAGGGGAATTCTAATTTATGAAAAAAATACTAACCTTTGTAATCATTATTTTATTTATAGGTTTAAATAGTACTCAAATATCAGGGATCAATTTAGATAAAAAAGTTAGCGTTATAATTTCAGATGATCCACCAACATTTTATGAAGCTTCAGGAAGATGGTATGTAAAACCAAATAATTACTCAGAATTAATCAGTTGGTATCAACATTTAGAGGAGAATTTCTCTAACTATCTTTATGTTTGGAAGGCAAATGAAATGTATGGTCTCGGAAAGATACCTGATGAAGGATATGATTTATATATGGTTAGAATAACTAATGAATCACTTGGGTTAAATAAACCTGAAGTGTTATTTACTCTCTCTATTCATGGAAATGAAAGAGTCGGTACTAATGGAGGTTATTGGGTTGCGGATTGGTTAATGCGTCATGCTTACCATCCCGATTATGAATGCCCAGAACGAGAATGGTTACAATGGGTAATTGATAATCGTGAGATTTATTTTGTTCCTTGTTTAAATCCAGATGGATACGATGAAAATCATAGAGGTGATGATAGTGGGCGTGATTTGAATCGTGATTTTGGTCACAGTCAGACAAATGCATGGAGGTCAATAAATACAAAAACTGTACGTCGGTTTGTTAACAATCATACTCTCCGTACAACAATAGATATGCATAGTGGGACTCGTGGAATACCATATCCTTGGAGTAATAAAGATGTCCGGTTGGATAAGTGGGGTGTGAGTCCTATTACAGGATATAATTATTCTTCACATTGTCCCCCTGATTTTTATTACTTTGATGCCTGTTATCTTCGAATGGGCGATTATGTTGGTAACTATGGTGGAGATTTGAATGAAAATAATATCAATCCATGGGCAAATGGACCCTGTCTAGGGTATGATGCCGATGGAACAAGTTGTGATTGGATGTATGGTGCAGATGTTATTCGACATCCCGCAGAAGATCCTTATGTGGAGGATGAGATTTTTGGACCTGATCCTGGCTCTAGTGTAATGTCCACGTTGGTTGAGTTTGGACCATCCGATCCTGATTTGGGTAATGATACAAATAATCGATATGGTGCTGAAGTCAGAAGATGTATGCTACATCAGATTGATTTTGCACAACCGTATATTCGTTGGCAACATGGAACAATAAAAAATAATTCTTTTTTTAATATTAGCGACTATATGGTATTTAGATGGCAAGTAAATGGGAGTTTAGTTGTAGACAGTACTCTTCTACAATGGAGTACAGATCCTGATCCTATAAATAATCCGGAATATAATACTACAGCAAACACAACACATGTCGGTGATTGGTATGGGGGGACTGGATGGGATAATGCAGAGGATGGTGTAACTGATTGCATAACATATAAAGAAAATATATCACTTGATTCACCAGGAGAATATTATTTCGTGGCAAAAGCAAAAGTTGACCAAATCTACAAAAATGTGACTCATCCTGATGAGTATGGACATGAATCCTATTTACGAATAGTCCAAGAAAGAACTAATGAATCTTATTATGAAGAAATCAATGGTACAGATGGACTTGAAATTGTGAAAGGAAAGTTATGGTGGTATAGTCCAATAATCCATGTTACTATTGTACCAGAAGCAGGATCACCTAATATAACAATTATCGAAGGACCTAGCTTTGGAAAACCGAATAAAGAATATACTTTTACTTTTGTTTCTTCAGATCCTGAAAATGATGAAATTTACTATTATATTGCTTGGGGTGACGGTGAGGTAGAAGAGTGGATAGGACCTTATAAATCAGGAGAGACAATAAACGTATCACATTCTTGGACTGATCTAGGAGATTATAAAATAAGAGCAAGAGCAAAAGATACAAATGGCGCTCGGGGAATTTGGTCAGATCCTTTCCAAATGCATATCGGATTACCAGCTCTTAATATTGGAGCATTAAATGGTGGATTATTTAAAATTAAATCGATAATTAAAAACACAGGAGAAGCAGAAGCAACAGATATACAATGGACGATAGCACTTGATGGAGGTTTGATATTAATTGGTAGAAAATCTTCTGGTGAAATTAAGTATTTAGATCCAGGAGAAGAGGCGGAGATAAAATCAAAAATCATCTTTGGATTAGGAAAAACTGTTGTGAGGGCAACTGCAGAAATATCAGAACATACAGATACTAGAAGTCAACGTGCTACTATCTTCTTACTTTTTATCAGTGTTAATCCAGGTGGTTTCATATAATTTTACATTAACGGTTACAGTTACTTGCGCCGAAGGTGCCTCAGAATCTACATCTGCTAATAGTTTAGCACTATTAATATGGTGTTTTATACCTAAGTTATAGAAATCCAAATTATTCATAATTATAATTATTAATATATTATTATTGGAAATTATCAATTAAAGGATGAAAGAATAAAGGTACTATCCGTACATAATTAACTGCATGCTCATCTGCGAAAAAAGCACTTAAAATAATTAATATATATTCCTATTACTAGGAGGGGAGACAGTAATACAAAAAATACTCCCAACTAATTAAATACTGCCGACTTCTTTTCTCCTCCTCCCACCCTAGTATTTTTCAATAAAAATCCAATTTTTAAGATAAATTCGAGGTTGTAAATGTTTTTATATATGAGGTGCGTTATATAGTTAAATATAGGGAATATATAATATGAAAATAAGTATCAGATTAAAAAATTTCTATTATATATTCTAATTCAAGTAAATCAATATATGAATTAAATTGATAGGGGTATTCTATATGGCCATAGGTTTCGTCTTGATAACAATTGCACCAGTAAGAGAGAATTATGTGCTAAATGAACTCTCTAAAGAACCAGAAATTCTTGAATTACATCCTATATTGGGGAAATATGATCTTCTTGCTAAAATAGAAGCAGACTATTATGATACACTAGCAAGCATTATTATAAACAAGATTAGAAAAATATCTGGAGTAATAACTACAAAGACATTAACAGGAACAGGATTAAAAGGATATTGAAAAAAGTAACAAACAATTTACCGTAGATATTATAACTTATTAATCTCACTGTTTTATTGTTTTTTGGGTGGGAATTCACAGTAATTTTTTAAAGGACATTTATTACAAACTGGTTTCTTCCTACAATAATTTTTTGCCAGTTTAACTATTAACGCATGTAATTCTTTATATAACTGAGCAATATCTTTTGTAGGAAAATATTTTTTGAGTTCACCTTCAAAATATTGTTGTATTCCATCATACGATTCTTTTTTTATATTAATTGGAACTCGTTCACGTAAACGTTTTGTATAGGCATCAACTACAAATACGGGATGATTTCCAGCGTATAATAATATGGAATCAGCAGTTTCAGGGCCTATTCCATTAAGCGATAGTAATTCTGACCTTATTTCCTGTATTTCTCGACTAAAAAATCTATCAAGGTTTTTATAATTTTTGTTTAAGTGCGAAGCTAAAACCTTGAGACGATTCGCTTTTTGATTGTAATATCCAGAAGGTTGTATCATTGTTTTTAGATGTTCGATTTCTGTTTCTACGATTTTTCTTACCGTTAGGGTGTTATTTAATTTAAGATTAACAAGTGCTTTTTCAACATTTGCCCATGCAGTATTTTGTGTAAGTATTGCTCCAATAATAATTTCAAATCTTGGATCACTGTATCTATTTTTATGATACTCTTTATCAACCGGCCACCAATCTTGAGGTCCAAAATTATCTAAGAGAATTTTGTAAATCTTACCTGGATTTAATGGCATACCTACCAAATCTACATCTATAAAAATTTAAATTATAATGAGCTTTCCACGATATTCATTATTTGATTTGTTTTTTGATCAGTATTTTTTTGAATTTCATTTATCCTAAAAGTAGTCGTTTTAACAAACTCTTCATCTTTTATTGAACCTAAATTAATTTTAACATTGAGAATTGCTGATTTTACCCCAGCTTGAGCCATTAAAGCTGATACTGCCACATCAGTAATTGAATTTTTATTCCCTTTTTTGGCAACAACCATTGCAATATCAAGTATTTCTTCACATTTTGTTGCTGTATCTATTGGAACTTTTGCGGCTATTTTATAACCATTCTGAATGGCCTTTTTTCTCTCTTCTTTTTGTTGTTCTGTTTCCTTTGGCATTTTAAATGCTTTCATAACATCATTAAAAGCATTTGTATCTTCATCAACTAATTTAGTAAGTTTGATTCTTAATTTCTCACTTTTTTCTAATGTGTCGTTAATTTCATCTTGTACATCTTCGTAATTTTCTTTTCCTATCGTTAAATTACATACCATGGATGAAAGTGCAGTTCCTAAGGCTCCAGATAATGCTGCTACACTTCCCCCACCAGGAGCTGGACTATTTGATGCAAGCTCTTCTAAAAAATCATTGATGTTCATATCAACTAATTTGCTCATTTTCTCACTTTTTAGAATCTAGGAGTTTTTTTTCTAAAACCTGATCTCTCTTAAAATTTTCTAGTCTTAAATAATAATCAGTAACATCTGTTAGCGCTTCTAAAGGTATAAGTCCAACTATCTCACTCCCAATAACTGGTACACCATATCTCTCTGCTTCATTTTTTATAGTTTCAAAAACCCGAAATATTGATGATTTTTGGTAATTTACTAGATTCATTGAAACCTGTACGATTTTTCTTTCTTTTATTTCAAATCCCATTGCTTTTACAAACCTAAAACCACCACTACTATGTCTCACCACCTTTGCAATATTTTTTGCTATGTCTATATTATCAGTTCCTAAGTTTACATTATAGGCAATCAAGAAAAATCTTGCACCGACAGCAGTTGCTCCAGCAGTTGGATGTATCTTATTTGGACCATAATCAGGCATTTTATCAGGGTTTTTACCAATTTCTTCCTTTAATCCTTCGAATTCACCCCTCCGAACATCTGCTAAATTTTTTCTATCTTCGCGTTTTGCCGCTTCCTCATATAAAAAACAGGGCACGTTGGTTTTTTTAGAGAAGTCTTTTGCAAAATCATTTGCAAGTGATACACATTCGTCCATAGTAACATCTGAAACTGGAATGAATGGAACAACATCTATTGCTCCCATTCTTGGATGTTCTCCTTTATGTTTATTCATATCGATTAATTCAACACATTTAAGGGCAATATCCATAGCAACGGCTTTTACCCTTTCAGGAGAACCAACAAAGGTAACATCCGTTCTATTATGGTCAGCATCAGGTGTAAAATCTAATAATTCTACCTCCTTATGCTTTTTAATAGTATTATAAATCGCATCTATTGTTTTTTTGTTCCTTCCTTCACTAAAATTCGGGACACATTCAACAATTTTAACCACTAAACATCACCGCAAACCTTAATCTAGGGACTTCTTTTAACTGTTTGGTATTACACATGGATACTGTTGATATTCTAATCAAGAATGCAAATGAACTTATTACTTTAAAAGGAGCAAATAGTGCACGAAGAAAAGAACAATTAAATGAATTGTCAATAATAAAAAATGGATCAGTTGCAGTAAATAAAGGTAAAATTATNNATTATTGAAGTTGGTAAAAAACTAGATTATAATGCAAAAAATATAATAGATGCTTCGGGAAAAGTCGTAATGCCTGGTTTTGTTGATCCACATACTCATGTGGTTTTTGCGGGATCACGAGAATTTGAACTTGACATGAAATTAAGTGGTTTATCCTATATGGATGTTCTCAAAAAAGGAGGAGGAATTTTTTATACTGTGAATGAAACACGAAAAGCAACAGAGAATGATTTATTCAACCAGAGCAAAAATCGACTTGACCATATGCTCATTCATGGAACAACAACATGTGAAGGAAAAAGTGGATATGGACTTGAATTAGAGACAGAACTTAAAATTTTGAAAATCCAAAAAAACCTAAACGAAAGTCACCATATGGATATCGTCTCTACGTTCTTAGGTGCTCATGCTATTCCTAAAGAGTACAATGCAGACGAATATGTTGACCTTATAATTACTAATATGCTACCGAAATTGAATGAGACGGCTACATTTTGTGATGTATTTTGTGAGAAGGATGTATTTACTAATGAGCAATCAAGACGCATTTTGACCATTGGTAAAAAATATGGACTTATTCCTAAGATTCATGCAGATGAAATCGTTGATACGGGTGGTGCATCTCTTGCCGCAGAAGTAGGTGCTATAAGTGCAGATCATCTATTAATGTCCTGTGAAGAGGGTTTGATAGAAATGGCAAAAAAAAGTGTTATCGGTGTACTTCTTCCCGGTACTCCATTTTCCTTAATGCAAAATACGTATGCTCCAGCAAGAAAAATGATAGAACTTGGTGTTCCTATTGCATTAGCCACTGATTTAAATCCGAACTGTTGGATTGAAAGTATGCAATTTGTAATTCAACTTGCTTGTCTTAATATGAAGATGACTCCTGCTGAAGCTATTACTGCAGCAACGTATAATGCTGCTTGTGCGATAGGACTAAATAACAACATAGGTAGTATTGAAAAAGGAAAACAAGCAGATATTATAATTTTAGATTGTCCAAATTACAAGTTCTTATCCTATAAATTTGGAGTCAATCTTGTGGAAACCATAATAAAAAATGGAAGAATTATTTGATTTCTTTACTTTTTGGTACTGTTTACATTTTTGGGAAATTTATTTGTAGAGAGTATACCATACTTTGAAGAGATGGGTGAACATGAGAAAAAGAGGAGCTTAAGGAAAGAACTAGGTCTTCTTGACATTTTTTGTCTAGCAGCTGGTGCTATGATTAGTTCTGGTTTGTTTGTATTACCGGGATTGGCGTTTGCCAAAGCAGGTCCAGCAGTTCTTATATCATACGGTATTGCAAGTCTCTTGGTTATACCTGCAATGTTATCAAAAGCTGAGCTTGCTACAGCTATGCCAAAGGCAGGTGGAACTTATTTTTTTATCGATAGGAGTATGGGACCTATGATGGGAACTATCGGAGGGTTTGCCGCTTGGTTCTCTTTAGCGTTTAAGAGTGCATTTGCATTAGTAGGTATTGGAGTATTTGCTATTTTACTAAATCCTGGTTTTACTGTGATGCAGATGAAGCTGGTTGCTGTTTTTTTCTGCATCATATTTACCATTATAAATATCCGGGGAGTAAAACACACTGGAAAAACACAAATAGCGATAGTTATAGGTCTCCTCTCTCTTCTTGTTTTTTATATCCTTGTGGGAATTTTCTTTATACAACCTTCTCATTTCAGCAATTTTATACCATATGGATACGGTTCTATTTTTTCAACAGCAGGTCTTATTTTTGTTTCTTTTGGTGGTTTAACTAAGGTATGTAGTGTTGCTGAAGAATGTAAAAAACCTGGACGCAATATTCCTCTAGGTATGTTTCTTTCTTGGGGAATAATCTCATTACTTTACCTACTTGTTATTTTTGTAACAATAGGAGTAGCAAATCCTTCAAGATTACTAACATCCCTCACACCAGTTTCACTAGGAGCAGATACAATTCCTATCCTAAGTGGATTTGGTGGTATGATCATGGCTATAGCCGCGGTTTTAGCATTTATTTCAACAGCTAATGCAGGACTTCTTGCAGCATCACGGGACCCGATGGCGATGAGCAAAGATCAACTCCTTCCTCGTTCCTTTGCGCGAGTCTCAAAAAGAGGAACTCCAACTTTCTCAATACTCTTTACCTCTGCTTTTATGATTTCTATGATTTTGTTTTTAGACCTTGAAAGTCTCGTAAAAACGGCTTCACTGCTCAAAATTTTACTATTTTTATTTGTGATATTTTCACTTGTAATTATGCGGGAAAGTAAAATACGACACTATCGACCTAAATTCAAATCACCTTTTTATCCTTGGATTCAACTTGTGGGAATCGTTGGACTTGTATTTCTTATCTTTGAAATGGGTTTCATTCCAATGATTCTTGTTGGAGCTTTTATTCTTTTTGGATTTTTATGGTATTGGTTCTTCGCTCGCGATAAGATATGGAGAGAATATTCATTACTACACTTGATTGAAAGAATCACAGGAATGAAATCAACTGGTTACCTTATAGATGAGGAACTGCGAGAGATTCTAATAGAAAGAGATGATGTTACTGAGAAACGGTTTGAACAGCTTATTAAAAAATGTGAAGTTATTGACGTTTTCAAATATATGCGTCCTGATAGGTTTGCATGGTTGATTGCAAATAAATTAGGCGATCAATTAGATACTGATAAGGAAAAATTATATAAGCTTCTTAAGAAAAGGGAAAGGGATTCAAATATTATTTTACATCCAGGTATCGCAATTTTTTCACATATTATTAAAGGACGTGATAAATTTGATATAATTTTAGTGAGAAGCAAGAAAGGGATTATTGTTTCTGATAATATCGATCCAATTCACGCGTTTTTTGTAATTGTTGCTTCCCCCGATCAACAAAGTTTCTATCTACATTCGCTCATGTGGATTGTTCAAATCGCTGATGAAACTGATTTTGAAGAAGAATGGATAAAAGCAAAAAACATCGAAGAATTAAGAGACATCATCCTTTCAGGATGGAAGAAACGAAAATCCTTATGAGCTAATCATAAAGTATATTCTTTTAATCCTCTCCCGGAACTCCTTTTAGTTGACAGGTTTTTTGATATATCTTGGTTCTATATTTTTTATATGCTGGATATTTTTGTATGAACGCTATTAGTATTTCATCAACGTTCATTTTCTTTCTTTTTTTAATAAATGGCTGAAGCTTTTTCATTAGAATTTTTTCCCATGCTTCTTCTTTATGCGTTTCCATGATTTGACATGTTATGTGGTAGATCTCATTTCTATGGTTCTTGTATTGGGGAAATAGTTCAGTAAACTCTTCAACTATATTTTTTACATTATTTTTTTTCCGTTCTAGTATAAAATCATCCAGTTTAATAGTAAGTGTTCTTTCAAAATTGTTTTGTTGATAGCGATCATGTATTTCCCCTATGGCGACTGCTATTTCAATTATCGAGAGGAAAAATAAAATTGTTGTCAAGGCGATTATATAGGCTTCTCTTATTCTAATCGCATGTTCTAATATTATAATATCAATTAAAATAACAAAAAAAGGAAGTACAAATGATATTTTTTCGATTAGTGGTGATTCAGCAAGTTCCTGAACAAAATTCCTTAACCCCCTAAGTCGAACCATGAATCATGGAATAAAACATCCTCAATTTAACTCTTATGATTTAAATCCAAATTTTCATTATTTTAAACTATATTAATAATATAATAAGAAAGTTATAAATGTAATACAGATGTTATTAAATATATAATTAAACGGAGCTGTAAATGTTGGTTCAGTCAAAAGTTATAGTTTGTTTGTTATTGATAAACTTCATAATTTTAATGTTTATTCCAGTACAATCACTAGCATCTAAAGAAATATGGTGGGATGATGATTGGAAATTTCGCCAGGAGATTTACGTACCAATTGACACTGGTACTAATCTCGCGAAATATCAACCCATTGACACTCATATAGAATTTACTCATTCTTGTTGGGCATTCAATGATAATCAGCATTCAATCAGAGTTATATTACAAGATGGAGAAAAAATAGATGAATTAGATTCTCAGATATATGATTTAGAATATCTTGATGATAGTCATATTCAATCCTGTAATCTTGTTTTTTTAATTCCTGAAGAAGCAAATGGTAAAGAAAGATATTTTGTTTATTATGACGATTCTGAGAAACCTGTAACGAACTATCCTGATCATGTCAGCGTTGAAGAATCATATTACATTTATGAACCGATTTCTGGATATCCATTTGAATCGCATTTTTTTAAGATAATAGAGGATGAATATATTGTCTATGCAATATCACAAAAAGGACAATTTATGGGATATAAATCCTCACAATATGTAACGAAATTAAAGAAAAATACTCAGGAAGTATTACCAAAAAATGGAGATATTGTCGCATCCTTTGATTTTCGATATTATTATGGTCAAGAATATGAGGATTATAGTTCAACCAGCCAACATCTTATTTCAAAAGAAATCATCACCGATGGTAATCTAATGGTTGAAGTTCGGATTGTTAGTAAATCCAAAAAAGATGATATTCAAACTCATGCAATTTACAAATATTACTACTGTCCAACAGAAAATAAGAGAATACAAGTGCATGTAAAACATGAAACGTTGCAAGAATTACAGGTATCTGATAATGTAAACACCGATGGAATTTTTGCACGATTACAATGCGGTGGAATTTCAAGTAATTCAATAAAAGACTTGAATTTTGGTGAAATACTACCGTATCTCCATCTCTATAATGAAAGAGATATGATAAGCGAATATTCTTTAGATCTTGATCCAGAGTATATTCCAGATGATTATGATATAAGAGTTTTAAGTAATAAGGATGATATTGATTTAGGAAATAAAGCATGGGCATCTTTTGATGAAGGAAAATCAGGGCTGTCTCATTCTCTCATACTTAGCACGAATAATGTTTTAAAATCAGGACATGGTGAGAAAGATGGCGTTCAGGTAAACGCTTATGAGATGGATTATCCTCATTTACCTGGTCTAGAAAGCAATATTGCATCTTTTGAATTTGGTAGAAATTCATATGAAGCAGATGGTGTTCAAGATCTTGTTATACCCAAGGATTTTATTGTTGAATTTGACGCAGAGGTTTTTTCCTCCTCAACAGGTGGTTTTAGTATCATTCAAGAAGAAGCTGATATCTTTCAATCCTTAGTTGACATGAAACCAGCATATGATCATAATGTTTCTGATGAAAGTGAAGAAACAAAGGATAACAAACTGACAATATTTGTTCATAATGCTCATGCTATTCCAATGGGAGCTGGCCTAGCTGCATTAACTGGTAGAAATTTTGGATACATTACAACCGAATTGTATAGATATAAAGAACTTATTGGAAGTGGAACACCTGAGAGATTATCTTTAAAACATATTCCAACTATTACCAATAAAACTATTAGAGAGCGAATCAAAACGCTAACTTCTTCTTTTGATTGGAAAAATCTTTCGTTTTTCAAAAAATTTACATTTCAAAATCTGGAACAGGGGAGTTATCTTGTTAAGATTTATAAAGAAAATCCTTTATTAGGAAATAAGCGGAAATATATTGGTTTTAAAACTATAGAAGTTAAAGAAGACACGAAAACCCACGTTTTTTGTAGATCTGAAGGCTCTATTCATATTTCTGTTTTTGATAACAACAATGAAGGATTAGAAGATGCAGAGGTATATCTATTAAAAGATGATTTTGTGATTTCTAACAACAAAACTGATTCTAAAGGTCAAACTTTAATAAAAGCTCCTTGTAATAAATACAATAGTTACGATCTTAAAATCCTTTATAACGGCTTTATCATTTACGAAGATCGTATAAAATTAGGACCAATTAGAAGAATAACACCTATAAAAAGATCAATAAAAATCGAACGATTTGATTTTGATCTAGAAGTGGTAGATACCTGGAAATTACCACTTGAAATAGAGGCAACTCCAAGTTTGAATAGTAATGAAATGGACGTACCAATCACAATAACTCCAAATAAGCTTTCTAATGGAAAATATCTTTTTACTAATCTTATCTCCTCTACTTATAAACTTAGCTTAAACTATAAATCTTTTTCAACAGAAGAACAGATTCAGATTCCAGAAGATAAAAAAATTAATCTTGTTTTTCCTGTGGAATTTAATATAAAAATCAAAACATTAGATTCGAGAGGGATTCCCCTCAACAATGCAAAGCTAATAGTGTCAAGAGGTAGTGTAGATCTTAAGGAAAGAAGTGATATATCTAATTTATATCTTCCTCCAGGAGTTTACAATATCGATGTTTTTACTCAAGACGAATTAATAGGTTCAAGAAAAATTAATGTGTTTGGTGAAAGAAGTTTTGATATAATAACAGTTCAAGAACCATTTTATCCTTTAATTGTAACCTTTTTTGTAATTATTTTTACAAGTTCATCTTTAATTTTTACATATTTGAAAAAAAATATGTTGTATTTTTTGAAAACACTTTCAATATCTTTAGTAATAGCCGCTCTCGTTTTTCCTTGGTGGATGTTATATGGTTCGACTTCACAGGTTGAAACATCAACAAAGATGTATCTCATCCCATCAGAGCTGGTTACAATAAGTACTACTAATGAAATAATTGCTGGAGAGCTTTCATTTTTACCTAATATTTTTTTAGATTTTGTTTTGTTAATTCTAATATTGACGACAATAGGTTGTATATTAATAATTTTAAGTTTATTCTTAAAAAAGTTTAATTCAAAAATCTATTTTCTATCATTAATAGTAGCCTTTGTAGCTTTTACAAGTGCACTAGCCGTATTTACTCTTAGCATGTCTAGCTTAACTGAAGTTGGAGTAGGTAGTTTTGTAGATTCAGGAAATATTGATGTTTATATACCTGGAGAAGAGACAATTCAAACAATATTTTGTAGCTGGGGACCAACTTATGGATTTTATTTCTATTTCATTTCAATATTAACCTTATTTTTTACAATCATTTTAATTATGAAAAAAAATTTGAAAATTACAATTTTTAAAAAATAGATTTTATAGTTTTTTTGTGAGTAGTAATTTGACCATTAAGATTAATACTAAAAAATAACTGATGAGTACGAGAGTAACGGAGATTACGAATTCAGATACAAATACAGAAATTATTGCAAGGGTACTAAGAACAAAAATTAGAATCACAACCAAACGAAGTTTTAAAAGAGTATTCATTTCTGATAATGCTTTTATTTCTAAAGATTTAAATTCTAATCTCTTTGGTTTATTAGGCATGTTTTACCTCTTGATTACATAAAATAATATATACTACAAATTATATAAATATTGTCTATCTCAAATTTTTTCATTTTAATATACATTAATATTTTTCTTATTTACTTCTAAAAATAAAATATTTTCACTTTGACAGATATAGTCTTTTTTTAAGTTTTCGAATTTGTTTTTCCTGCTCACGTTTTATTCTTAGTAATAATTTTTCCTTTTCTGTTTCTTCTTCAGACTTTACTTGGATTTTTTTCCCTTCTGGTTTTACCATTGGTTTTTCGGCTTTTTTAAGTTTAACTGGCTTTATTTCTTTTTTTGGAGGTTTCAGTTCTTTCTTTTTTGGTTTTCTCAATATCATGATTAATTTATTGAGTACACGCGACTTTTCTTTTTGTTTTATTGCAATACAATAATTCTTATACCATAACATTGCTGATTTGTATTCATCTTCCATCATTATCCTTACTTTTTCAAATTCTTTCCTATCTTTCTTCTTTAATTCTTCTAAATATTCTTTTTCCTCCGGAATCGTCCATGGTTTATCTGGTTTTTTACATATTTTTTTAAATATTCTTCTCTTCCTAAAATAAATAAATCCATAAAATAACATAGCTGCAATTACTAATAACACAAAATAATAACCAACTACTTCTGAAACATAGATTCCTCTTGTAATGATTGTTGCTGTATTATTGAAAATTGTATCGGGTTCATAAATAGAGTAAGCCTCTATGTTTATTGATCGTGCAGAGCCAGGATCATTAAGTATCCTTGGTGAAGCAACCCCTATAGAAGTGTATCCAACTTCATTTGGTTCAAGAGTGATAGGTGGGGGTGGTGAAACTACGAGTTGGCTATCAGTACTAACTCTAAAATTAAAACAGTCGATATTGCTTCCGCGGTTTTGAACTTCTAAGGGAATATTTACAAGTTGATCAGGTCCAATTTCTAAACCGTTTTGTGGAATTATATCCAAGAGATGATAACGATCTAACTTTACGATAATATCAACAAATGAAGTATATTCTAAAAGTCTTTTACCACTGTATTTAAATCCAAAAGGATTACCAGGAATAATACCAGTAGCCACAAGAAACCATCCAAGAGTTGCTCCTAAACGTTCTCCTTTTGGAGGTAAGAAGATATTTCCAAACGTGGTAAATTTAGTTATATTTACTCGGAACTGTATATTTTTCGGTAAAGTGGTATTTTGAGGTATATATGACGAAATTCTTAGTTTAGTTTTCACATCACCTTCTACACCAGCAACTAGAAATTGTGGATCAAAATGAGCTATAAAAGAACCCTCTGGAACATAATCTGGGATTTCCAATGAACATTCAAAATCATGGGCAACAAAAACAGTATTTATTCCGTAACTATCCAACGATCTATATTCTCCAGTATCTGGATCTTTTGATCCGATTATAATATCAGTTTGATTAAGATATTCTAAACTGATAACATTTGGTTCAGCAGTAAAAGTTTCTGGAATAACAAATCTCAAAACAAAAAAAGGAGTTCCAAAAATTCCCCTTCCTATCACCCATCTTAAAAGAATTAATCTATCACGAAATTTTACATCATCAGATTGTGCTACGATACATGAAACTGTAGAGGAAAAAATAATAATCCCGATGAACAAAATAGATATATATTTTATATATTTCATCGATTATTTTCCTCCTTATTATTCGTCTTTATTTTTCCTTTGTTTTTTTTCCATAAAAAATTACAAAGCACAATAATTATCAATGCAAATAATGCAATAGACGCTTCAAAACCAGGTGTTGAAACTCCTCTGCTCTGAATTAAAAATGAAACGAGGTACTCTTGTCCTGAAATCGATTGATCTGTAAAAGATGTTGGAGTAAGTGAAACCTGAATCACCTTTCGTTCATTACGGTATCCAAAATCAATTGATGGTTGTACATCAAGTGATATAGTTTTTTTTGGATTATCCCCTAATGACGTACCTGTTCCAATTGTAGTGTTTGAGTCAATAGTAACTGTCCATCCTTCAGGTATATCTACTATTTTAGATTTAACTACTGTTTTATCATTACCTAAATTTTCAATATCTATTTCAAAATTAGTTGTTTCTAAAGGTTCTATAAGCCTTACCATTTCATCTGATATGTTTATCCTTAGCAAAGGAAAATATCCAGGTGTGAACTTTATTTTGGTATAAAATGTGTCACCAATTATTGGCCCCATATCAGTTACACGAATTTTTAAGGTAATGAAACCTGGAATAAATGCTTGAGCATTTTCATCAATTTTTATGGTTAGATTAGCTATCTTAATTGTCCCATTAGCTAAGGCCGGTATCTGAAGAAAACTTGGGGAAATTGTAGCATTACACCAATCAGGTTTATCCTCAACATGTAAATATACAAAATTATCGAAATTACGATCTGCATAGTAAGGGGGTATAATTTCATCATATTTACCATGGACAAAATAATTTAAAGATATAGGTATGTTTATTGTCCGGTCAATAGGTAAAAGAGGCATATTTGCGGCATCATTATCAAAATCAATTATTACTTCGCTGTAACAATAATATACTTCTATAGGCATTGAAATAGCAAGAGCATTAGGTAAAATAGCGGTGAATAACCCAAATATAGCTATTAGAATAATACTACTTATTAACCTTTTAAAGGTCCTCATAATATTCTACCGCCATTCCATAAATTTCTAGGTATATATTATTAAATTTACTTTACCCTTGATGTATAGTCCTTACATGTTAATATATAACTTTGACATTATAAAAATATTTCTACAAATTATTATTTAGTTTTAAAAAATTATAATTATTTTTTCTTTAATAATATAAAGTATTTAATAGAAAAAACATATGATATGATCTAATTTATTTTCCTCGTTTTTTAATAATTAAAGCAACGCCTATCAATGCAACTATGACTAAAGCAGATTCAAATCCAGGAGTAGAGAATCCTCTATTTCTAACTGTAAAGGTAATCTCATATACTTCTGATTGCAATGGTTTCTCTAAAAGAGGAATAAAATATTTTCCATATACTTCGATTTTAATATTCTCTTGCTCATTGTGATATCCAAAATCATATGGTGGTTGAATACGAAGTTCAACTGTATCTTTTGGATTTTCATTCTGTAATTTTGATCCAACTTTTATCGTAGAAAGCATACTAGCACTCCAACCTTTTGGTACTTCTGTTATTCTAAATATAAACTCTGTTTCTGCATTTCCTAAGTTTTCTAAATCAATATAAAATAAAACGATTTCTCCGGGACTTATTTCTTTATAGGTGGTTCTAGGTGTAGCATCGATAATTGGTATGTATGATGGTGTAAAAGATATCTCTGCCATTTCAGTTACTCCTTTAACAGTCCCAAAAGATCCCTTTGCACTTGCGACCATTTCAATAGTAATTATTGTTGGTTCGTGTGCAGGAGCGGTGCCCTTGAATGAAACATGCACATAAGCCTCTTCTGATTGCCATTGAGAGGATATTATTGGATTTACAACATTTGGTGAAATCCGAGCTGTACACCATTCTGGTGTTTCTTTTACAGCCAACCTAATCGAAAAATCAGCACCTCCCAAAAACCACTCTAAAATTGTCGCTGTAATACCTCTAATTTTAGCAGATATATTAATATCAATTGTAATTTCCCCACTTAATGGTACAATCTTTTCACTTGCATCTCTTGCACTATATGTCATTTTGACATCGGTCGCTACCCTAGCACTACTTGATGGTGCTATAGCTACAATTAAACTAAAGAATATTAATCCAAGAACTATAGTTGTTTTAACTGTTCTTAGGTGTTTTTTCATTTTTACCACCATTTTTATAATAATACGTGTTTTTACACGTATATAAATATTATTGTACACTTCTTATTCTTTTTAATAAGATACTATTTTAATATATGATTTACATGATATAAAAATATTTTCATTTAAATTAATTTTTTAAAAGTATTAATAATTAAAATATTGTATATTTTTCTGGTCCTTTACTCGATTAACCGTTAGTATTATTTAGTTTTATCACTCAATCATATCAATTTCTGATCCCTGGTTTTCAGTATCCTCAGAATCTTCTTCTTTTTTCCGAGTTGTGACTTTTTCAGGGAAATTGGAAAGAATGACGATGTCACTAACAGCATTAACCCATCGGTAAGGAACAGATACATCCACACTTCCCTCCACTAGTGAAGGATTGGTATTGGTAACTAGGAGGCTGTTCACCTTTTTTTCGTCAACATCTAAAAATACATTCTTTACATGTCCTACATATTTACCTTCACGAGTATAAACAGGTAATTTTATAAAAGATGTAACCTCTCCTACGTTCTCTTTGCTGTCTTTTTCCATCATGTAATCAAAATACATTTTCATATATTAAAATGTTCTGATATACTATTATATCATTTTATTATCTAACAGGAGTAAAACCTCTATTGTATCAAATTTATTTTAATGGTACGATTGACATAATTATTACCATGAAAGATTTGGAAGAACGGAATATTCTATTTTGTTACAGATGTTACAATAAAAATTTCGGAAAATTATTTAAATACAATTATTATATCATTTACAAGATACTTTTATTTTGGGAGGAAAATATATGAAAAGAAAAATATTTGTTTGTGGTTTGACAATCTTGTTTCTGCTGATACCAGCAACAAGTGTATCAAGCTACTTAGGTGAAGGTATAAAGGCTGCTCTAACTGATTATGAACCTTTGGTACAGAAAGAACCCAAGTCTGTAACTCTTGATTTAGGTGATTTACAGTTTATATGGGGTGTTGAAAACCAAACCAGCGATTTCCAATCTATAGGTTGTGGATGTAATGGCGAAAATTTCTTTGTCACCGGAGGTAATAATGGAAGTGATCCAAACAAAGTTTATATTTTTGATTTCAATGGTAATTTTATAGACAGTTTTAATCAACAAGGGACAACAGGATGGGGTTGGCTCGATCTTACATGGGATGGTGAATATTTCTATGGCGGACCTGAAGCTCAATCACGAATCGATGTATTTACTGATGATGGAACCGTGGTTGATACTATTCCAGGACCTGTTCCGTGGTGTGCTGGATTAGCGCATGATCCAGCTACCGATCATCTATGGACAATCGACAAATGGACTGATAAGGTACTTTATGAGATTGACAAGGACGGTAATGTAATTAATTCATATCAGCAGGATAAAAATGTGTATGGTCTCGCATGGGATAATATCTCTAAAAACGGTCCTTTTCTATGGACCGCGGTTCAAGATCCCCAGTGTACATTCTACCAGTGGGACCCCAGTACTGGAAATTACACAGGTGTGTCATTTGAAGCATATGATCTTGGAACAACCGATAATAAAGCGTGTGGACTTGGTTTCACCACGAAATGGAATACAAGTGCTGGAATCTTGTTTGGTATCCAACAATGTGATCAGAATCCAGATGGTCCAGGAGATCAATTAGCAGGTTATATGATAAGTGAAATTGGCGCACCTGAACCTGCAATATGCTGCGAGGGAAGTATAAGTTGGACAGATGTAGAGCCAGGATCAACTGTTACAGAGACGTTTCAGGTTTGTAATTGTGGAGAAGAAGGTTCGTTATTAAACTGGCAATTTCAATCTGCACCTTCTTGGCCTGGGGCCGTATGGGAGATTGAACCTGATAGCGGTCACGATTTACCAGAAGGGGATTGCGTTACAATAACAGTAAATGTTACTGCACCACCTGATAAAAATACAGAATTTACTGGAAAAATAAGGATGATCAATTCAGATGATTCTAGTGATTACTGTGAAATTGATGTATATCTTAAAACACCGAAAAACAAACCATTCAACATAAACCATTTATTATTTAACTTTCTCCAGAACCATCCACGTTTGTTCCCGATAATAAAACAACTCCTTGGATGCTAATATAACATTTACAAAAAATAGTCACATAAAAAATATGAATATTTGTTACAAATAGTTTATTTCATTTCTTCTCTATTTTCTGAAAAATCATCAAATCGATTAGAAAATTCATCAAGAGCAAGTTCCATATCAAAAATAATGTCTCTCAGTAACTGATCTATACGTTCATTTTTAAATTCTTTCACACCATCAACATCTGAATACATTTTTCCTAGAAATCTACCTGATTCTTTGGATATCTCAATATTGTACAGAACTTCTTCCATATTAATAACCTTCATATATGAATAGCGACGGCGAAATGGATTTGTGTATAAAAGGCTTTTGGAGTTACTTAATTTTTATAGTATTGAAATTCATCAAATGATTTAAAATGTAACAATTTAAATCATAGAATCTTTTTTGAACAAGTAATAATTACCCCAAATAATACGTATGCATGAGAATAACAAAAGAACTATCATAATGAAAGAACTTGATGCTATTAAAAAAAACGATTTTAGTTTTTCCAGCGGTCATATTCTCGGTTCGATGTGTACACAACCACATCCTATTGCAAAAGAAGCCTATTTAAAATTTTTAGAGACTAATTTAGGAGATCCAGAATTATTTCCGGGAACAAAGGAAATAGAATCTAAACTGATAGCATTCATTTCAGATTTATTACATGCGCCAAAAACATCTGGGGGACAAATTGTTAGTGGAGGAACTGAAGGAAATATCACGGCAATGTGGATCGCTAAGCAATTAAATAAAAAAAAGGAAATTATTCTTTCCGAAAGTGCTCATTTTTCTTTTAAAAAGATTGAATCGATTATGGGATTAAAACTCGTTAAAATACCATTAACAAAAGATTATAATATAGATATTTCCAGTCTTAAAAAAAAGATTAATACAAATACTGTTGCAGTTTTAGGAATTGCAGGTTCAACAGAATTGGGAACGATTGATCCAATTCCTGAATTAAGTGATATTTGTTATGACGAGAACCTTTTTTTACATATCGATGCAGCATTTGGCGGCTATGTGATCCCGTTTTTAAAAGAATTAAACTATAACAATCCAGATTTTGATTTTTTATTAAAAGGAGTAAGTACGATTTCAATAGATGCTCATAAAATGGGATATTCAGCAATTCCTTTAGGTACCCTTATCATTCGAGACAAGAAATGGCTTGAACAAACCAGTGTTGAATCTCCTTGTATCAGTAGTAAAAAGCAATCAGGTATCTTCGGAACCCGATCAGGTGGTCCGGTAGCTGCTGCATATGCTGTTGCCAAATATCTTGGACGGGATGGTTATAAAAAATTAATTGAAAATTGCATGGACATAACCCATTATACAGAAGAAAAATTAAGAGAAATTGGTTTACCACTAGTTATCAAACCAACAATGAACGTATTAGGTGTAAAACTAAAAAAATTAGATAAAGTTGTGAATAAATTATCAAAAAATAATTGGAAGGTCAATAAAATCGACCATTTATCTTGTATACGTATCGTTATCATGCCACAGATAACAAAACAAATTATTGATGAATTCATTCCAATTTTAAAAAAAACGTGTGAGGAGGTTGGAGAATTATGAGTCTAGAATCCCTTAAAAAATCATTAATAAAAGCACCTATAGTAAAAAGAGGAGATTATCATTATGTTATCCATCCCATAACAGATGGTATTCCAGAAATACAACCCAATTTATTAAAAGAAGTTACTAGCGAAATGAAACAACTTATAAAAAAGTGTGGTAAAGTAGATAAGATTGTTACTATAGAGGCAATGGGAATTCCTCTAGCTTCAATAATTGCCATGGAGATAAACCTACCATTTACAATCATAAGAAAACGAGAATATGGTCTACCAAATGAACTCTCAGTTGAACAGATGACTGGTTATTCTAAATCAAATATGTTTATCAATGGTCTTGAAAATGGAGATAATATTGTAATTGTGGATGATGTGTTAAGTACTGGCGGAACACTAAGAGCAATTCTAACTGCATTACAACAGATGAATGTAATTATTAAAGGAGTTTTCATAGCAATAGACAAAGGGAATTGCGTCCAAAAAATTAGAGATGAATTCGGTATTTTTATTAAAGCTCTTGTGACAATCGATATACTTGATAGGAAGGTTGTAATAAAATCATAAGAAAGTATTTCATAGGTGAATTGTATTTAGTGTAAGATAACTATGGTAGAAAGGGTAGCACAACACACCCATTGTCAAATATGTGGAAAAACAATACCAGTGTCAGAGACTCTTTGCTCTGATGAATGTAAACAGAAATATCAAGCTATGATTAAAAAAAGAAAAATACTCATTTACATAATGTATGCCTTGATATTTGTTATAATAGGTATGGTTTTAATTGGTAATCTATAAAAAATTTCTTTTGAGATTGAAATAAAAGAGAAGCTTTAAATTCACTTTTTTACTTTGCATTTTAAATGCTCGATATTACCTTTGTATTAATTATCCTTGGGGCAATAATGATCCTTGGATTTATTGGTAATTTTATCTTTAATAGAACTCAGATTCCTAGTATTGTATGGTTGCTTGTTTTTGGTTTGATTGTTGGATTTGTTTTTAATAAATATATTACAGCAAATCCAGACCTAATCATGACAATATCAAAATTTTTTGCAGCTGTTGCTATTGTTATTATATTGTTTGATGGAGGTATAAATACAGATTTATATCAGCTTTTTAAAGGGGCACCACGAGGATTATTCCTTTCCATAAGTGCATTTAGTTTGAGTGTTCTTGCAACCATGGTAATTGTTATTTTATTATCAGGGATAATAGTTCCGGGTGTATCATTGAGAAATACTATTGTAGTTGGTCTAATTCTTGGATCAATTATTGGGGGAACTAGTAGTCCCATAGTGATACCTTTAGTTAGTAGATTGAGAAATTTACAAGATAAAACAAAAATGGCACTAACAATTGAAAGTATAATTACTGATCCATTATGTATTGTTGTTGTTCTCGCAGCATTTTATATGATCACTTTTGCAGGCGGAATAGATATTGCACTCGGAATTCGTAACCTAGTAAGTACTTTTTCAGTTGGTGCTGTAATGGGATTTGTATTGGGTCTTAGCTGGTTACCAATTATGAATAGGGTGCGAAAAGAACAATTTTCTTATGTAATCACACTTGCTGTGGTGTTTCTTGTATACTCCTTGACAACAGTCCTTGTCGGAGTTGAAGAAGGAGGAGAGGGTGCAGGTGCAATTGCTTGTCTTGTATTTGGACTAGTATTAGGAAATGGAAAAAAAGTCTTAAAGATGCTTGATTATGGTGGAATGGGATTCGAGATGGATGAGGAAACAAAACACTTTCATTCATTAATCTCCTTTATCATAAGAACCTTCTTTTTCGTATATCTTGGTATGGTTGTAAGTTTTCAAAAAATTGAGTTTATACTATTTGGTATTGCTGTTTTGCTTATACTGATTTTAACAAGATATATTGCTATTCAAATCTCAACTTTTAAAGGGAGATTTCATGAAGAAGATAAACAAACTATGGTTGTAATGATGCCTAGAGGACTCGCAGCAGCAATACTTGCATTGAGTTTCGGTCCTGATCTTATCGAAAATCTAATGCCAGGAATGGATGGATTTTTTAAAGATACTGTATTTGTTGTAATTCTTGGAACTGCTATTCTTTGTACAGCAGGAATATCAATCATATCTTATAAATATAAACAAAAATTAAATCATGTAGAATCACATATTGATAAAAACAAAGAATCTAAAGAAAATAATTTATAAGGATTACTCACTTAATTCTTCTTGTAGATCGATAACCATTTCAGTTAATACATCTTCAAAAACCTGGTGGCGGTATTCCTTCATTGAACCATTTGCTAGATGTGCTCTAGCAACAAATTCTCTCCCATCTTTAATTATTTCAATATGACAAACAGTTTCCATGGTATACAGCCTGGTTTTTAACCCGTATTAATCAAATGTATTTATATTTTGCGCATAAGTTTAATGTTTAAAACCATTACATATACAGGAGGTGTTTAGCGCTGGTTAATATTAGAAAACCTGTGGTAGCGGATCAATTTTATTCTGGATCCGAAAATAGTTTAAGACAGCAAATAAAGGATTGTTTTTTAGATCCCCGTGGATGTGGAGAACTTCCAGAAATTACTCAGGGTGAAAAGAATATATTAGGTATGGTTGTACCACATGCTGGATTTATCTACTCTGGAGCGATCGCATCTCATTCATACTATCAACTTGCAAAAAATGGTTTTGCCAATACTTTTATAATCCTTGGTCCAAATCATACTGGGAGAGGGTCAGGTGTATCAGTAATGACTGGAGGAAAATGGGAAACCCCACTGGGTGAAATACCAATTAATTCAATGCTTGCAGAGAAGATTTATAGAGGAATTATTGACAAAGATGACGTGGCTCATACCTATGAACATAGTATAGAAGTACAGCTTCCGTTTCTTCAGTTTGTCGCTAATGATACTAAGTTTGATTTTGTCCCCCTTTGTATGATGATGCAAGATTTTGAAACATCATCGGAAGTAGGAAATATTTTAGCAAATACTATTAAAGAGTCAAAGAAAAACATAGTAATAATTGCAAGCAGTGATTTCTCCCATGCAGGATTTAATTATTCAAGCATGCCTCCACCAGGATTAAGAGTAGATGAATATGCTGAAAAACAAGACAAGATTGCATTAACTCAAATTTTAGAATTAAATCCAGAAGCTCTTATTCAAACAGTACATGATAAGAACATAACAATGTGTGGTTATGGACCAGTTTCAGCAATGGTGGTTGCAGCCAAAAAATTAGGAGCAAAAAAAGTAGAACTCTTAAAATATGGTACTTCTTATGAAGTATACCCAGGATCATCCTGTGTTGGCTATGGTTCGCTAATACTATATTAGGTGAATGTATGGAGGCAGTGAAAGACATTGATCTTAGAAAAAAAATGAGTTCAAACGATCTTATAAAAGAATTTTATAGGTCAGGAGGTTTTAGTGCAAAAAAGCTTGCGATTGGTGTTGATATATTAGAAAGAATGCTGAAGGATAATGATTGTATGAAATTCTTGTCATTTCCTGCTTGTATCGTTTCAACAGGTACTCGAGGCATTCTTAAAGAACTATTTAAAAAAAAATTATTCGATGTAATAATAACTACGGCAGGAACACTTGATCATGATCTTGCCAGAGTATGGAAGGATTATTATCATGGAACTTTTTTCGCCGACGATAAAGAACTGCATAAAAAGGGTATAAATCGTTTAGGTAATATTTTCATTCCGCATGAATGCTATGGCTCAATACTTGAAGAAAAAATGCAGCCTATATTACAAGAATTATTTTCATCAAAACAAAAAATATCGACTAAGGATCTAATCTGGGAATTTGGAAAAAGACTTGAAAAAGAAAAAAAAGGAAAAGATTCCCTAATTTATTGGGCATGGAAAAATGAAATACCTCTATTTGTGCCTGGTATCAGTGATGGAGCATTTGGCTCACAACTCTGGATGTACTATCAAGAACATAGAAATATTACAATCGATATTTTTAATGATGAACAAGAAATCTCTGATATTATTTTTAATGCTGATAAAACAGGAGCGCTTATTATTGGTGGTGGAATATCAAAACATCATACCATTTGGTGGAATCAGTTCAAAGGTGGTTTAGATTATGCAGTTTACGTAACAACTGCGGTTGAATATGATGGAAGTCTTAGTGGTGCCAAAACAAGGGAAGCAATTTCTTGGGGAAAAATAAAGGAAAAAGCTGACAATGTCACTATTGAGGGAGATGCAACTATTCTTATACCTTTGATGATTAGTGCATTATTTGAAAGATTATAGAAATTTTATTTGAATTATCATTTAAAATTTAATAATTACAATTGTTACTTATATTTTTTAAACTATCTTTAAATATTGAAAATTGCAAAAAAAATCGTCAAATTTTGCATATATATAATATTTTTTTCATTTTTCATAGTAAAATCAAAATCAATGATTACTATCAAAATATTTAACGTAACTTTTATATAAATCTTTTATATTTACTTGTTATATGGGGGAAAAATATGAACAATAACAATTGTATTAAATATTTGATTATTGCGATAATAACTTTGCTTTTTCTTTCGATATTGTCGTCTGTTGTGTCTTCTAAACATCTCGAAAATAATATCAAATCAGACGAATTTATAGAAATAAAACTAATTCAAAGTGAGAATTTTGCTAGTGAAGTTTGGGTTGATGATGACTATTATGATGGTGGTTATAATGGAGGACATACTTGGGGATATGACGCTTTTGATAATATTAGAGATGGAATTTTTAATGTTTCAGATAGTGGTACTGTTCATATACATGAAGGTATTTATGATCCATTCGAAATCGATGGAAGAACCGATATACTAATTAATTCAGTAGAAGGGGAAGAACCTGTTGTCGTTGGTAGCCAACAAGTATGGGATAGTACCGCATCTATCATGGTTAATTGTGTAATTTTTGTAAACGATTCAAATAATATTTATTTGCAGGGATTAGACATTCAAGGAAGTGGTTTAAATGGACGTAGTTATGCTGTTTTTTTATACTAAATCATCAGGAACAATAGACACGTGTATTGTTTCCCCCAACCAAAAGGGGAATATGGCGAATTTAGCTATTCGAGCTCACTTTAATTCATCAATTCAGGTTGAAAATTGTGTAATAAAAAATTACGGAAGAATTGGTATTTATATTCGAACAGGTACAACCTTAAATGCTATTAATAATAAAATAATTGGTCAGATATATACTGACGATGACGGTGATTACGTATCCTATGGAATAGAAGTTGAGGATTTAATGTATACTTCACATGCTACCATTCAATATAACGAAATATACAATCACGATCATATAGGAAACCCCACATGGAGTTCTGCAGCCATTATTGTTGATACACAGCCATTATTGTTGATACATGGAGATATTATCAAGTTACATCTGAAAACTGTTCTGCAATTATTGAGTACAATGATATCCATGATAATATGATAGGATTACAGATTGTACCTAATGAAAATATACATGTCAATCGAAATTTAATTCATAATCATAGCAGCCATGGAGCGGTAAGTGATCCTTATTGGAATGGAACGACATATGTTAATTATAACTTAAGTGCAGATAATAATTGGTGGGGAGATATAACAGGGCCATATCATCCAACAGATAATCCGGATGGAAAAGGAGATGAAATCACCGATTATGTCATTTATAAACCCTGGGTTAAATACAACGTTCCGATTATTAATATAACTACACCAGAAAACGGATTTTTATATATCAATATAAAAGATATTTTTAAACTTAAAATTCCATTCTTTACAAACTTAATAATTGGAAAAATTAAAGTTGAAGCAGATGCACCAGATTGTCTTTTTGGAATAAATAGAGTTGAATTTTATGTAGATGATGAACTTAAAATAACTGATTACAATGAACCTTATAGTTGGGATTGGGATGAACAAGAACTATTCCTTTTGTATACAATTAAAGTAATTACCTACGACAATGCTGGAAATAGTGCAATTGATGAAATTGGAGTGTGGAAATTCTTATAAACTTTAACCTTAAAATCAATCTAAGAATATCCCTTCTTTAATGTAAGTGTTAAATTTTTTTACAATATGTTTCACATAAACTGTAAATTTACTACCTCTTTGGTCTAATTTTTAGTAAGATTAAAATACCTGCTAGAATAAGAAATGGATGTGCTCTCCATTTTAACACTCTTATTTCATCTGATTGTACTTCTCCCAAATTATCATATGCTTTAACCTTTAGCTTATAAATACCACATATTAATTCATTCCATCTCCATTTGTATGGTTCTTTATAAAGTATTTCAACAGGTTCCTCCATTTTATTGATGTAAAATTCTACTTTTTCGATACCTGCAGATGAAGATGCATTTACTTCAATATTTATAGGACCATATACTATCGTACCAAAAGGTAACTCAAATTTTCCAATATTTCGAAGGTGGAAATAATTTTTAGACGGTTTAATTATAGCAACCTCTAAATCTGAAGAAGAAATTGTAGTGAAATTCCAAATAGAACCCTCTGTAGAAGCACCATGTTCATCCCGTGCAACAATCTTCCAATAATACTTGGAGTTAATATCAAGTGTACTAGGATCATAAGATGTATTAGTTTGATTATCAACAATTTTTGGTGGAGGACTACTATCACCAAAATAAACATCATAGGTTACAGTATCCCCATCTGGATCACCACCAGTCCAGCTTAGGCTAACATTAAGTAGAACATTAATTGAACCATCCTTTGGATACTCGTCGCTTGGTATATATGGTGGATTGTTCTCTATGCGATCAATTGCAGTTTCATCTACATATCCATCATGAATATTGTAAATAACCAATGTTACCTGAGTATTATTAGCTGTAATATCACCGAAATTATTACCTTGTTCATCTCCATGTTCTTTACCATCCCAAATAGTGGAGTCAGTATATTCTCCACCAGCATCTATTATTATCATATCATCAATAGCAAAATCCAAAAATCCAAAATGATATGCAGAACCATTATATGTAGTATATCTAGAAACTATCTCGGATATAAATACTCTAATACTTCCTTCGTAAGGTTCATCTTCATTATTTTTAATAGAAAGGTTAATCCGAATAGTAGCGTTTCCTAGCCATATTAAAGTTATATTTCCAGTAATA
>JABAOC010004389.1_pt2 | contig 52643 bp, 46 predicted proteins | sample 7062161 | NCBI WGS metagenome assembly JABAOC01 (sample SAMN14538625, study PRJNA623070) | marine sediment metagenome | biome: marine biome [ENVO:00000428]; feature: marine pelagic biome [ENVO:01000023]; material: deep marine sediment [ENVO:00002113] | place: India: Gulf of Khambhat ... | reverse complement strand
CCGCTGCGTCAGAGAAAGATAGACATCCCGCAATCGCTTGATCATTTCCTGAACAAATACGCTGACCAGATGGGAAAAGTGATCAAAGGACTTACTCCTGAAGCTTCCGAAATTCTTGTTAATTGTATATGGAAAGGAAACGTGCGTGAGTTAGCCAATGTGGTTGAACGAGCCGTCATTTTAGCGCAGGATCAATTAATCGGTGTTGAAAATCTACCGCCTGATTTTCGAGGAGAACCAGCGCCCCTTATTCCATCAGATGACTCGTTTGAAGAATCTATCAATCATTTCAAGAAACAACTCATCTTGAATGCACTACAAGAATCAGGAAATAACAAGGCTGAAGCGGCTCGAAAGTTGAAGATCAGTCGGGCATATTTGTTTCGGTTGTTGAATCAGTTAGGATTAAGAAACGTGTGACCCATGTCTATGGTATACTCAAAGCGAAGTGGTTTTCGGGTTTTAATCCTTGCTAAGGTTCCGAACCTTCGCAAGGGTTAATCGATTTGAATCCGAATACCAATTCATTTCAAGTATAAATCACACGCTTGCTGAATTATAAACCTGCCACATAAATTTCATTCTTCGTCCGAAACGTATGCAAAAGAATCTCCCCTCTCCTCAAATACGGTCGTTTCCTTTTATCGAGTCGGGGATAGAATAACGCATAATCGAGCATGTAAATCCGTTCGGAATACTCATCATAAAAACAGTAATTGATAAAGGAACCGCCGCAAACCTCTTTTTCGTTATGCCAGAGTGCGCTAAGTTTTCCAGCACGTTTTCCTAAAAATTCAACTTCTTCATAAACAGGCTCCACAAATTTTTCTTCAACCTGGTCGCCGCGATAGTATTTTGCACCAATTTCATTTCGTATCTTAATGCACCATTTTTTGGTAACCAGTGAGGGATCATCCGTGTCAATCCAATGCACGCTGATCCATTGTTCTGGGAAACTTTTGTAGAGCATTATGAAATTTTCATTTGAGTCTTCAATTTCAATCTTGAAGTCATCCTGAATCCTCAGCATCCAGCCATATTTATTGAGCAGGCGTTTCTCCATCACCTTTTCTTCGGCGCCCCGCACAAAAAATGCGGCTCGCACCTCTGTCCAGTAGTTGTCGTAGAGGCTGAACAGGTAGTTTTTATTCTCGCTTATTTTCTGAATCAATTCGGTTACATTTTTTGAAACCAGGAACATGATATACTGATCTCGTGCCCATTCGTCCTTTTTGATAAATAGATAATCGCTATTCTTCACTTTATCAATTAATTGTGGTTTAAGAATTGATTTTACGGCTTGCGAAACAGTTCCAGAGTCATCCAAAGTTGCCAGGAAAACCAGGTTTTTAAACCGCATAAAATTGTTGAAATCTTTGTGAATAATGGTAAATACGGTTTCATGTTGAGGGGTCACCAATGATCTTTCAAATGTTTCTCGTAATACAGGTTCGGTTGCGTGCCAGACTGTTGAATCCGCTAGCACGTAAATCTCAGCATCTGCTCCCCAGCCAGCTTTTCTGTTTGAATTTTCGCAACTCATGAATAAAGCGATGATTATTATAAGGAATAGTATTCGCAAAATTATTTTTATTCTCATTTTTAACACCCTCCAATTTATAATAAAAGTACTTATCCAAGACATCTATAATTCAAAAAACGCATCTATTTAGCTATTGGAAGTAATAGTGTTACAAACCAGGTTTCTTACAGAAACCTGGTTTGTTCGAATTTTTAATTCTCAAAATTATCGTGAGATAGTTTTAAAACTTCAGTTGACCAAACTAATACCAAAAACCTTGTCATTGCGCGGGAAGAACGACCGAAGCAATCCCATGTTTTTGAAAAGCTTGCTTCGCTATCGTTCGCAATGACTTTTTGACTCAATATTTGAAGACGCTCTTTATAGTTATTAGCGATCAGATCTAAAATTTTTCCAACCAAAAACCTTAATCACGACTGTCGTGTCATTCATGACGTGCAAGCATGAATTTGGTGGCGTATTTCCATTTTCATCGATCGCTTCAGTTGCCCAGGAGCCAAGTGTGATTTTATACTGTAATTCTGTGTCTTGATCAAATGAAAAGGTTTTTGTCCAACTTCCATTACTTTCCTTTTCAAGCGTAACGACACCAGGTTTCCAGTAAGCCAAATCTTTTTGATTACCTGTAATAAAAACCTGGGCAGAATCGGGCAATATCTCAGGAATTACTCTGAAAGTAACTTTTCGTGCTGGACTCAGTTGTTCCAGGAATGCGATGAACCTATCCACATCGGGATGATCCAGACCCTTATCACGAAACATCTGGAAATCTTCATTGATGATCTGTTTGAATTTTTTATAATTCAACATTTCATTGTGATTTTTAAGATACAAATCCTTCGCATTTTCAAATTGTCCTGCAAAAACATAAGCCTGTATCAAATTTGCCTGGAGCATCCTGCGACCAGGGGACAACTCGATTGCTTTTTGCAGATAGTCAATCGCTTTTTCTGGATTGTGGTTTACCAGCGACACCAATGAAAGTTTGTCATATCGATTCGCATTTGGGATATCCAATTTATCTGCTTGTTCTAAATATTCAAGTGCCAGTTTGTACTTATCAGCTTCGTAATAGATCAAGCCTAATTCCTCGTGCGCTTCTGAGGATTTGGGATATTTTTTCACCAAAGTTTCATAAATCTCAATAGCTTTCTTCATATCATTTTCTCGAAGAGCTTCCTGTCCCTTTCTCCGAGCCTCCATCAAGCCAGGAAACTTTTCTCTCATTTTCAATTTAAAGATGACTTTTTCAGGAATAGATTTGATTTCTTGCCAGTCGTTAGCTTCAAATATTTTTGAATCCACTTCAACATAAGCATTTTCTGAAGTCAATTTGATAACAGGGTCATAACCTTTATGCTTTAATATTGAATATGCCAAAACGGCTTGATCTTTCAAACTCCCTTGTTGAAACACCAGCACCTGATCTGCTGTCATTAATCGCTCTTCACTTTCAGGAAAAATTGATCCGAATCGAATATGTGATTTAATCCAATCGAACACATCCTGAACCGTTTCCAATTCCTCAGCCACAAATCTTGCTCCCGAAGTTCTGAAAGAGGCAGTGAGATAATATTCTGGATATTTCACATACAGACTCTGGTAAGCGTATTTGGCTAAATCTCCATATTCCGTGTGATCTTGATTTTTAAATATAGTTGCTTTTAACTGATCGGGATCCTGCAACGGAAAGTTGAAAGCTTGATTGTAATCAGGAAGAACCGATTCAAGTCCGAAATGATCGATAAAAGTTTGCATGAGTGATTTTTGACTGCTTAAGAAACCATTATCAAGAAAATCTGGTGCTATCCAAAAATTGACTTCTTTTATACTCTTATGATTGTAAATTCCTTCCATTGGGACGGCGCTGGGATTTCGAGGTACCGCAATTATGGCTGGCATAAAATCATAATTATTTATGAAAAGAATTTCACCCTCATATTTCACAAACGCCACGCCATGTCGTGCTTTGGGTAGCACAACTAACAGCAGAACCACATCATCGGGATTAGCACCAAGATGGATAAAAACACTGGAAAGGAAATTCGCCAACGTCATACACTTTCCAGAGATTTTTCCTGTATGAAGCCGCATCGCCTTCATTTCAGAGGGTATTAGTTTTTTAAATGTGGGACCTCCCCAGAAGTAGCTCAATCCCCACGGTTCATTTCCAGGGTAGCCTTGAAATTCTGGTCCCATCTGCGTATGGCTTAAATTTGCAACAGACCAATCCCTTAATTTTTGGATTTTTTCTTCTGTTGTTTTACAATCTCGAATGATCTCCTTCAATTCTGCTGCAACCTCAGCCGTCACCGGATCCATCAAGTTCGCCAGCATATATGGCGTGCTGACTCGATGATTGGAAGGATATAATTCGTAATGCCAACGGTTGATGCAACCCAGAATATCGCTTTCATTCAGTTCATTTTCATGTTTAGCTGCTTCAACATACTCGGTATTTAACTGAATTTCAATTTCAGTTGCATTTTCAATTGAAGATAATTGGTCAATTGTTTTGTATTGATGGTTCTTCGGTTGGGCAAAAATTCCAACAGAAGAAAATAATACAGTGGAAATAAATAGAAAGACGAGTACTTTTTTAAATTTTGGTTTCATGGTGGAACCTCCTAACTTTTCATTAGATAAATTTCCGACTGATGTGGTGGACCTGCCACATCAGGCGGAACTTTTGAATTTTTTCAACTAACAAGATCAAATAAAATTACTCAGATTTAGAAATGAGTTGTTTAAATCTCCAGCGAAGAACGAACCAGATTAAAGCTGAAAATAATAAAATAAGCAATCCGAAAAGTACCGTTATTAAAGATATGCCATATCCCTTGGCAACAATGGCTGGAGAAATATCACTGGCTCGTGAAATTGCCTCCATCGCTAGGTATAAGCCATGGAAATGTCCAAGAAATCCAAGTAAGACACTCATTCCGCCCCAGAATAAAATGGAATTGATGCCACTTTCCAATTTTGCATGGCTGAGGTCTGATTTAAAAAATAGATCGATTATCTTTTTTATTGATAGAACAATAATGATGATGGCAAATAGTAACAGCGGCCACATATAAAATCCGCCTTGCATGAATAGTGTTAACATGGTATTCTCCTTCATATTTTTTGTTTGTTATCCTTAGCTAAAATATTTAGCCGCCAACATAAAATGTACCAGATAATCACTGAAAAAATAAAATTTAATAATCCCCATATAATTTTAGAAAGGGATATAGCATAACCCCATGCAACGATTGAGGGAGAGGGATTCCTCGGCGAATCTGCAATACTTTGTATTGCCTGGAATAATCCCAAATAATGAAATAAAAAACCGAGCAGTGCACTTATGGCGCCCCAAAAGAGTATTGCATTTAAACCATGTTCAAGTTTTGTTTGGCTAAGTCTTTTCTTGATGAAAAGATCAACAAATTTTTTTAGTGATAAAATTACAATGACTAATGAGAGCATTAGTAATGGGAGCTTTAGGGCTCCGCCATCTAAAAAGAACTTTATCATGGTAATCTCCTTTCTAATAACATGTCCGAAATGATGACTAAAATCAGCCTTGCAATAGAACAGCAGCTTCAGCCCGTTCTATTTTCAAGACCTTGTTTATCAATATATACCAAATAAAAGCTATAAAAATCGTAGATACAAGCGTGAACATGATCAACGAAGAGCTTTTAATCATCCATGTTGTAATGTTACTCAATGTCTGACCAGAGCCTGCCTCTTGTGTAGTGATGATATAAGCAAGATGATTCATAAAAAGCAAGGCAGTATCCTCTGCCAGGAATAATTCCATGACGTACCCCATAGTTCCAATTACCAAATTTAACACTCCCATTCCAAAAATAAGGGATAAATCCGTTCTTAATTTCTTAATTTGATGATCTTTTTTGATGTAAAGCTGGTAAAACTTCGGAATTGAAATTAAAATCGCAGTGAGAGATGTTCCAAGTACAGGATAAATCCATTTGCTGGCTTGTAATAAGAATTGTGTTGAAAAAATTGCCTGAACACTGATCCCAACAACAAACAATAAAATAAAAACAAAAGCGACCCTTTCCCATCGAGTCTGGGCTTGAGCAGAAATTTTATCTAATAGTTTTCGGAATAGTGATTGATGAATTAGAACAAGGTCATTCAGCGCTTCGTCTTTTAAATCAATTTTTTCCTCAGCTTTTCGGGCGGCTTCTTTTTCGCTAAGTCCGCGGTTGAGGTAGAGTTGATATAAGTCTTGCAAATCAGTGGCAATTTCCAGAATGATGCGTGATTTGGTTGGTTGTGGCAAATCCAGCCGTTCATTAATGCTTTTTAACAATGGAGTGAACTGGTTCATTTTTCAATCCCTCCCACAATATCAAAAAATTCTTTAAAAAATTTTTTCCAGCCAGCTAACTGGCGTGTGGCATATTTCTTTCCTTTGGCAGTGAGATTATAATATTTTCGCTGTCTTTTGGGACCCTCCTGTTTCCATGTCCCTTTGATAAGTCCCTCCTTTTCTAATTTATGAAGAATGGGATAGAGCGTGCCATGATTGAATTTGAAAAGCCCATCGCTCTTGTCCTCTATCTCCAGCGCAATCTGGTAGCCATGTTTTTTTTCTGAAAACAAGACAGCCAGTATCAATATCTCATTGCAATTCTTTGTTAAAGACGATATTTCAATAATTGGTATGTCCATAAATATTAACCATATAAAATATGTCGATATTGTATATATAGATTCTTTATATATCGAAAGTCTATATATAAAACGTCAATATATTATTTTTGTTTCAAAATGTCAAGATCTTTTTTATTGTTTTAAAAATAACTTTTTCTTGATAATTTGAAAATCAAAGATTATATTTAAAATGTTTAAAACTTTTAACAGGATTGTTCAGGTTAAGGAGAAAATTTTAACCACAAAAGAACGTTTCAACAAAGTCTTGTGCTGTCAAAAACCAGTTCGAGTGCTGGACATGCATTTAAGTTCTTGGGAAGAAACGATTATGAAATGACATGATCCGCAGGGATTGACCGCATACTTCAAAACAAATATTGATGTCTAAGAATATCTTGGATTGGAGGGCATTATCGAAAAAATTAAAAAAAAATCAAAGAAATTCAGGAGGAACTGAAATCGATAGCCAAAACGCCTGCCAGTGAGTTGATTATCGATGAGACGGGACAGGCAAGGGACTGGTAGCGAATACCATTCATTACAACAGAGACTGCCAGGAAAAGCCTTATGTGGATGTCAACTCAGCAGCAATCCCAGAAAATTTAGTGGAGAGCGAGCTTTTCGCCATCGAAAAAGGCACGGCGACTGGCGTAAAAAAACGGATCGGAATGTTCGAGTAGGGCACGGTGGCACAATTTTCATTGATGAAATTGGTGATATGAGCCTATCATCCCAGGCTAAAATTCTGAGAGTCTTGGAATAATGACAGATTCGTCGAGTTGGAAGTAATCATAACATCCATATCGATATTCGAATCTTAGCAGCCACAAACAAGAATCTAAAGGAAGAGATCAAAAAGGGCACTTTTCGAGACGATTTGTACTATCGCTTGAGTGTTATCGAGAACAATCTCCCGCCGCTGCGTCAAAGAAAGGTAGATATCCCGCTATTGCTCGATCATTTCATGAATAAATACGCTGACCAGATGGGAAAAGTAATCAAAGGATTTACGCCAGAAGCGAAAGAAATTCCAGTTAACAATCCCTGGCAAGGAAACATGCGTGAATTAGCCAATGTGTTGGAACGAGCGGTTATTTTAACACAAGGTCAATTGATCGGCGTTGAAAATTTCTCCGCCTGATTATCTAGGGGAACCAGCGCCCCTAATTTCAGCAGGTAACTCGTTTGAAGAATCTATCAATCATTTCAAAAAGCATTTGATTTTGAATGCGCTACAAGAGTCGGGTAATAACAAAGCCGAAGTGGCTCGGAAGTTGAAGATCAATCGGGCTTATTTGTTTCGATTGTTGAATAAATTGGGGATCAGGTAATTGGGTAATTTGGCTAATTGGTTAATTAGCGCTGAACAACTATTACTGAAACTGTGATTTGCTTCCATCATATGATTTTTGAATAAAACATAGCTAATTTCATGCTTAAATTTACCCGTTGATACACCGGAGGAGTAATGCCAGTCAAATGGTTATCAAAACAAAAATGTCTGAAGCTTCTTGAAGTATCTGTCTATGGGAGATTAGCGACGTGTGATGTCGACCATCAACCCTATATAACCCCATTAAATTATATTCTGATTGAAAACAAAATCTATTTCCACTGTGGATTTGATGGCAGGAAAATTGAAAATATAAAAAATAATCAAAAGGTTTGTTTTGAAATTAGCCGACATGGAAAGCTTTATGCAGCGCCCAATACTAAAAATTTTTCCATGAGATTCTGGAGTATTTTAGTATTCGGCAAAGTTTCTCAAGTCAATGATGAAAATAAGAAACTTTTTGTTATGAATCGGTTAATGGAAAAATATGCATCGGATTATGATTATGTTCCGCTAACATTAGAAGATATGAAAACCTGTAATTTGATCGAAATTTCGATTGATGAAATAAGCGGTAAGGTTAGCGTCGATCCGAAGTAATTATAGATTAATTTGATAAAGATAATGAACTTATTAATCATCGAACCCTATTTTACTGGTTCTCACAAAGTCTGGGCAGAAGGATATCAAAAATTTAGTCAGCATCGTGTTAAAATCTTAAGTTTGAGTGGAAAATTCTGGAAATGGCGTATGCATGGTGGGGCTATTACTCTTGCAAACAAGGTCCTTGAGCACGATCTTTCGCCAGACCTTATTTTAGCCACCGACATGCTCGATCTGACTACCTTCCTTGCGCTGACACGAGACCGAACAGCTCGAATTCCTGTGGCAATTTATTTTCATGAAAATCAGATCAGTTATCCCTGGTCGCCTGAGGATCGGGATGTGATTCATAAACGTGATAAACATTATGGATTCACCAACTATACTTCAGCCTTGGCAGCCGATGCTGTATTTTTCAATTCTCATTACCATCAAGAAGATTTTTTATCAGAACTACATTGTTTCCTTAAACATTTTCCTGACTATCGGAATTTGGAGAATGTTGAAAAGATCGCTGCCAAAAGTAAGGTTTTGCATTTGGGACTGGACTTGGAACAATTTAATCAGTACAGACCGAAATATAGTGGAAAGGAAAGTTCTCACCCACCGCTTATTCTTTGGAATCACCGCTGGGAATACGATAAAAATCCAAAAGATTTCTTCCGAGCATTATTTGTTTTGGCTGAGCAAGGATTTGATTTTCAAGTTGCCATTCTGGGTGAAAATTTCAGTCAAACTCCGTTGGATTTTGAACAAGCCCGGGAAAAATTAAAGGAGAAAATCATTCACTATAGTTTTGTCGAAGATTTTGCTCAGTATGCGGAGTGGTTGCATCGTGCCGATATCATCCCTGTGACGTCGAATCAGGATTTTTTCGGCACCAGCGTCGTCTCTGCCATTTATTGTGGCTGTTATCCCATTCTTCCCAAAAGGTTGGCTTTCCCAGAAATATTTCCTTTTGATCTCTACCCCGATCATTTTTATAACAATCTTGATGAACTGGTCGATAAATTAACTAATGCGATAGTGGATATTAGCACGATTCGGTCACAAAATTTTTCATCGGTCGTTGAAAAATATTCATGGAGATCTATGGCTCCTAATTATGATAAAATATTTAAAAACCTTGTGGATAAAGTTAATAAAAAATTATAGATGGTAAAATCAGTAAATAAAAAGTTGAATCATCAATTAATCTAATACGCACTGATCCAAAACCCACATGGAAATAGTGATTGAAATAATTCAGTGTGTGTTTTTGATCCGTTGGAAAAGATTGAGGAAATTGATCTGCCGCCGCAATAACCAAAGCTCAATTTTAGGCTATCTGTGGAAATGCAAAGATATAAAGATGTTGTCCAGATCGAAATCATGTCATTTCGATACAATAATAATCGGCTACTGTGCACAACATCAAGTTGATCCATAAGATTTAAAATCAATAGTATATGACGAAGTTGCTTAACCTGTTTCTGTTAAATCCGTTGCACGTATTAGAAATGTAGTGGGCGTTTTTCAAATCCGTGTCGATGATCTTTTTAAACAGATCGAAATGTTAGCGGGTGGTGAAAAAATCGGAGCTTCGCTGGCAAAAATCCTGATCTCGCAAGTCAATTTTCTGAAGATGGACGAGTAGACCAACCATCTGGATATGGCATCCAGAGAAGCGCTGGAACCTGTGCTTGCCGAGTACGACTGAACGCTAATGATCATCTCTTAAGATCATTATTTTTTAGATAAAATTGTGCCTCGTCTGATTGAAATTAAAAATCATATCATCAAAGAATATGCGGAAATTACCCGAACTATTTAGAAAAACGGGAAGTCAAGCAGGAAGTCATATCCAAACACAAAGAGAAACCTCAAATTTTTTAAGAAAGACTTGTTTACTTTCCAAATATATTGTAAATTAGGGCAGTATAGTAGTCTATTTTACCATAAATTAGGAGAGTAGAATGTGATGATTAAAAACTTTATTAATCAGGAAATTATAATGTTCAAATCCCAAATATCTATTTCCTTAATATTGGGATTGTTGATTCTATTATCCTATTTTGATTCACTTCGTGCAACAAATATAAACCAAGAAAAGGATTCCTTCGAAGAAGTATATATATATCCAAAGGGTACGCGAAGAACAGTTATTTTAAAACCTACAAAGGAAATAAGAGATAACCTCCCCCTCCTTGAAATTTTCTTTGAAGATACCGATAATAAAAGAATTGTCGAAAAATTATTTGAGACTACATTCATGAGGAAGGCTGTCAAGTTGTATTTTCTGGTACAAAATTATCTGATCAATCAATGCGTTTTGAAGGCTCATGAACCCGCCTATCTTCTGCTGTCCAACACTCAGGGTGGATTCCCCAGATATGGGTTTTATTTAAAGAATGGGCAAGATTACCAAAATAAAGCGAATGTTCCATACATCGATCTGGTGAAAAATGACACCGATCCAGAAAATCATTTAGGTTCCATGACCCAAATTTATCCCCATGAAATGGGACACATTCTTTATCGGATGCTTGCCAAGACGACTGACGAACCAGTACCAGAACCCAGCGATATTCATTATATCAGCCTTACAACAGATTATCGAACCGCATTTAATGAAGGATTTGCCATCAATTTTGAAAATCTCGCCAGAGAATATGAATTCAACGAGGAATTAAAACAGGATATTTTTCATGATATTGAATTCATGAAAAACAGGATAAAGCACAAAGTGGCTGGTTATGATCGTGACTTTAGATTGCCACTCAGGCTTGATTATTATCGAACAACCATGATCTTATGGGATCAAAAGTTTGAAGACATTAAACGATACGAATGGGTGAAATCGGGACTGGCAAAATATAAGAATGAAACAATGAACTCAAGAAAGGTAGAAAAAGCCCGGTATTATCGAAATTCAGGAATCAGATGCGATAAAACCCACCTGAAACCTCTCCAACGAGCACTGGCTACCGAAGGTGTTATTTCGTCGTTCTTCTATAAATTGTTGGAAAGCGATTTAAAAAACAGCTACCTGAATCGAGAATTTTATGCTCAATTTCTGCTCAATGCAGAGAATCTCTCTTTCAATCCAGAACAAGTTTTTGCGCCATTTGAAAATGAATTGTTGAAGGTATTTGTTATCTTAGCCAAATATCTGGATACTAAAAAAACACAAAAATCACAATTAGTTGATTTTGTTAAAGGATATCTAGCGGAATTTCCTCAAGAGAAGGATGAAATTTTCAACGTTTTCCAATTCGCCACTGGATATAAAGTTCCTGATAAGATGGGACCAGAAGTCTGGATTTTAAATAAAGAACATGAGCACGGTTTCTTTGTGATGGACCAATTTGGTGGTAATTTCCTGCCTTTCTACACATTCAATTTAAACGCGGCCGATGTTTTCGATTTGCTCACTCTAAAAAAAGTTCCGAAAGATGAAGCGCAAAGAATACTTGATTACAGAGATAAAAAAGGTTTTATCACCGATCTGAATGAAATTTCTCAGATACCCGATGTCTCTCAACAAACCATTGAGATTTTACAAAATAGTGGCTACGATGCATCCTATTTAGAAAGTTTTGAAGAAGAAGATTTTTTCAACATTCCCAAAATGATATCGCTGACCATAGCTCATTTATTGTTGAGAGGTTTGTTGTATTTTCTGATATTCATATTGGTTTATTTTCTCTTCCTGAAAAAATTAGCCAGTCAAAAGAAATTCAGTTTTAAGATAATGATTCTAAAACTTCTAAAAATTTTATTATTCGTTTTCTTCGGACTGGTGAGTGTGATTTTTTCAGCGAATCCAATCACATTATTTTTAATATTCAGTTTAGTATTCATATCATTTGAGTTCATTGTCAGAAGAGATGTTTTCAAAAGAAAAGATGCCTTGATATCATCTTTTGTTATAACTGTAATGGTTTTTTACTCGGTATGGTAATCAATTTGAATGAAAATTATAACTCGTAAACTCAAAAGGAGAGGGAAATGAGATTAAATCGATTTAGTCTGTTCATTATTATTCATTCTATCATTTGTCTATTCGGAAGTCTATTAACTCGAGTTGCAATAGCTCAGTCCTCACAGCCTATTATGACTCCAGAACAACATTTTGGTTTTAAGCCTGGCATTAATCGCATGTTATTCGACTATGAAGAACTTATTAGTTATCTCCAAAAGCTTGACTCTGCTTCTCCAAGATTGAAAATGGTCGAAATCGGTAAATCTCCGATGGGAAGAACAATGTTCATTGCTTTTATTTCTTCTGAGGAGAATATTAATAATCTTGAAAGACTGAAAGAAATCAACCGAAAATTAGCTCTCGATCCGAACCTATCCGAATTTGAAAGAGAGTCTTTATTCAATGAAGGGAAGGTTTTCTTCTTAGCCACCCTTTCCATGCATTCAGGTGAGGTTGGTCCTGCTCAAGCTGCCCCTTTGATTGCACATGAGTTGGTTACAACTAACGATCCTCAAATATTAAAATGGCTGGATGCTGTGGTTTACATGATGGTTCCAAACCATAATCCTGATGGCATGGATATGGTTGTCGAACACTATCGAAAATACAAAGGGACGAAGTATGAAGGCAGTGCCATGCCTGGCGTTTATCATAAATATGTCGGGCATGACAATAATCGTGATTTTATTACCCTGACGCAGGAAGATACAAAAGCCATCTCCCGAATTTACAATTTGGAATGGTTCCCTCAGGTGATGGTGGAGAAACATCAGATGGGTTCGACGGGTCCAAGATACTTTGTTCCGCCTGCCCATGACCCCATCGCCGAGAATATCGATGCTGGTATCTGGAATTGGACAAAGATTTTCGGCTCCAATATGATTGCCGACATGACCGAAGCGGGCTTGGCAGGCGTGTGCCACAGTTACATTTTTGACGATTACTGGCCTGGTTCAACCGAAACATGTATCTGGAAAAATGTGATTGGTATGTTAACGGAAATGGCAAGCATCAAATATGCCACGCCAATCTTTGTCGAGGCGAATGAGCTGCGTGTTGGGGGCAAGGGTCTGTCTGAATATAAGAAGAGCATCAATATGCCGCTCCCCTGGCAGGGTGGTTGGTGGCGATTGAGCGATATGATCGAGTATGAAATTGCTTCTACGATGTCTCTGCTCAAAACGGCTTCTATTTATCGAGAAAAAATCCTTGAATTTCGGAATGATCTCTGTCGCAAAGAAGTGCAGAATGGGAAGACCAAACCACCTTATTATTATATTCTACCTTTAATGCAACATGATCAAAGCGAATTGGTGAGTCTGGTTAATCTACTCAGTGAACATGGCGTTACAGTTTATCGCCTCTCTTCATCGATTGCGCTCGAAAATAAATCTTTCAAAACAGGAGACATTGTTGTTCCGCTTGCTCAGCCGTTTAGGGCATTTATTAAAGAAGTTTTGGAAAAACAAGAGTATCCATTACGACATTATACACCCAATGGTGAAATCATCAAGCCTTACGATATTACGACTTGGTCGTTACCACTGCATAAAGGTGTTAAGTCGATTGAAATCAACAGCCGCTCAGAAAACTTCGAGAACCTTTTAATAGAAATTAAAGACGATTTTACTTTAAATAAAGAAATCCCGCAGAATTTTGGAGTCGCAATCTTTAATGTTAACAATAACGAAAGTTTTAAGGCTGCTTTTCAAGCGTTGAACCATGGTCTAAAAGTTGAGAGATTGAACAATAAAGAAAATTTAACTGAAGTAGAAATCCCAAAAGGGAGCTTTATAATTTATTATGATCCTCAGTTAAAAGCACTCATCAAAGAATTAAAATTGAGGCCGATTATTTTGAAAGAATCCGTCACATTTGAAACCACACCGATGAATGTGCCAAGGATTGCCCTGGTGGAGACCTTTTTCCATGATATGGATGCGGGTTGGACGCGGTATGTATTTGATAGCTATTCCATCCCGTTTACCGTTGTTCACCCAAGAGATTTTGAAAAGACCGATTTTGTCAAAGACTTTGATATTCTTGTGTTTCCCGATGCGGACAAATCCATTCTCATGGAAGGCAAATATAAATCTAAAGACGAATACTACGTCACAGATTATCCTCCTGAATACACCAAAGGCATCGGTAAAAAAGGAATGCAAAACGTGATGACTTTTATAGATAAAGGAGGACATATCATCGCCTGGGGGAGATCGACAGGTCTTTTTATGGGCAAGCTTGAAATCACTCGTGGCAAAGATGAAAAAGAGGAGTTTCAACTGCCTGTACGAGACGTTTCAGAAAACATTCAAAAAGCAGGTTTATATTGCCCAGGCTCGTTGATGAAAACGATTTTGTTAAAAGATCACCCTGTGACATTCGGCTTGCCCAACGAGATCGGTGTCTTTTTCAGAGGCAGACCCGTCTTTTCCACTTCAATTCCCAGTTTCGATATGGATCGTCGTGTTATTGGTAAATTTTCTGAGAAAGATATTTTGATGAGCGGCTACTGTGAGAAACAAGAGGTGATCGGCGATAAAACCAATTTAGTCTGGCTGAAGAAAGGGAAGGGACAACTCGTTCTGTTTGGTTTTAATCCCCAGTTCCGAGCTTCGACCAGTGTTGCTTTTAAGCTTTTGTTTAATGCGCTGCTTTTGCCAAAGATTGATTAATGATAACCTCCGAATGTTCTACCTTCGGAAGGTTACATTTTTGTAAAAATTTTCTCAACGGATAGAAAAACTCAACTGATTATAGTTATTTTTTTATTTGTTGGATTGTCTCTGACTTTTGGAGATTATCTATTTCTCATCAGACACTAACTAATAGAGGGAAAAGTTATGAGAAAAACAGCTATTGCCATTTTATTAGTCATATTGATTAGCAATATTATTTTCGCTCAAAAATCCAATCTAACTTACGTCGATCTACTTTGTACCAACTTGGAAAACCAACTCGCTATTCGGTTTGACAACTGGAAATACAACACTCAGATGATTCCAGATGCCTGGAGACCAAATTTTGATGATGTAGGATGGAAGATTTTAAAGATTAGTGAAAGCATTTATCCTGATTCCGCCTGGCTGCGCAAGACAATTATTATCCCGGATAAGATACTGGGAACGCCAGTGCAAGGCGGCGTTATTAAGCTACTGGTTTCTGTCGATGATGCTGGATTTTGTTGGATTAATGGTGAGAAAAAAGGTTTATTCAGATGGAATGGAGAATACGTATTAACCAAAGCCCCCAAACCAGGACAGGAATTTCATATTGCCATCAAAGCCATTAATACGGACGGTCCCATGCGACTGCTGGAGGCGAAATTGGATTGGGATAAAGTGAAACCACTAACGGACAGACTTCAGGATTACATTTTGAGTTTGAGAGTTGGACAAAAATTATTAAGCGATGATACCTATCTGAAAACCGGACGAATTCAATTGGATAGGGGCATTGATCATAGTTCAATCCCTCGTAAGCAACGCCTTAACTTTCGAAAACAATTGGAAGAAGCTGCCGGACTTGTAGAAGTATCCGCCTTAAAGAATGGTTACACCAAAGTTTTTGAAGCCTCACTGGAGAAATCTCGGCAGGCGTTAAAACCAGTCGGCGAATTTGCCAAAAAATTTACGTTAGTATTCGATTCTAATGCGCACATTGATTGCGCCTGGCTGTGGCGTTATCTGGAAACAATCAATGTTGCTAAAAACACCTTTAGTTCAGTGCTGGAGATGATGGAAGCTCATCCTGATTTCACGTACACTCAGAGTCAGGCGCATTTGTATTGGTGGATGGAAACCATGTTTCCTGATGTTTTTAAGCGGATTCAGCAAAGAGTAAAAGATGGTCGTTGGGAATTGATCGGCGGGATGTGGGTGGAACCAGACTGCAACCTCATCTCTGGCGAATCCTGGGCGAGGCAACTGCTTTACGGCAAACGCTATTTCAAAGAAAAATTTGGCGTTGATATTAAAAGTGGATATAATCCAGATTCTTTCGGATATAACTGGAATATGCCTCAGTTTTATCGCGATGCAGGCATTGATGCTTTCATCACGCAAAAGATTGGCTGGAATGACACCAATATGTTCCCTTATCGGCTGTTCTGGTGGCAGGGACCTGATAGTTCAAAACTGCTGACCTATTTCCCCAATAGTTATGTCAATGAAGTCAAAAATCCGTATTCACTTGTCGATTGGATGCGTCAGTTTGAAGCCAACACAGGATTTAAAAGAATGCTGGTGCTTTATGGCGTTGGTGATCATGGCGGTGGTCCAAATTTAGAAATGATCAATCGCATTGAGGAATTAAAAAAACTGGACATTTATCCAAATGTTGTTTATGGCACAACAGGAGAGTATCTTAAATGGATTCGCAGTCACGATCTTTCCGATTTGCCCGTCTGGAATGATGAACTCTATTTAGAATATCATCGTGGAACTTATACAACCCAATCAAACACGAAGAAACACCATCGGGAGAGCGAGCATCTGTTTGGCAATGCCGAACAATTGGCAACAATTGCCAGCCTGTATGGCAGAACTTACAATAACAAAAGGTTTCTTGAAGGCTGGCGTGGCATACTGTTCAATCAGTTTCATGATATCCTGCCCGGTTCAAGCATTTATCCCGTTTATAAAGATTCCGATGAGCTATATCATAAGAGCCAGGAGATTGCGCAGCTAGAATTGGAGAGTTCACTTCAGTTTATTGCTCAACAGGTAAACACCAGGGTGAAAAAAAATTTCCAACCTGTGCTGATTTACAATCCCCTCGCCTGGGAACGCACAGATATTGTTGAACTGGAACTGCCTGAAGATAATCGCCAGGTCTATTCCATATTTGATAAGGACGAGCAGGAAATCCCATCGCAGACTGTGACATCAGGATGTTGTTCCGTCAAAATTATATTTGTAGCCAAAAAAATTCCTGCCATGGGCTACACAATTTATGAACTTCGGACTCACAAGAATCCTAAATTATGGCAGAATTTGAAAGCATCAAAAAAATCATTGGAGAATGAATATTTCACTGTTCAGATCGACGAAAATACAGGCTGGATTAATAGTATCTATAACAAAAAAATAGAACGTGAAATTCTGGCTGGTCCTGGAAATGAACTGCAGTTATTTAAAGACACCCCAAGCGCCTGGGATGCCTGGAATATTGGGCTTGGTGAACGATATCCATCCACGTTTCGAAGCGCAGAATTAATGGAAACAGGTCCAGTTCGAGCGGTCCTTCGTGTGAAACACGATTTCTTGAAACCAGGCGTAGAAAAAAGTTATCCGACGCCAAACAATCCGAATAGTTATTTTACTCAGGATATTATTCTGTATAATGGAATCGATCGCATTGATTTTGTCACCGAAGCAGATTGGTGGGAAGAACATGTTATGTTGAAAGTGGCATTCGATGTGACGGCAGAGGATACCGTTGCCACTTATGAAATTCCCTTCGGTACGATTCAGCGTCCAACAACCATGCGCAATGACTGGGAAAAAGCTCGATTTGAAGTGAGCCACCAGCAATGGTCTGACTTAACCGATGCCAGCAAGGAATTTGGGGTCAGTCTGCTGAACCGTGCTAAATATGGTGGCGATATTCACGGAAGTATGATGCGCCTCAGTTTACTTCGCTCTCCCAAATGGCCTGATCCCATGGCGGATATGGGCAAACATCGAATCGAATATGCACTCTATCCACATGAACGATGCAGGAAAGGTGGTGGAACGATACGTAAAGGGTATGAGTACAATTATCCGCTTATCGCCAAACTGGTCGATTCGCATAAAGGTAAATTGCCCAGGACATACTCGTTTGTTTCGATTGAGCCAGCTAATGTTATATTACACACGGTTAAGAAGGCAGAACCTGACTTAAGTTTTTTTTCAAAGGTTTCAGTCGGGGAAGATATTTGGGTAATAAGATTGTTTGAAGCCTACGGCAAAGAGACAGAGGCAGTGATTTCGCTTCCGAAGGCTGTGAAGCGAGTTGTATTTTCCAATATTTTAGAGGAAGATATGGAACCGTTAGTCGTTTCCGGGAATCAGGTGAAGGTGAAATTGGATGCACATAAGATTGTAACAATTAAAGTGTGGTTGTGATTTAACCAAACCTCCCGAAGGTTATAAAACCTTCGGGAGGTTTTTTAGGAGGGAGGAAAAACAACAAATTAATAAACATGTCAATTCCTCAGCTATCGGCAATTCTGACTGGTACCCGAATGATTTTTCCAGGTTGTAACCGAATTGGATCACCAATTTTGTTCAATTTTTGAATGACCTTCCAGTTTGTCCCGTATCGCTTTTCGAGGTCGAACAGTGTCTCCCCAGGTTCAATTGGATGTTTGATGAGGTCAAATGATGGACTCATCATGAAATACTCATCGATCGATTCATCATTTCGCTGATCGTAACGATTGTCTTGCTCATTTCTATCTATTCCATCTTCGATACCATTCGGATTAACCACAATTCTAATCCATCCCTCTGTAAACGCAAATATTATGATGATGCTCCCAAATAAGATCACTAAAAAAAAGAGAATAAAGTTACGTATCATTTTTCTCACTCCCTTTGTGACATTTTCATAAAGAACTAATATATCACTTACCATAGCTCTATACCCTCCGTTAAGAATGATTAAGTGGGAATTATCACTCTCATCATAAACAAATCTAATGCCAAATTACCAATCTTTTAAAAAAAATTATTGAGTTCAAATTTTCAATAACTTATGATGATCTTTGATGACTATTTTGATAGAAAAAATTTTGATTAGGAATGTGATGCTGTGGGTTTACTTCAGAGGTTGTAGAAATTATACTTCAGATCCGAATTTAATTGTAGCACTGTAGGGCAAGATGCCATCTTGCCCTATTACTTATTTCTTTTGGTCATGGTTTAAAAAACACAACTTTAAAATGTTGCTTCTCCTTGTCGTTTATAAATCTATATCTTCAATTTTGGCAGTTGTCTCGAATTCGTCTGTAAACAAAATTATTGAAGATTGCATGAGTCTCAATAATTGCTCTATTGTCGCTCTTCTTTTATCAGCACCACTTTTAATCCAAAATTCCGTTTTTTTGAAAGCATAAGGTTTATTATCACCACATTTTCTTTAAATTGGTTCAGTGAGTCTTAACCATTATCTATGATATTATTAAGTTCATTGCAATCCATAGAGATATCCTCAATAAAGCAAGACTTAGTTTTAACTTTTAGCAACCTTTAATAAATATGAATCTGGTTCTGAGGTGCAAATTTGAAACTCAGTTATAATTTTAAATTAATTTTCATTTATTGTATCTAATCTAACTTTTTTTGTTCCAACGTATTCTCAAACACATCAAAAGCCTTTTGATCAAACAAACAAAATACGACTCTTTCAAGTCCAGTTTCGCCTTTCAGATAATTAATCGTCTCGGAAAGCATAATCTTTGCACAACGATCCAATGGATAACCAAAAATACCCGTGCTAATAGCAGGAAAAGAAATGGATTTCAGATTATTTTCATCTGCTACTTTTAAGCTGTTGAGTGTCGCATTTCTGAGTTTATTATCCTCATCTCCTTCACCCATTCGGGGACCAACAGCGTGAATGACTTGTTTTGCTTTCAGATTTCCCCCAGTTGTAATCACCGCGCCACCGACAAAAGTCCCTCCGATTTTATTACATTCTTCTTGAATCTTAGGTCCTCCTTTTCGTCGTATGGCACCAGCAACACCGCCACCGAGAATCAATTGCGCATTAGCAGCATTAACGATGGCATCAGTGTCCATTTCGGTGATGTCGCCTTTTAGCAGTTCTATCGAGCAATTATTAACTTTTTTCTGGATCATCGCTGTACTCCTTAAATTAATTCATTCCAAATGTGCAAATTAGTATAATTAGTTGGTGGTTGTTAATTTATCTTTCCCTCCCACCTGCCCACAGCCGTCTGCCAACTCTGTAAATTGCAATATATTAAAATTTCAATAATTTCCCCTATGGAATCACAACCGGTTTCCGATTCTGGTCGATGGCAACATAAGTAATCTCTGCCGATGTCACCTGAACCTGCTCATTAGGATTATCATAGCGATTGGCAACTACGTCAACTGCCACTGTAATGGAAGTCCTTCCTTTTCGGACCGTTCGAGTATAAAACGAAACCTGATCCCCAACAAAAACTGGCTGATGAAATTCCACTTTATTCATGGCCACCGTAACATAATTCATCGGTGCGGTCTTTCGGGCTTCTAATACACCAGCAAGATCAAGATAAGATAAAATCACTCCGCCAAAGACTGTTCCATAACGATTGGTATCTTTGGGCATCGGCATGATACGAAGAACTGGGTCTTGTTTATTCATAGCTTTCTCAATAATCATTACAATTGTGTGAATTCACCAGTTGCAGAGGGGAACACCGCCTGCTGACGTTCCAAAATAAATCGCTCGATTGTGATTTATTCCATGGATTCCTTACCTGTTTGACAGATCATAAGAAATTTTTAACTTATTTTCTCGTTCAAATCTTTCCAGAGCCAGTTGGATTAGTCGATTGATGAGTTCAGTATAAGAAATTCCACTTACTTCCCATAATTTGGGGTACATACTAATTTTTGTAAATCCAGGAATCGTATTGATTTCACTTACGAACAATTCTTTGTCATCTCTTAGAAAAAAATCCACTCGAGCCATGCCCTCGCAACATAACACTTTGAAGGCTTTAATTGAAAGACTTTGTACTTTTTTAATAATCGTCTTCGGGAGTTTGGCCGGTATTTCCAAGATAGCACCTTTTTCATCAATATATTTCGCTTCATAAGAATAAAATTCGTGCTGGGGGATCACTTCGCCAGGTAAGGAGGCAATTGGATCTTCGTTTCCGAGTACCGAACATTCAATTTCTCTTCCTTTAATGAACTCCTCAATTAGAATTTTGGAGTCGTACTGAAAAGCGTCCTCTATAGCTGGTTTAAACTGAGATTCATCTTTTATTTTGTAAATACCCACGGAAGAACCGAGATTGGCTGGTTTAACGAAGAACGGCAATCCCAGGTAGCTTTTAATCTGTACAAAATTAATTTCATCCATTGAAACTTTGTGGAAAACATAAAATTGGGGAACTGGGATCCCAGCGTCTCTAAGTAATCGTTTCATCACGTCTTTATCCATTCCTATAGCGGAACCCAAAACGCTAGCACCGACAAATGGAACATTGAATAGTTTCAATAAACCCTGTACCGTACCATCCTCGCCATAGGGACCATGAAGAACCGGGAAGACAACATCGACTGGTTCCATTGATTGGTGAGAAGTCAGACTAACTAGCTGTTCCTCTTTTTTTCCAGGAACAAGCGCTACATTAGTGTTTGTTTTATTTAAGGCAATCAATTTAGGATTTTCTGCATGTAACAGAAATCTTGAGGCCTCGTTCAGATACCACTGTCCTTGCTTATCTATACCGATTAATACAACTTCATATTTATCTTTATCAATAGCTTCAACAATATTTTTAGCAGATTGTAAAGAAACTTCATGTTCTGCTGATTTGCCCCCAAATAATATTGCGACCCGAATTTTTTTATTCACGATGCCAAATTTCCTATTTATTGAAATTTTCAAAACTAATTTTAATTATTTAAGTCATCCTATATATCTGAAAAAAATTAATAAAATTTTATTTTGACAGGATTAACATGATTAACCAGTTAATCGATAATGCTTGAAGCTCCAAATAATTTCTTTGATAATAACCTGCGCCACGGCAAACAACGGCACAGCCACTAACATTCCGAATATTCCGCCTAGATTGCTGCCGATTAAAATCACTATAATTACCAATAAAGGATGAATCTGAACACTTTTTGAAACAATAACAGGAGATATGAGGACATTGTCTAGAAGTTGAATCATGGCAAAGGCGATGATGATACCTAACACTGGTCCCAGGGACCCAGTCTCAACTATGGCGACTAATATAGCAGGTAAAGCTCCGACAATCGGACCAAAGTAGGGAATCATATTGGCTAAGCCAGCAATTATTCCAATGATAAAAAAATAGGGTACGTTCAAGGAATACAATGCAATAATCGATAAGGTGGCAATTATTGATGAAACCAGTAACTGTCCCCTGATGTAATTTCCCAGTTGTAAATTGATTTTATAAAGAAGATTGAGCGACATCTCAAAATAGCGATTGGGCACACATTGAATAATAAATTTTTTAATCCGTTGACCGTCTTTAAGCAAAAAAAATGTAATAAACGGCACTGTGACGAACATTGTAAACGAAGAAATGATTGAGAGAATTATGTTTAAGCTTTTCTGAATGAGAGATGTAAAGAAATCATGGAGCTTAATACTCACTTCATGAGCGATCTGTGGATTCTTTAAAACAGGAATTCGTTGTGTAAAAGTAATTTGTAATTTTTCGATTAAGGACTGTGGATTTTCATTTTCTATTGCTTGAGAAAGAGACTGAATTTCATGACTCAAACTGGGAATTAAAAGTTTGAAACCGATTACAATAATGCTTCCAAAAATCAAAAAAATGATTACAATCGCAGGTCCACGATTAATCCCTTGATTTTCCATTTCATTTACGAGAGGGGTTAATAGTAAAGACAATACTAAAGAAATTGCCAAAGGAGCAAGCAAAGATTTCACAAAAGGTATTAACCAGATCAATAAAATGATGGTTAAAATCGAGATTGCAAAACTTATTAGTCTTATTATAGATCGCCTGGTTAATACGATACTGACTTGATTGTCTTGATCGGAATTTGAATTATTTTTTTGTGGGTAAAGTGAAAAGTCTTTCATCGAATGATCACAGAATTTTCATATAATTGTTTTACTTCCTGCAATTCATCATTGCTTAATCTCAATCGCTCAGCAAGCATTTGCGCAAGCTTGAGTAATATTTTATTTCCGAGTCTTGGTTTTCTATTAATGAGATCGAAGAGATCTGGCCTGAATAGCCCTAAGAGGTCAGTATTTTCAAGTGCAACAGCAGTTGCTGATCGTGGTGATTCATCGAGGAGCGCCATTTCGCCACAGAATTCACCTGAGCGAAGTATTGCTAATTGCTCTCTCGTATCTTCGTCAAAGTTTTTATAAATACCAATTTTACCTTTTTCAATAACATACATTCCAACCCCTGGTTCACCTTCATAAAAAATAACCTCATTTTTTTTATAATGACGATGATGAATTATTCTTTTAAATTCCCGTAATTCACTTTTCTTAAGTCGGCTGAAAAAAGGAACTTTTTTTAATACAATATCGAGATTTACCTGATGTCTACCGTTTTTCTCAAAGATGTTATTCCAGTAGCTGTTTGGCATTCTGCTTCAAAAAATTATGTTTATAGCTGGCCCTTGAGGAATTACAATATGGGGCCGTTCCGATGCAAATTCCTGATTAATATAACACTCTCAAATTTATATGTCAAGGCAATTTTAATTTATATATAAATTTTATTTTTCTATTGATTTTATCTAATAAATCATTTATTTTATACGCTATGAAATTTTGTACCTATACAACAGTGTTAATATTATGGACGGCTCTCTTAATATCAATACTTTCTGCTCAGGGTGTTGATCGAAAACAACAGGAGAATCGACTTCAACAGATCAGGAAGGATATCAAGGATTATCGCAGCAAGTTTCAACGAGAGGAGCAAAAAGAAGTCCAGTTGTTAGATGCGCTTTCTCAATTAGATCGAGAAATTGATCTCACACATCAACTACTGACTGAATTGGAGAAAGAAGAGAAAAAGAAATCCAGGCAAATTAGTAAAACCAGTAGCGAACTTCAAACAACAAGGAATGAATTGCAACGGCTTCAGGAAATTTATGCGAAACGCATCGTTAGTTTTTATAAACATGGACGAATGAAGGATGTCGAATTGCTGCTTTCGACGAAGTCGTTTAATCAAACCTTGACCTGGTTTAAATTTCAGAAATTGATCGCCCAAAATGATCGGCGAAATTATGTGAATATTCTTAAGAAGAAAGAAAAAATAGATGTACAACGAAATAAACTTAAGGAAGAAGTTATTGCCCAACGTAAAATTATTAATGAAAAAAAAGATGAGGAAAAAAAATTAAGAGCGAACAGCAAGGAACGAAATCAATTATTGGCCCAGATTCAACAGAATAAAGAAATTTATTTGAAAAAGCTAAAGGAATATGAGATTTCAGCAAGTGAGATTCAACGGCTAATTAATTTAGAGGAAGATAAACGTCTGACTTTAGAAAAGGAAGGGATATTCCAAACTACGGATTTCCCCAATCTAAAAGGACGAATGATCTGGCCAACGAGGGGCCAAATTATAACTCGTTTTGGACGTCAGAAACATCCGAAATGGAATACTTTTACTGAAAGCATCGGGATTGAGATTCAGGCTGAACTTGGTCAGGGGGTCAGAGCAACTTACAAAGGTATTGTTACAGCAATTACCTGGCAAAGGGGTAGAGGCAATATCGTTATCATAAACCATTTAGGAGGTTATTTTACCGTCTATACCCATTTATCCCAAATTTTTGTTCAGGTCGATGAAGCTGTGGAAGAGGGGCAGGTTATTGGCAGTGTAGGAGATTCTGGTTCTCTTCGTGGCCCCATACTTCATTTCGAAATATGGAAAAATAATCAGGTTTTAGATCCAGAAGAGTGGTTGAGTTAATTTCGAGTTTCTATTGGGAGAAATTGATTGAATTGATTGGTCAAAATATCTATTATTTAAGCAAGTGGAGTGTTAGAGTAATGGATTGATAGAGTGTTGAAAAATAACTATCTGGATTGTTGCCTGAAGTTAATAATTCCAGTATTCCATTAATGCCTTACTCCCATATTCCACCAACAAGATTTTATAATTTAGAATGAATCAATACTATCTTTCATCTCTAAAATTTGAACATTGAAAATGAGTTTTGAGAATATCATCGGACAAAAGAGAGTTATTTCACTTCTAAAACGAACCTTACTTGGTCAACGGATGCCCCATGCGTTGTTATTGCACGGACCTAGAGGGGTGGGAAAAGAAGCCGTCGCATTGGAATTGGCCAAGGCTTTGTTTTGTCAAAATGATGAGATCTATTGTAATATTTGTAGCGATTGTAAACGAGTAGGGCAATTGTCTCATCCAGATTTGGTAGCGATTTTTCCTGCTCCAAAACAACTGAAAATCGAGGAACTTCAGTTAATCCGGGAAAGTATAGTAAAAAATCCTTATTATCGAACTCAGCTTTGGGCCAATCCTTTTATCTTGATAGATATTATTCGAAATCTTAAAAAGACGGTCGCTATGAAATCTTATGAGAATAAGGGACGAGTTGTTATAATGATGGAGGCCCATCGCATAACTACTGAAGCGGCCAATTCTTTACTCAAAATTCTCGAAGAACCGTTGGGCAAACTAACGATGGTGCTCATTTCGTCTCAGCCGAATTTATTATTACCGACTATCGTTTCACGATGTCAAAAAATTCGTTTTGATCCCTTAACCTGGTCGGATATTGAAGAAGCACTTATTGAACGAGAGAATATTAATCACGAGCAAGCCAAAATTATCGCTCGGATGAGTTTTGGCAGCTATCGACGGGCCTTGGAATTGTTAGACGAAAATGTTGATGAAAAACAGGATCTAATGATCGATATATTACGAAAAGCGTTAAGGCCAGATCTGGATATTTTGTTGATGGTGGAACATTTACTGAATCAAGAAGATAAAAAAACAATTAAGGATTTGATTGCACTCATGTTAGTCTGGTTTCGCGATGCAATGGTGCTGCAACTGCTCCAAAATCAGGATGATTATAGCGAAAAGATAATCAATATCGATCGTTTAGACATTTTAAAAAAATTCGTCACTAGTTTAGAACCTATTGATTATGATCAGTTGATCCCGAAAATTGAGCATGCAATCGAATTAATCGATAGAAATGTTTATTTAAATTTAATACTTCTACAGTTATTATTTGAATTGAAGAAGTTTATGAGGAGAAAAATTCATGTATGATAATATAGAAGTTGTGTTTAAAGGTGAGCGAAAACAGATTTATGCTAATCCGCAGCAATTTCCGTTTAAGGTAGGAAGCTATGTCATTGTCGAGGCGGATAAAGGGGAAGACCTGGGACAGGTTAACCAGGTCGGTGCTCTGCTTTCTATGAAGAAGAGTGATATGCCACTGAAATCGATTTTACGGAAGCCTGATAAAGAAGATTTATTAAAGTTAGAAGAAAATCGTGAAAAAGAAAAAAAGGCTTTCAAAGTATGCAAAGAAAAAATTGAAAAACACGGTTTAGATATGAAATTAGTCGATGTTGAATACCAATTTGATGGAAATAAAATTACTTTCTATTTTACGGCAGAAAGACGAGTTGATTTTCGGGAGTTAGTTAAAGATCTCGCTGCTCAGTATAAAGTTCGTATCGAATTGAGACAAATTGGAGTTCGTGATGAAGCCAGAAGGTTTGGAGGTTATGGAATATGTGGTAGAAAACTTTGCTGTACTTCTTTTCTGAAAGAGTTCGATCCTATCACGACGCAGTGCGCTAAGGAACAAAATTTATCACTTAATCCACAAAAGCTTTCTGGCGTTTGTGGTCGATTGATGTGCTGTTTGAACTATGAACGTGAGTTTTATCTGGAAGTGATTCAAAAGTTTCCACCACTTGAAAGCCAGGTGCAAACAGAAAAAGGTACAGGTATCGTGGATAAAATCGATGTCTTTAAAAATGAGGTGATTTTGAAGCATGAAAATGAGGAATATGAAAAACTTTCGTTAGAGGAAATCAATGCGTTGCTAGGAATAAATTCCAAATAACAAATTCCAATTTCCAAATTCTAACCATATTTTGTGAATTAATAGCAAGAGTTTTATTGTAAGTTATTTGGAATTTGCAGAATGAGTGTGATGCTGAATAGTTGACGGTGGAAATTTGTTTGATGGATCGATTAATAAATATTAATTAAAAGTTGCCCTCTAATATCCAGCGTTCATTTCGTCAACCTCGCTCACTTTTTGTTAATAGATTTTAATCGCAACAAAATTAGGTTTAATTGGTGTGGTGAATTTTATATTAATGAAAGGGTGTTTATTTTGGAAAATAAGGAAAAAATATTAGTTACCAGCGCATTACCGTATGCCAATGGTCCGATTCATCTCGGTCATTTAGCTGGTGCTTACCTGCCAGCGGACATTTATGTCAGATACCAACGGTTGAAAAAGAGAAACGTTATTTTTATCTGTGGTTCGGATGAACATGGAGTTCCTATTACAATTGCAGCGGAGAAACAAGGAATTTCTCCTCAAGAGATTGTCGATAAATATTACAAAATACATAAAGAATCGTTTGAAAAAGTGGGAATGAGTTTTGATAACTATTCCCGAACTTCATTGCCGTTTCATCATAAAAATTCTCAGCAGTTTTTCTTAAGACTCCATGAAAAAGGCTATTTGAGCGAAAAAACAATCAATCAATTTTATTGTGAACATTGCGACATGTTCTTAGCCGATCGATATATTGAAGGAACCTGCCCGATATGTTACGCTCGAGGCGCACGAGGTGACCAGTGCGATACTTGCGGGCGATCGATCGATCAGATCCAATTAATTAATCCAACCTGTGTGACATGTGGGAATAAACCAGTAATCAGGGAAACAAAACATTGGTTTATTAACTTGAAGGATTTACAACCACAAATTAAAGCCTGGTTGGATACGAAGAAACAATGGAAAGAGAATGTCCGCAATTTCTGTGAAGGATGGTTTAAAACCGGACTTGAAGATCGGGCGGTCACGCGCGATTTGCGTTGGGGAGTTCCTGTTCCTCTGCCTGGATATGAAGATAAAGTGCTGTATGTCTGGTTTGATGCACCGATTGGTTATATTTCTTCGACAATAGAATGGGCACAAAAAATCGGTCAGCCTGACAAGTGGAAAGAATATTGGGCTGATAAAGCTACGCGATTGATTCATTTTATTGGAAAAGATAATATTGTCTTTCATGCCATTATCTGGCCATTGATCTTGATGGGGCATGGTGAGTATGTATTGCCCGACAACATTCCGGCAAATGAATATTTAACACTCGAAGGAGGCAAAATTTCCACCAGTCGTAACTATGCCGTCTGGCTGGATGAATATCTGGAAAAGTTTCCACCAGATCCGTTACGTTACTGTTTGGCTGTTAACGCCCCGGAAACCAAAGATGCTGATTTTTCCTGGCGCGATTTTCAGCAACGAAGCAATAATGAACTGGCTGATATTCTTGGCAATTTTGCCAACCGAACTTTGACATTCTTGCAAAATAATTTTGATAATAAAGTTCCTCAACCAGGAAAACTCGATGAGTTAGACAAAGAAATGTTGTCCCGATTGACAAAGGCTACTGCAGAAATCGGAAATCTATTTGAAAATTTTGAAGTGCGAAAAGCAGTGACAGCTTTCATGGATTTAACCAGGTTTGCCAATAAATATTTCAACGACCAACAACCCTGGATTACTGTCAAAGAGGATCCACAAAAATGTGCCACAACGTTTTACATTTGTGTCCAAGTTTTAAAAGGTCTGGCGATTTTAATGGAACCTGTACTGCCTTACTCGGCAAGAAAATTATGGAAAATGCTTAATTTATCTGTACCTTTCGAAGATCAACTTTGGGATGAAGCCGGGAAGGCTGAAGTGCCAGTTGGTCATGAATTAAATGAGCCGGAAATATTATTCAAGAAATTAGAAGATGATATTATTGAATCTGAAATAGCAAAATTGAGATCAATAACTGAAAAAACAATTGAAAAACCAGAGGAAGAAGTTATGATTGAAAAGATTTCTCTTGAACAATTTCAAAAAATTGAACTTCAGGTTGCCAGAGTCATCGAGGCCGAAAAAGTAGAGAAGGCAGATAAGTTGCTCAAAATGAAAATAGATCTTGGCAATGAGCAACGGACGATCGTTGCGGGAATTGCTCTAAACTACAAGCCCAAAGAGATGATTGGCAAACAAATTGTCGTTGTGACCAATTTAGAACCGGCAAAAATTAGGGGAATCGAATCAAATGGTATGTTGTTAGCGGCAGTCGAGAAGAATGATCATTTGACGCTCATTGTACCAGAAGAAGAGATGCCCAATGGTACGAAGATTAGCTAGGATTTCATTTATAGATACTCATGCGCATCTCGATTTTGAACAATTTGATCAGGATCGAGATGCGGTTATCAAAAACGCCCATTTGGCGAATATAATATCCATCATAAACATTGGCATAAATTTAGATACATCCAAAAAGTCTATTGAATTGGCTGAAAAAAAAGCAACAAGTACTTCTTTAATAAATTAAAATACCACGAATTTCGCTAATTACGCTAATTTTGAATTTGGGTAATTCGTGTAATTAACGGTTCTCAAGACTATGATTAAAAGTAAAATTCGTCCTAAAAAAAGTTTAGGACAAAATTTTTTAAAAGATGAAAATATTGCCAGAAAGATCATCGCCAGCTTATCTTTAACACCAGATGATTCCGTTTTAGAGATCGGTCCAGGGACAGGAGTTTTGACAAAATATCTTATTCAAATCGCTTCAAAAGTTGTCGCAGTCGAAATCGATAAAAATTTAATTCAGCAACTTTTAAAACAGTACTGTTCCTCGACTAATTTCTTTCTTTATCATGATGACATATTGAAAGTTTCTTTTGAAGAAATTTTAGAAGGAAAAAAATCGTGGAAAGTTGTTGCAAATTTGCCCTATCATATCACCAGTCCTGTTCTTTTTAAATTGTTTAATCACAGATTTTTTTTTGACTGCGCGACGTTGATGGTTCAAAAAGAAGTGGCACAACGCATTGTTGCCAAACCTAGTTCGAAAGCTTATGGAATTCTCTCTGTTTTCAGTCAGTGTAATGCAGAGGTTAAAATCTTATTTGATGTTTCAAAGCATGTCTTCTTCCCTGAGCCTGACGTCATCTCGTCAGTTATGCGACTGGATTTTAAAAATATCGAGCCGTTTGACAGGAATGAGGAATACTTATTTCGCCAGATCGTCAAAGGTGTTTTTCGCCAGCGCAGAAAAATGTTGCGAAACGCTCTGCTTTCGATTCCTGAATTAAAGATAGATTTATGCCAGATTCATTTTGATCTAAAACAGCGCCCAGAGGAATTATCAGTATCCGACTTTATCGACTTAACTAAGCAGATAATGGCTTCACGTTGAGGGTGAAATATGGAAGAGATCGATCTGAAAGAAATTGTTGAAAATATATCCTATTTAGCTGATGCTAAAGATAACGCGATGATCCGCAATATGATTGTGGATCTGCGCCCTGCGGATCTGGCGGAGATTTTATACCATCTGAGTGATGACCATCGAACCCATATTTTTGATTTGTTGGATGCCGAGACGGCTTCGGACGTCATTAGCGAAATGGATGATGTTTCTCGGGATGAGATTTTGGAGGACATCGATGAGATTCGCCTTTCGGAAATCGTTGATGAAATGGATTCCGATGATGCCACCGACCTGGTTTCCGAACTTCCCGACGAAGTAGCTCAGAAAGTATTGGATCGAATTGATAAGGAAGATTCAGATGAAGTAAAAGAACTTCTCAGCCATGAAGAGGATACAGCCGGTGGTATCATGGCTAAAGAGTTCGTAGTGGTTAATCTCAATAGCACTGTGGATCAGGCAATTCAGGAGATTCGATCAAAAGCTGAAGAAGTTGAAGATATTTACTATGTTTATGTTGTCGATGATAGGTATCAACTGGTCGGCTTAATCGGACTTAAAGATTTAATATTGGCGAAAGCAAATACAAGAGTTGCGGAGATCATGGATCGGGCTGTAGTCTCGGTACCAACAGACGTTGATCAGGAAGAAGTGGCAAACATTGCCCGACGATACGATCTGGTCTCCATTCCCGTGGTTGATAGTATTGGACGTCTTGTCGGTCGAATTACCTTCGACGACGTCGCCGATGTTATGGAAGAAGAGGCGTCGGAAGATATTCAACGGATGGCTGGTATTTCGGATGAAGAAGAATTCAGAGAAAAATCAATTTTTCGAATATCTCAGGTCAGATTGCCATGGTTATTGGTAGGTTTCACCGGTGAGCTTGTATCGGCATACATTCTTCATCATTTTGAGGCTTCATTAGATCAAATTTTAGCGGCAGCCTTTTTTATTCCAATCATCATGGCAATGGGGGGAAATGCTGGAATTCAGTCGTCTACGATTATGGTTCGAGGCATGGCTACCGGCGAAATCGGCTTATATGATGTCAGGAAACGTCTGTGCAGAGAAATTTTTGTGTCTATTTTAAACGGACTACTTTGCGGTTTACTGCTATTTTTAGTCGTGACTTTTTGGTTGAAATTACCCAGATTTGGGTTAATTTTAGCAACTGTATTAATGATTGTCATTTTAAACGCTTCCTTCGTCGGAGCGTTTGTGCCGGTTATTTTAAGAAAAATCAAAATCGATCCGGCAATAGCTACCGGTCCGTTTATTACAACATCAAATGATGTGCTCGGATTGTTAATTTATTTGGGATTGATTACGGTTTTCATTCCTTATTTGAAGTAGAACAGATAATATCGATAGAATATGAACTAAATGCCTCTACAAAAAACAGAAGCTTTTGTCTTAAAAACCCAACGATCCGGAGAGACGAGTAAAATCGTCACCCTTTATTCTCCGAAATTGGGAAAATTTAAAGTCGTTGCCAAAGGATCTCGTGGGCTTAAAAGTCGATTTTATGGTTCACTGGAGCCTTTAAATCATATTTCGATTGTCTATTATTTTAAAGAAACGAGAGAAATCCAATTTTTAAGCCAAGCCGATATTATTCACACTTATGACAAGATCAAAGCTGATCTGCAAAAATATGCGCTGACAACGGTTTTCTGTGAGTTGATTGATCGTACAGAATTGGAGCAAGCGAATCCCTATCTATTTCAAGTCCTTATAGATGTGTTGAATGCTATTGATGAGGCTCAACAAGATTTAATCAATTTTTATTTTTGGTATTTATTAAAATTTTTAAAAATAAATGGGTTTAATCCTGATTTTAACCAATGTTCAGTATGCAAGACAAAAAATCCGTCGGAGAAGGTTCGGTTTTCAATCGTAAATGGGAATTTTAGTTGTAGCACTTGCAAAATCCAGGAACCGAATGCGATTTCTATGCCAATTGAAGCAATCCGATACCTTAGAAAGCTGCAGCTATCTCCCATAAAAGAGGTGGAATCGATAACAAGTATCGCTGTTAACGTTTGTGAGACGCTGCTTCTATCATTCCTCCAATATCATATTGAGGAAACAAAATATTTAAAATCATTGAAATTTTTAAGACAGATTCAGAGTAAAGGCTGATATTAAAAGTAAAGAACAGGATAAGGAACGGGTATGAAGATTCAATCTACTGAAATTATGGAGAAGATGGTCTCGTTATGTAAAAGACGAGGGTATATTTTTCAATCCAGTGAAATTTATGGCGGGATCACCAGTTGTTATGATTATGGACCTCTTGGCGTAACGCTGAAGAAAAATATTAAAGAGCAGTGGTGGAAAAGCATGGTTCAATTTCGGGACGATGTGGAAGGATTGGATGCTGCCATTTTGATGCATCCTCGGGTTTGGGAAGCTTCTGGACACGTGGAAGGGTTTACTGATCCATTGGTGGACTGTAAAGTGTGCAAACATCGCTTTCGTGCTGACCAAATTGCCACACCAGATAAGTGTCCTGACTGTGGCGGTGAGCTGACTGATGTACGTAAATTCAATCTCATGTTCAAAACCCACATGGGGCCCGTTGAAGAACAGGCTTCGATTGTATATTTGCGACCAGAAACAGCCCAGGGAATCTATGTGAATTTCCTCAATGTTCAAAAAGCAGTCCGTCAAAAAATCCCGTTTGGAATCGCTCAAATCGGAAAAGCGTTTCGCAATGAAATTACACCAGGGAATTTTACGTTCCGTACTCGTGAATTTGAGCAGATGGAAATGCAATTTTTCGTTAAACCTGGCACTGATGAAGAGTGGTTCGAATACTGGAAAGAAGAACGCATGAAATGGTATCATAACCTGGGAATTACCAAAGAAAAACTTCGATTTCACCAGCATTCAAAAGAGGAATTAGCCCATTATGCGGCCGCTGCTTTTGATATTGAATATGAATTTCCATTTGGAATGATGGAACTTGAAGGAGTTCATAATCGAACCGATTTTGACCTGAAACGGCATACAGAATATTCTGGCAAAGATATGTCCTATTTTGATGACCAGACACATGAACATTTCATCCCATATATTATTGAAACTTCGGCTGGTGTTGATCGAACTTTGCTCACCTGTTTGGTTGATGCTTACGAGGAACAGCAATTAGAAAAAGATACTCGCGTGGTGCTTCATCTTTCACCGAAGATCGCTCCCATTAAAGCTGGTATTTTTCCGCTGGTCAAGCGAGATGGTATGCCAGAATTGGCCCGTAAAATTGTTGACACCCTACGTCCGCATTACATGGTATTTTATGATGAAGGTGGCGCTGTCGGTCGCCGCTATCGTCGACAGGATGAGATCGGAACACCGTTTGGTATTACAGTTGATTCTCAATCATTGCAAGACCAGACAGTAACTATTCGGGAGAGAGATACGATGAAGCAAGATCGGGTGGCGATTGATCAGATTAAGCGGTATCTTGATGAGAGGATATTATATGTTGAATGATTAACAAAAAACTAAAAAATAAGATAGGATTTACACGATATTATCCAGTTGAATATATTTCTATCCTGATTATCTTGTAAATCCTGTTAAAAATTTAAATTTCCTGATTTACAATTATCGTTTATCGCATTTAGAAATATCCTTATAAAGTTAAAAAAATCATGACTTCCCGAGAACGTGTAAATTTAACTATAAACCATAAAGAACCCGACAAAATCCCTCTTGATTTAGGTGGCAGTGCTGTCACCGGGATGCATGTCAGTTCGGTTTATCTTCTCCGTCAGGCTTTAAAACTTGATGCACTGGGGACGCCAGTAAAAGTTATTGAACCATACCAGATGTTAGGTGAAATCAAACCTGATCTGATAGACGCACTTGGCGTTGACATTGTCCCTCTAGTCGGCCAGAAAACGATGTTCGGGTTCAAAAATGAAGGCTGGAAACCCTGGACGACTTTCGATGGAACGCCCGTTTTAGTTCCAGAAGGATTTAATACCGATCCAGAACAGAATGGCGATATTCTTTTGTATCCCGAGGGAGATAAATCGGCTCCAGCCAGCGGTTGCATGCCCAAAGGCGGTTGGTACTTTGACGCCATCGCGCGTCAACCGACAATTAACGATGACCATCTCAATGTTGAGGATAATTTAGAAGAGTTCGGTTACATTTCTAACGAAGACTTATCCTATTTCAAAAACAAAGCTGAACGGCTCTACAACGAAACAGATAAAGCTATTTTCGGTAGTTTTGGTGGCACCAGTTTTGGAGACATTGCCCTGGTGCCTGCGATGTGGCTGAAATATCCAAAGGGAATTCGTGATATCGAAGAATGGTATATCAGCACGGTTATCCGAAGGGATTATGTGTATAAAATTTTTGAACGTCAATGCGAAATCGCTCTTGCCAATCTGGAAAAGATTTATCAAGTTATCGGAAACAAGCTAGCTGCTGTTTTTGTCACAGGGACTGATTTTGGCATGCAAACGGGTACTTTTATCTCTAATCAAGTTTATCGGGATTTGTTCATGCCCTTTCATAAAATAGTAAATGATTGGATTCATGAACATACTCAATGGAAATCATTTATTCATTCATGCGGTTCTGTCTTTGCCCTGATCGATGATTTTATCGAAGCAGGTTTTGATATTTTGAATCCAGTCCAGTGTTCAGCAGCGGAGATGTTTCCTCAAAGATTGAAAAAGCAATTTACTGACCGAATTGTGTTTTGGGGCGGTGCCATTGATACACAGAAAACGTTGCCATTTGGAACTCCTGAGGATGTCCGGAATGAAGTTCTCGAACGGATCAAAATTTTCGCTCCAGGTGGTGGATTCATTTTTAATGCCATTCATAATATCCAGGCAAAGATCCCTGTGGAGAATTTATTAGCATTGTTTGAAACGTTTCAAGAATATCGACATTATCCACTGATTTAATCTGCGGTATGTTTGGAAATTAAGGGATACTTTAACAATCTCAAAACTGAAACAAAAGATATAAGTTATGCATTAAAGAGATGTATTATTTTAACTCCTGGGGGAATAATCACTTTAACTAAGGGAGGATAAAACATGCAAAGTAAAAGAACCGCTTATTCCCACCTACTTTTGGTTTTAATGGCATCGATATTACTGATTGGTACTACACATGCTCAAACCTTCGATGCCATCAAGAACCAGGTCAAGGAACATACCCTGCCCAATGGGATGACCTTCATTGTGCTGGAGCGCCCGGAGGTGCCAGTAATCTCTTTCCACACTTATGCCGATGTTGGTTCTGCCCAGGAAGTTTACGGTATCACTGGTATTTCGCATTTATTAGAGCACATGGCTTTTAAGGGCACCAAGATCGTAGGTACTAAGGATTATACGGCGGAGGCGAAACTATTGGATCAGTTAGATCAAATCTACAACCAATTAGTTCACGCCCAAAATGCCGTAAAACCGGATAGTGCTAAAATTAACACATTACAAGCCGAATTCGACCGAGTTAATAAGGCAGCGCATGAAATGGTAGCCGTGGATGAATACGGTGACCTGATGTCGGAACAGGGCGGGGTTGGTCTGAATGCCTATACCAGCAACGATGCCACCCAGTACGTCAATAGTCTTCCGTCCAATAAACTCGAATTCTGGATGGCAATGGAGTCTGATCGTTTCATGAATCCTATCTTTCGTGAATTTTTCGAGGAACGCAACGTGGTCATGGAGGAACGCCGCTTAGGCCTGGAAACCCAACCCAACGGTAAGTTGTTTGAGGATTTCATTGCAGTTGCGTTTAAAGCTCATCCTTATCGTCACGAAGTCATTGGTCACATGTCCGATTTGCGCCGTATCACGCGCAAGGATGTTGAAGATTATTTCCGCAGGTTTTATAGCCCTAACAACCTGACTGTTGCTATCGTTGGCGATGTCAAAGCGGATGAAGTTTTTCGAATGGCTGAAACATATTTTAGCCGTATTCCCAGTGATGTTAAGCCGGAACCCTTGCGAACCGAGGAACCAGAGCAATGGGGCGAGCGGCGTGTAACTGTGGAAGCGCAATCCCAACCGATTTTGATCATTGGTTATCATCGTCCTAATGTCACCAGCAATGAGGATTTGAGTTTTGATGCCATGGCAAATATTTTTGGTATCGGACGTTCATCCCGTATTTATAACAGTCTGGTGAAGGACAAAAAAATTGCAGTTCAAACCGGAGCCTTGAACGGCTGGCCAGGAAATAAATATCCGAACCTATTCGCTGTATATGCAGTGCCAGCAAAAGGTCATACGTCTGCCGAGTGCCTGGAAGCAATTGACCTGGAGATCGAAAAGCTTAAAATAGAATCCGTTAATCCAGAAGAGCTAACAAAATATAAACGCTATACTAAAAAATGGCTTATCGATCGTATGAAATCAAATAGACGCATGGCAGCCGCACTAACCTACTACGATATCATTTTTGGAGATTGGCGTAAAACTTTCGATCGCATCCAGGAAGTTGAAACCGTGAATGCGGCGGATATCCAGGCAATCGCACAAAAATATTTAGTTAAAAAGAATCGTACCATTGGCGAAATAATCCCGGAGAAGTAGTAATCCCTTCGTCAGGTTTAGAATAGTTTGCCCAGAGGAAAGGACAAACAGTGCCAAATCCAAAAACTTTATCTCTTATTCACTTTTAAATATAAGGAGATAATCCATGAATAAATATATCTCATCCCTTCATTTTATTATCATCTTAGTCCTGCTGGGCTCTTTACCAACGAGCATGTCTCTTGCCCAAAAAGGACCCAAAGATAAGTTCACATTTCCTCCCCTTCATAAGATCGAAATGCCAGACATTCAAAAAGTAACGCTGAAGAATGGTATGAAGCTTTATTTAGTAGAGGATCATCAATATCCCACCATTGATTTACGGGCGATGGTCGGTGGGGGTTCCATTTATGAGCCAGCAGATAAAATTGCCCTTGCCGCAATTACTGGAACCGTGCTTCGGACTGGTGGCACGGAAACTATGACTGGTGACGAAATTGACAAGTTATTGGAAACGCTTGGTGCTTCCGTGGAAACAAGTATTGGAGAGGGTACAGGTTACGCTTATGTTTCAGTTTTAAAAGAAGATATTGATAAGGGTATCGGAGTCCTTGCGGATATCCTGATGCATCCAGCTTTTCGGAAGGAAAAAATTGATCTGGCTAAGATCGAACAGCGCGCCTGGATTTCACGGCGCAATGACAATATCTGGCAGATCACCAATCGTGAGTTCAATTCACTCATTTATGGCAAAGATCATCCTTATGCACGCTACCCAGAATATGCGAACATTGAAGCGATCACCCGTGACGATATAGTGGCATTTTATAAGAAATATTTCTCCCCCAACAACATCATTTTTGCTGCCTGGGGAGATTTCAAAACCAAGGAGTTGCAGAAGAACCTGGAGACTGCTTTCGCCAAATGGCAGCCGACGAAAATCGAATTCCCAGAAAAGCCAAAAGTTGATTATCAGTACAAATACACTATCAACTTCGTACAAAAAAGTGATGTGAACCAGTCCCATATTCAAATGGGACACATCGGTGGTTTGATGAACGATCCGGATTATCCAGCGTTGGTTGTCATGAATCAGATTCTATCTTATGAGCGAATGTTCAAGGTCATCCGCACGCAGGAAGGATTAACATACGCGCCCTGGGGTTATTATGGTGCAGAATATGATCATCCTGGCGTTTTCAACTGTGGTACTCAAACCAAATCACAATCAACGGTCTATGCCATTCGCCTGATGCTCAAGGAAGTGAAGCGAATGACGGAAGAGGAAGTTACCGATGAAGAATTGACTCGTGCCAAGGACTCTTATTTAAATAGCTTTGTATTCAATTTTGACTCCAAAGCTAAAATTGTCAACCGCATGATGACTTATGCTTATTACAACTATCCTATGGACTTCATCGACAAGATCAAAGCTGGCGTCGAGAAGGTAACCAAAGCCGACATATTGAGAGTGGCGAAGAAATATCTCCATCCAAACGAGATGCAGATTCTGGTCGTGGGTAAGCAGGAGGACTTTGACGAGCCACTATCGGTATTGGGTAATGTAAATGAGATCGACATCACCATTCCCAAGTTCTAAAGAAATATGAACTGTAGGGTAAGATGGAGCCTTGCCCTACAGTTTCTATTAAAAAATTAGATCAAAACCAGGCTGCAAATAACTCCAAATCCCAAATATTAAAAGCTTGATAAACCCTTAATGAAACTATTTGATCGATCAAAATTACAATTTCTCCCATTATCTGCCAGAAAAAGTAAATCTTCAATCCAATCGATAACCATTAATCCAGATTCTATGCCTCCGCCCGTAGAAGAAAATAAGGTTCAACTCCTCGAAAAGATTTCGGAAAAGATCATTCAAGCCAAAAAGACCGGAAGTGCTATTATCGTCGCTTTTGGTGCTCATTTAATCAAGAATGGATTAGGATTAATTTTAAGCCGCTGGATTCAAGAAGGATTTGTTACCCATCTGGCAACCAATGGTGCTGGTTCGATTCATGATTGGGAATTTGCCTTTCATGGGAAATCAGAAGAGGATGTCAGAACCAATGTCCAGCAAGGTAAGTTCGGAATTTGGGAAGAAACTGATAAGTATATTAATTTAGCGTTGCTCGTTGGCGCCTCTCAAGGAAAAGGATATGGAGAAACGATAGCTGAACTCATTCATACGGATCGAATCATAATTCCTGACCGTGATGAAATCAAAAAACAAATTTTAGATGTTCCAACGAATAAAAAGCAAGAAGCAAAACAGATTGGTGGTTTGGTTGATCTTGGATCAGCGATGAATAGTTATTTCCAACAATTTGGAATTCAGTCAGGTGAAATTCACGTTGAACATCCATTCAAAAAATATAGCGTTCAAGAAACTGCTTATTTTTCAAAAATACCGATCACTGTTCATCCAGGTTTTGGGTATGACATCATCTATGCCAATCCCTATAATCATGGCGCTGCAATTGGCAGAACTGCTGAAGTCGACTGGTTGAGATTTGCTGATAGTGTCTCTGAATTGGAAGGAGGAGTCTATATTTCGATTGGTTCAGCAATCATGTCACCGATGATATTTGAAAAAGCGCTCTCGATGGCAAGAAATGTTGCCAAACAAAATAGGAAAGAGATAAAAGATTTTGTGATTGTAGTAAATGATATTCAGGATAGCGGCGATTGGAAGTGGGGAACGGGAATTGAGCCACCTAAAGATTCGCCTGCGTATTACTTAAGATTTTGCAAAACTTTTGATAGAATGGGAGCGAGGGAAGTGCATTATGTATGTATGGACAATCGAGTTTTTTTACCAAATCTGTATCATTGCTTAAAAGAGAAAGAAAAACAATCTGATCGTGAGTTTTCATGAAAACGCTCTACTCATGATATTCACTCAAATTTTTTGATGGAAGAATAATTGCATCAGGATCGACGGAAGATTTGGAACAATGCCCGAAGCAAATAATTATAGAAAAATTTACTCAGGAACGTAATGTTCAACCCGGTCAGTTATTATGTTTTGGTGATGGTTCAACAGAAATAGAGTACATGAATAAAATAGGAGGAGTCTGTGTTGGTGTTTTAACACCCGATCGCAGTCATTATGAATATCAGGGACATTTCACAATTGAACAAAAACGCAGACGACTGATCAATGCAAGTGCTCATATTTTAGTTCCGGATTTTCATTATGCTTCTAAACTTGTTTAAACTATTTGTTCTGAGTTAAAATAAACAAAAAAATTATGTAATGAAAAACATTTATCAGGAGGAACGAATGGAATATGTCCATTTAGGTCGCACCGGTTTAAAAGTAAGTCGTTTTTGTTTAGGTACTATGAATTTTGGTCCAGAAACGAACGAAAAAGATAGCTTCGCCATTATGGATAAGGCACTTGAATTGGGGATTAATTTTTTTGATACAGCTAATGTCTATGGCCGGAAAATCGGTGAAGGGATTACAGAAAAAATTATAGGTCGATGGCTAGCTCAGGGTGATGGGCGTCGTGAGAAGATTGTACTGGCAACAAAGGTTTACGGCAAAATGGGGGAAGGTCCTAATGATTCTCATTTATCTGCTTATCACATTAACCGCGCTTGTGAGGAAAGTCTAAAGCGTATGCAGACGGATCATGTAGATCTTTATCAGATGCATCATGTAGATCGGAATACACCCTGGGAGGAGATCTGGATGGCTATGGAACAACTTATACGAGAAGGGAAGATTATTTATGTTGGAAGCAGCAATTTTGCGGCTTGGAATATCGCCCGAGCTAATTGCATCGCTGATCAGCGTAATTTTATGGGATTGGTCTGTGAACAAAGCTTGTACAATCTAAAATCCAGAATGATTGAATTAGAAGTCATCCCTGTTTGTAAGGGCCTTGGTTTGGGACTAATCCCCTGGAGTCCTCTGGCTGGCGGCTTATTGGGTGGAATTCTGGAAGGAGTTAAAGAGAGGCGAAGAGCTTCTAAGCCTGTACAATCAGCTTTGGAAAAGCATCGGAGTCAAGTCGAGGCATACGAAAACTTTTGTCGTGAAATTGGAGAGAAATCAGCAGATGTGGCTTTAGCCTGGCTACTTCATAATCCAGTCGTTACAGCACCCATTATCGGTCCACGCACCATGGAGCAACTAACTGGCAGCTTACGTGCACTGGAAATTAAACTGGCTGATGAGCAAATAGCTACATTAGATGAAATCTGGCCAGGTCCAGGTGGACAGGCACCGGAGGCTTATGCATGGTAAAATGAAAATCTCCTGAAGATTTTAGAACCTTTGGGAGGTTTCGACTTAAAACCCAATGCAGTGAAGCTGCAATTGGAAATCAAAATAAACAGAATCGTGAATTATGCTAATTAAATTCGTGTAATTAGCCTTATTCTCGGTTAAAAATGTCTATAAAATTCTTTGCTAAAAACAAAGATTTAAACTGTAATATTATAACGAAGGGGACTTGAAATAATGAAAAAAATCTCAACCTCAAAAGCACCAATCCCTGGTGGACACTACTCACAGGGGATTGTTCACAATGGATTAGTATATGTATCTGGTCAATTGCCAATTGATCCTGATAGTGGCGAAAAAGTATTAAATTCGATAGAAGACCAGACTGAGCAAGCCATCAAAAATGTAACAGCAGTCCTGGAAGCATCTGGGAGTGGTCTTCACAAGGTTATTAAAACCACTGTCTATATCTCCAATATCCAATTATGGGATCAGGTCAATACAGTCTATGCTCGATATTTCGGTGATCATCGACCAGCCAGAGCAACCGTCCCCACCGGACCTTTGCACCATGGTTTCCAAATTGAAATAGAAGCGATTGCCGCTGTTGAAAACACTGAGGAGGAAGGAAGTGGACAAACTACCTGAAATTTCCGATATTCGAGAAGCACATCAACGAATCCGTCCTTACATTCATAAAACACCTGTTCTATCTTGCAAAGGATTAAATGAAATTATTGGAGCCACTTTATTTTTTAAATGTGAAAATTTTCAAAAGGTGGGAGCTTTTAAGTTTCGTGGGGCCTGTAATACAATATTTTCTCTATCAGATGATAAGGTATCAAAAGGTGTTGTCACCCACTCATCCGGAAATCATGCCGCAGCTTTAGCTTTGGCAGCAAGAAAAAGAGGAATCACGGCAAGAATTGTTATGCCTTGCAACGCACCGAAGGTAAAAATCGAAGCTGTAAAAAATTATGGTGGAATCATTACCTTTTGTCAGCCGAATTTGGCTTCACGAGAAGATACAGCAGCCCAAATAATCCATGAGACTGGTGCGACAATGATTCATCCATTTAACGATTATCGAATCATCGCAGGACAGGGAACCGCGGCCTTAGAATTAATGGAAGATATAGATGACCTCGATTATATCCTCGCTCCTGTTGGTGGTGGTGGTTTGCTCAGTGGGACCTCTATCGCAGCAAAAGCGCTGAATCCGAGAATAAAAGTAATCGGCTGCGAACCAAAGAATGCCGATGATGCCTATCGATCAATAAAAGCAGGACGAATTATTCAACCTGAAAATCCGAATACAATTGCTGATGGGCTCAAGACTTCTCTCGGTGATAAAACATTTCCTATCATTCAAGAATTTGTAGATGAAATTGCTTTAGTCACTGAAGAAGAAATCATTACTGCCATGCGGTATATCTTTGAACGGATGAAGATTATTATAGAGCCATCTTCGGCTGTGCCGTTTGCTGAACTTCTATCCAATGAATTAAATGTAACCGATAAAAGAGTGGGAATAATCATCTCTGGCGGGAATGTGGATTTCAGTAGATTTTTTGAGGAAATGGTAGGTAAGTAATATTTGAACAAAAACGTAACACAAGCTTCCAGCTTGTGAAAAAACATAAATCAGTTCATATTTTTTAGTCACAAATTGAATGGATTAGGATAGTTTTCCAATAGGGTAATAGTACGTGGCTTGGTATTCAAAGCTATCTCTATACGTCAATGTTGGACGGCACCATTTAAGTGATAAATCATAGTAGAATACAAATTAGGTGCATCAAACAGATTGCCCGTTTCAGAGTCTATCCTGAGTTTATTGAAAAATTCCCTTATTCAATTAAAATCCGCTTCAGCGTTAAGACTCTAACTCCAAGAAATATCTGCCATCAATAGTTACATTTATTCTGCCAGTGCACATTAAATAATCAGGATTTCTTTTCTTCAATAATTTTAACGCTTTCAATGGACTATTTGCTGTTCGTATTGTGAAACTCCCATCATTTGTCAAATCATCTAAGAGTGTATGTCCTTTCACCATATCTCCGATTAATAAAATCTCTTTCACGCCATATCCCCCTCAATTTTGTTCTCTATATTGATCATTTCCATGTTTTTCTTTATTGATTATGAAATTCCCGATTCTTTAAACAATTTGCTAAAATCATGCCAATAATATTACTTTCGAATCACTATGATAACATTGAAAAAGCAAATGTTTAGATCAATAACTATTATTAAGAAATCTTCTCATTAATAAATATTTTGTTCAAAATGAAACAGTGTTTTAGACTAGAACAGACTCGCTATCGATAATGAACGTTTTTTGCAGATTGGGATGTTTTTGTTCTTAAGCATCCCACAAAATCATCCTTAATGGGTGACTTAATCCGTGCATATTATCTATTTCTTTCTCTTTGAAGTCCAATTCCATTCTCAGGCTGGGATTAAGCTGTTGAGAATAAAGAAAATGTATTTTCGTGTTATGCTAAGTTTAATAAATACAGTGCAGTAGTTATTTTAAGAATCCCAATTAATTTTTTCTCACCTAAAGGTTTTAGCAAATCGCAATGACATTATTGTACATAAATAAATTGATACCATTTTAATTCTTTAACATCTTAAAAAAAATATTGACATTTATAATATTTTACTATAATTTTGGTGTTATTCTAAAATGTCAGAAAGATATCCGATTTCTGCCTTTTTATATTGATTTAGGTCGATTATCCATGAAGAAAATTAGACGCATGATAAAAATACGGAGATTAATAATTTTAATGATATGGCTTAAAGCTTTATTTATTATTAGTTGTGCTCCTCGATCTCTAAAACCGAGAATTTCGCATGCTGAAAGGCAAAAAATCTTTCAAGAATCCAATTCGAAGATGCAGGAAATCGATAGAAATATTCGTAACATAAAAATTAAACAATTTTTACATAAAATTCGTTTTTACCTTGGAACGCCATACAGATTTGGAGGTCACTCACGTTATGGGATGGACTGCTCAGGATTTGTGAAAACCATTTTTTACGAAAGTTTTAGTATAGATCTTCCCCACAATGCATATCAAATTTATCAAGCATGCCAAAATTTATCTACAACCGAGTTAAATTTAGGCGACTTAGTTTTTTTTCGAAATTCACATACAGGAAATATAAATCATGTAGGAATTTATTTAATTGACGATTATTTTGTCCATTCAAGCCTAAGTTATGGTGTGATCATCTCAAACTTAAAGGAAGATTATTATCAATCACGCTACGCAGGAGCGGGGAGGATGATTAATCTTAAAACAGAGTTCCTGGATGATAAGCAATAATTTTCCTAATTCTTTGATTAAGTGTAGTGACTACTCGCCGCATAAATAGTTTTGGAGGAGTGATGAAAATTGTTATTGTTGGTGCTGGAGCTGTTGGTGGTGTTATTGCAGGATATCTTTCTCATTTTAATTACAATATTCAACTTGTGTGTAAGCATCGCGAAATTTTAGAATCGATTGAGAACAATGGACTGCGCATCGAAGGTATAAAGGATCATATTATCAGCTATCCTGATACTGTGATAGATGTTTCTCAAATTACTGAGAAACCTGACATCGTTTTTCTGGCAACGAAAGCAAATGATGTAAAAGAGGTCGCCCAAATCATTGTCCCATTTCTGAAGGATGATACGGTAGTTGTATCTCTTCAGAATGGCATTTGCGTAGACCTGATCGCAGAAGTAGTCCAACCAGAACGGACAGTTGGCTGTGTTGTCGGCTGGAGTGCTATGATGCTGATCCCAGGACGATTAGAATTAACCTCAGATGGTGAATTTATTATAGGTGAACTTGATGGAGAAGTGACTCATCGGCTACTGATCATCAAATCAATGTTGGAAAAAATTTTTAAAGTAAAAATAAGTACCAACATCTATGGTGTACTTTATTCTAAATTGATAATCAATTCATGCATTACTACATTGGGTGCGATAAGCGGACTTTACTTGAGAGAACTGCTTAATCTAGATATTGTTCGCACCATTTTCTTGCACGTGCTGACTGAGGCCGTTCAGGTAGCTAAAGTTGCCCAAATAAAGCTCGAAAAAATATCTGGAAAAATTGATCTTTACAAATTTGTACTTACATCGAAAGAATTGCACAGTAATTTTTCTTTTTCTCTCTTAAAAAAACATCTCATGATTCAATTAATCGGATTAAAATATAGACGCTTAAAATCATCATCCCTCCAATCATTGGAACAAGCCAAACTGACTGAAATCGATTATCTCAATGGTTATATCGTTAAAAAAGCTCAACAATTTAATATCCCTGTCCCTATTAATGAAAAATTAGTATCCATTGTAAAAAATATTGAGGCAGGAAAAATGAAAATTGAGCGAAAAAATTTATACCATATATTAATATAATCTACTAGGAACCTGTTTGATCAAGGAAATGTTAAAAAAGTAACAAGGGTAATGTAAAAAAGATATGAAACAACTGTAGTTTGCGTGGAAAAAAGTTTAAGGAGGATATTTGTGGTGACTTTTCATCAAAAGTTGTTAGATCAATCTAAAGAGATATGGAACATAATCTTAAATCACAGATTTTTAAAAATGACTGCTGATGGAAGTATCCCCGATAGCACATTTAAAACATGGATGCGACAGGACTACATTTTCGTACAGGAAGCGATCCCTTTTATAGCAATTTTGTTAGCCAAAGCTCCTTTACATCTGCGATCAAATTTTATTGACATAATTACTGGGCTAAATACAGAATTAGGAATGTTCCGCAAAAACGCTGAAGCTCATGGTGTTAATCTTGAAAATATTACTCCATTTCCAGCATGTCATGCTTACTCACAATTTTTAATGAATACAGCTTATCAACGAAGTTTCGAGGAAGGATTTACTGTACTCTATGCTGCTGAAAAAGTTTATCTCGATTCCTGGATGGAAGTTAAAAAGAATTTGAAAGTCCAGAGTCCCTGGCAAGAATTTATTGATAATTGGACAAGCGATGGATTTCAGCAATATGTGGATTGGCTGGCTTCCACATTGGATGATTTAGCCCAAGGAAAGTCCGCACAAGCACTGAAAAAAATGGAAGAAATGTTTATAATAACAGCGAGATATGAATATCTATTCTGGGAAATGGCAGCAAAAGAAGAGGGCTGGCTAGTTTAAATAACAATAATTCATTTTTAAAGGTCTGTCCTAAAGCAACCTTAAAATGTCATTTCGAGAGTTAGTGAAAAATTTTTTTATTGAACTTATTAGATTTACAGATTTCTCCCTGTGGTCGAAATGACAACAACATTGGTTCTTGGGCAAGTTCTTAATAGCAAAATTGAACTTGTTAAAAAATTGAGCTAAAACTGGGGAACATCACTTTGTGCAAAACGATTCATTGAGTAAAGGCATTGGGAGGCATACCTTTTTGCCCGAGCAGGATCATTCCGTCTCTCAGACATGCTAATCACAATATATTTTTGATGCTCATAAAGAAGATAGAACCAACGCCGAATAGCATATTCATGGGTGACTTGAGTTCGGGAACCGTAGCCTTTCCAGAAAGGATCGCTGATGAGCCCACAATATTCCGCTACGGCAAATTCATTGCCCACATCTCCGAAACAGGCTCGATCAAAATCGAAGAGACAGGTGACATGACCCTCATCATCGACCAGCACATTTTCCACCCAGAGATCCATGTGGCACAATGTGGCCGGGCATTCAAAATCAAACACATCTTGATAATTTTCCAATAAATTCATGCCTAGCTTTTTATCATCTGAACGGTAGACACCACAGTTGACACAATCATCGAGCATCTTTTCCCACATCACGGCAAAGGCTTCTTGCCATGTAGATTGCGGTTCCATAGGACGGTGAGCGCCGATATAACCATATTTATTTGCGGTTATCGTATGCAATTGAGCAACGTATTGACCAAATTCCCTCAATGTACAATTTAACTGACGAGAATTTAACCTCATTTGCATTTCTGCCAGAGAACGTCCTGGCATACGATTCATGATTAGATAATCTCGCTCAATCAAAGTTCGGCCAAAATCATAAACTAAAATTGTGGGAATCGGGATATTGGTTTTCTTCTGGATGAGGCGATGAAGGGCAGGTTCCTGTCGCATCATCCTTTTCTCATAAAAAAGAAAAAGCATATCATCAGGTGGAGCTATGCGAATAACGAGGTCTTCGTACTCAGCCGGTGTTTCTACGAAATAAGTGGTGCTAAACCGTCCTGTTCCGGTTAGTTTTAAATTGAGAGGTATATGATCAAGATTTAATTTTCGACGAACTAATTTTTCTGCAACATGGATCATTTTATCAGTGTAGTTATTTTCTAAATATGAAGGTTATTCTGATTTCAGTGACTTCAAAAATAATCGCGCATCCTGAAGCATGTTGACATTATTGAACATGCAATATACCTGCTGCTCACCCTGACAAAATTGAACCAGCCGTTCTCGATCCTGATGTGTATATTGATAGCGGTAGCCGCCGATCCCGTGCAGGCGAAAGTATTCGAACAAACCTGCTTGTGCTAAATTCACAAAAGGGTCCACACAATGCACCAGATTTAGATTCTCGCAGATTGATTTGATCGTCTCATTCTGCCAATTCCCTCTCGGCTCCCAGAGAAGTGCGAGCCCAGTTCTATCAATATGTTGAAAAAAATGTCCCATGTTCTGAATGTTGATATCGTTTTGTTGAAAGCTAGCAGGGCATTGAAAGATAATTTTCGTCGCTTTTAATGCTATGGCACATTGCAAGGTTTGTTCCCAGGCTGCAAACACTTCATCAGTCGGTTTGAAAAAGCCATAAACACTCTTTTTTACTTCTGGTACAGTGTCTGTTAATCGGCGGTAAGTTGGACTGGACGGAAGATGTGTGATTAACTGCCAGGCTTTGAGTGTGAATTCGAATGATTCAGGCGCCAGTTGCCTCCATTTCTGGAGCGTTTCTAACTTTGGAGGCTGGTAAAATGTCTGTTGAATTTCCACAACCGTAAATTCCTGAAAATATCTCTCTTTTGATTCAGGAAAGCCACAGCAGCCGATTTTTATCTTTGATTTAGTCTTTTCTTGCATTGCTTTTTATCCTTGATTATTCATTTTCATAGTAAATGCCGAGATGAACGTCATGATAATCCCAACTGCTAGTTCTGATAATTTGTAAATCGAAGATGACCATATTTCAGGCGTAGACTTCACTAAAGCCGACAATCTATGCTAGAACTTCAGCACCAATAGGATATCCCCTTAGAGAGAGAAATTTTCCTTGTGTACAATGATCAATGTAATCTTATTCAGGATGAAATTGATCGGAAAAAATTTTGTTACCAAAGGCTATAAAAACATCCTGATCTCCCAAAAAAATACCTTACATTGGAATCATCCCTGTAATGGGATCTTTTTTTCAACAACCTGGCCATTCCCTTAGCTCTGTGAGCGGATTCCTGGCCCAGATTCATTCATATTCACTATTTGCGGCTAAAATAAAATTGGAAAAAAATGAAGGCTTATAAATTTTACTATACAGAGCTTCTCTTGTTTAGAAAACACCGTTCATCCCCACGATGGTCGACCATTCTGTATCAGTAATATATGGTTCATAAATCATACCAGAAACCATAGGTCCGAGAGAGACATGTTTTTACGAATCAGCATCCCATAGTATTAAAGTCTAGGACCAAAGGGAATGCCTATCCATAAATCTAAAAACCTAAAATAACCATACTTATCAAAAAATACACTGGGTAACTCCGGCATAAATTCTATAAGAGGGAAAAAGCGCCCATTATTAATAAAACCTGCTTTTAAATTAGATTTGTCTATGACACCTCCAATAAGTTCATCCTGGAGGTATTGTGTATTTGATGATGATTTCTTTTTTAGTTTTATAGAATTAGAGTCAAATCAGTAAACTAAATTGTTTACTTCAAAATCAGAAAGAAGAATAAAATAAAAATGTTTAAAATAATTTCTGATTTCATTCTCGCTTTCTCCATGTGTTAATTAACACCACTTAACTGTTCAACAATCCTTTTCTTTTTTCGCCACCAATTAGACCATTCTTTAGGAGTCTTAAAATTTTTTCTAGTTAGATTTTGTAACGCTTTACAAGCTTGCTGCTGTTCATCATCTGTCCCGACCCACATAATTTGAATAAGTCGTGGCACCAAAATGGGAATCTTGTTTTGTTCCAGATGTCGAAGCCAAACCCGAATCCGCTCATCGGGTTCATTCGCTGAAGTATCGGGTGCTGTACCTAAAATATTTTTTAAAGTCGTTTCGATATTTTTTCGTTTTTGTTCACTTGAGGTTTGGTGGTAAATCTGAAAGGTTCTCAATAAAAACTGATAATCGAGCGTCCATAAAACAGGGTCGAAACAATTTTGCAGATACCACAATTTCCATTCCATTAAATATTTTTGAATGATATCGATATCATTAAAATCTATTGGAGACATTGGAAAACCTGATATCATTTGGAGATACTGAACGGCGGCTTTAATCACCCATTTATTGCCTTCTTTATCTGGAGCTTTCAGATAGATGGGCAAACAATCCAAAAATAGATTAATGAAGTTATTCGTCGGAACCTGACTAACATGAACAGCTTTTTCATAATAATCATGCAACAAGAACGAGGCATCAGAATCGTATGGAAATCGGGATCGATCAAATTTCAGTCCTTTAAAATGTTGATTTTCGATTGCATAACTCTTTTTCGGTTTGATGAAAATTTTCGGATACATTGAAGTTCCCTTCAGGGCATACTGAAAAATCGTATAACATCCACCACGATTCTTGTATTCCTTTGTTAAAAAATGAGCAAGCCGATAGCTGCTCCTTCCAGGGTGACTTGTTGGCATGCCCTTTCTAAATAGATGAGCCGCTCCGTAAAAAATAAGAGCTTTATGATCGGGATGTGTTTCCAAATAACAGCATATTTGATCGGCTGAATATCGATCTCTTTCTCCAATTGAAAAAGTATCGCTAGAATTATTGTTTGAGTCAATAATTTTCTCAGGTCCAATAATTTGAAAATAAATTTTATGGTCTGAAGAAAGATCATTATTAATTTTTTTAATTTTGAAATGAAAATCACGTAGATCATAAAAAAATTCAACCTTATCAGTTGTGAAGGATACCACAAAATCTTCGGGTTCAACACAATCCATCAAATTACTAGAGTAAAAAAATCGATAAAGTCGCTGATTGGTTAAAGAATCCTGCTCAAGGAATAGGGTAATTTTTCGGGGTATTTGTTGATCTTTATTTTGATCGATCCTCTTTAGCCAATAATTTAAAAAGCTAATAACAATTTGGGAATAAAGTCCCTGACCATGTTCGTGGTCACCGAGCATAATGATTCTGTTTTTGCTGATTTTGTTCAACAGAAACGCATTCAAATCATATTGAGCGTACTTTTTAATTCGTTGCTCAACCAGCAACTCATCCGAAGGCGTATCCTGCTGACAGGCAAATAGGGTGACAATCGCTAGTACAACTATGACTTGAAGTTTGAAGTAAATTTTTTTCATCATACCATCTCTAATTGCCGATCGAGATTTTTTACTTGGTTAATGAATGCGGTATTCTACATAATTTAAAGATAATAGAGATTTAAATCAATGTCAATAGCAATTTTTAATATTTTATATTGGTTTTGTAACTTAATTTAACTATATTCATGTAGGACAAGATGGCATCTTGTCCTGCAAACATTGATCAAAAGTACAGCGTAGATTGAATGGGACACGATCTATGAATTAACACAGCATCATTTCATCAGATGTTCAGGAATTAGAATTTTGAATTTCAACGTTGCAACGTCTTCATAATCCAAAAGTATGGAAAAACAAAAACACACAAAAATCCCCTGGCTGGTTGTCAGCGATGGCAGCGGTAATGTGTTCGAAATCCCGGGCTTGGAAATGGTCTGCATGGGAATCAATGAAAAACTTATTACCAATCCAGACGAACTGATACCGATTCCGTATGGCAGTGTACTGGTGGAATTGCCTGATCGGTATCCTATTGGCTATGATCGGAAACGAGACAAATTTGTCACATTGAAAAAATATCGGGGACGTCCCGTGATTGCTGCTTCCGTGTTTATGGCGCCAGCCTATACGCAGTTGTATCGCACAGCTTATCAGACCAAGCCAAATGCCGTGAAATTGCCACTTTTTGCCTACACCCCAGTCGGTTGGAAAAACGATCAGTTCTGGGCACCAGCCATACGTTTGGATGATGATATTCGGCAGGATCTGCTTCATTTTAATCATGATTTGATTGAAAAAACCGCACAACAAGTAGTAGAAAAATTTCCAAATAATCGATTGGTGGAACATCTGGTCAACAATTGTGTACGTCGATACTATTGCCCAGCAGCGCAAAATTTTGTGCTGGGAAGATGGGAGTGTCCCGTGCCGACCAGTCCGTCATGCAATGCAAAGTGCATCGGCTGTATTTCAAAGCAGCCCAAAGATGGCGTACCCGTCACGCAAAATCGAATTACATTTGTTCCAACCGTCGACGAAATACTGGAATTCGCAGTTCCCCATCTGGAAAATGCGCCTCGAGCCATAATCAGTTTTGGTCAGGGCTGCGAAGGGGAGCCACTTTTGCAGGGTGATTTATTGGAAGCATCGATTCGTAAAATTCGCGATGTCACCTCCAAAGGAACCATCAATTTGAACACCAATGCTTGTTACCCTGATGTGATCGAACGGCTCGGTCAGGTAGGTTTGGACAGCATACGCATCAGCTTGAACAGCGCCCAGCCCGAATTGTATCTCAAATATTATCGACCAAACGATTATGGATTTGAAGACGTATTAGAATCCATGAAAATCATACGCCGACACAATCGCTGGATTTCTTTGAACTACTTCATCTTTCCTGGTTTGACAGACGATCCTGCTGAAATGGAACAGTTAATCAAAATCGTTAAGGATTATTGGGTTAATTACATCCAGATGCGGAATTTGAATATTGATCCTGAATGGTATATTCGAGAAATAGAGTTGGATCGGAAAACATCAAAGGCTGTTGGCATTTTGAATTGGCAACGAACCATCAAAGAAAGGGCGCCATGGATTCGGTTTGGTTATTATAATCCGCCGAAAGAGGATTGGTAAAGTGCCAGATCCTCAAAGGTCTCTGAAACCTTATGTATTTAAAGTTAAAAGTTCATAAGATTATTGTTGAACCTTTCTGATAGATCTGGTATCATAGCAGAAGAGGAGGAACTGACCTTGGGTCCCAGAATCCATCTTTGAGTTTATCCTTTCCGCCAGGTTAAAGTCGGAGAATAACTTGTCGCTCAGACGACGTATTTAACACAAGGGTGATGTTTCCTGGCAGTTATTTTTCATCCATCTTGAGAGGAGTTTTCAATGAGCAATTACTTTTTAGGCAGTGACGCCAGTAAAAGCTAGGCTGAATTTGTCATACTGGATGCCAATAAATAAGTGGTTATCGAAAATTTTCAACTGGATGATACCCATGAAGGT
>JABAOC010007306.1_pt1 | contig 52815 bp, 49 predicted proteins | sample 7062161 | NCBI WGS metagenome assembly JABAOC01 (sample SAMN14538625, study PRJNA623070) | marine sediment metagenome | biome: marine biome [ENVO:00000428]; feature: marine pelagic biome [ENVO:01000023]; material: deep marine sediment [ENVO:00002113] | place: India: Gulf of Khambhat ... | reverse complement strand
ATAGTCAGATCCAATGGAGCCCTTGATTATTCCAAGAAGAAAGCCCAAGAATATTCGATTCACTCCAAGACTCTCATCCAAAAGATGCCTCCCTCAGTTTATCGAGATGCCTTGGCTCTGTTTCCCGATTACATCCTCAACAGAAACAAATAACAGGGCATCCTTCATGCTTTTCAAACCATTTGCTATCCGTTAAAAAATGACAGAAATCGAAGTCAAAATTGAGATAAGAGATATCGATAGGATCAAAGACAAGATTTCATCCCTTGGTGCTAAGCTGATAAAAGATCGCTATCTTGAGGAAAACACACTTTACGATTTTCCTGCACAACCGCTTTACAGCCGGCGTCAGGCACTAAGACTTCGAACAGCTAATAAAAAAACATTTTTGGCTTTAAAGGGCCCGCCTCAAAAATCCAGAAAATTCAAAATCCGTGAAGAATATCAAACAGAAGTCAAAAATGCAAAAGACATAAAAAAAATCCTGAAAGAATTGGGATTGATTCCTACCTTCATGTACAAAAAATACCGGTCGGTCTACAGAATGAATCGTTTAAAAATTTGCCTGGATGAGACATCTTTCGGAATATTCATGGAACTTGAAGGTGAGCGAAACGAGATCGTCAAAGTCGCAAATGCATTGGGCTTTTCAAAAAAGGAATTCATCAAATTGGATTACATCCAATTGATGAGGCAGAGAGAAGTAGAGGATTAAAATATCTATTTCTTGCTGGATTTCTTTGTTTTTTTCCCGGACTCTTCCTTTTTCTGTTCCGGGACTTCCTCTATTTTTTCCGCTTCTTCTTGTTTCGCAGGTTTTTCCTCCTTTTCTTCTTCTATTTCCTCCCCGATAAACATCTCTTCCTCTTCCGATGAAGTCTCCTCGGGAGAGGACTTAACAATTTCATAATCGACAAGGCCTCGTTTAATCTCCTCCTGGGCAATCCTGATGAAATTTTTCGACTTGGTTTTGATCAGGGGTTTCGCTCCCCTTAGAAGCTGCTTCGCTCTCATGGAAGCTAAAATGACGTACCTGAATTTGCTGTCGATATCACCGTAATTTTTCAAATATGCTGCTCTCCTCGGTTCTTAATCTCATAGTCTCTGTATAAACATGTAAAATATCAGAATTTGCTGAGTAATTCAATATTTATATTTCCTGAAATCTTTTCATTGAACTTTCTTCTGTGCTAAAATGTGAATTCTTCAAAGATGTACCAAACGAATGCAGAAAGAATGATTCCCCACCTCTCCCTACGCAAGGGAAGAGACAAGACTATTTGGGCTGTCGGAGGCGGCAAGGGAGGCACAGGAAAAAGCTTCATTTCTGCCAGCCTGGCGATTCATCTTTCTGACCTTGAAAACGATGTCGCGTTGATCGACGCAGATTTGGGGGGTCCGAACCTTCACACCTTTCTGGGTATGAAAGAGACAAACCTTGACCTGGGAGATTTTATTTCGAACAAAGTTCCCCATCTCAAGGATACTGTCATTCTCACTCCGTTCAAAGGCCTTAAACTGATAAAGGGAACCGAGAACCTCCTTTTCATGGCTAATCTAAACTACTACAAAAAATTGAAACTGATCAGGCACATAAAGACATTCGATGACAAAAGAGTTATCGTTGACATTGGAACGGGAGCATCTTACAACTGTGTGGATTTTTTCCTTCTTTCCAATCCAGGAATTCTGGTGGTAAATCCGGAGCCCACCTCCATCGAGAATGCTTATTACTTTTTGAAATCATGTATCATCAGGATCCTTAAACTGCACACCGATTTTTACCGTGTTGAAGACCTCGTGAACAAAATCACCTCCCATATCAAGGACAATTCAAAATCCATCTACAGTTTTTTGAATGAGATCATATCTCATGATAAAAACTATGCCCATATTTTATACAAAGCGCTCAAAAGATTTAGGCCCTGCTTGATCATCAATAAAGCAAGAAATGAGAGGGATTTTCTCCTGGGACAATCCATCGTGGATGTGGTTAAAAAATATCTCATCGTGGATCTCAACTTCCTGGGGGCTATCCCTTATGATGAGAGAGTCCACCTCAGTTTAAAGAACATGACACCTTTTTTGAGCGCCTATCCGGATTCTGAAGTTTCTCTTTCCTTCAGATCCATCGTTAACAAGCTGGTGTACAGAGAAAATTGATCCTCTCAACCAACGGCTGACATCATGAAGATCAAAAATGTCGATGAAATGGATTACTACGAGCTTCTGAATATCGGAAGGACTGCATCGGTCCAGGAAGTCGAAAGAGCCTATCACCTATGCAAGGCCACCTATCAGAAGGACTCGATCGCGCATTACAGCCTCGTCTCCGAGGAAGAAAGAAAAGCCATAGTAAACCGGATCGATAAAGCATATGATATTCTGAAAGATTCCCGTAAGAGAAAATTATACGATCTCAAGATGTTCGAAAGTAAAGAGGGTTACAAAGAGAAAGCCTTTTTCCGCAGATCCATGGAAAAATTGGTTATCGAAGACACGGCAGACAAAGTCAGCTTCTGGAGAAAATTGCTATACAGACTCTTCTCTCCCAGAAAAAAATAACGTCTTATCGAATCAGGTCATATACAAGCTGGCCGTCACTCATGACGGCGAAAGATTTTTGATCGGATTGTCCCGGGTCAGATTTTCTCAATTCTTGATGACGATGTCATCTTCTGTATCAAAGGTTTTGTCCTTTCCTGCGGAAACGAGGCGAAAGTTCGAGTCTGAAATCCTTTCGTATTTTATGGGATTCCCCCATGCATCAGATTCGACATAGATGGAACGATTGAAGGTTTGAACTTCTCTGAGGTTACTGGGAGTCCTTCCGTTTTGAGCGACAAAAAAATCGATCGCCCTTTCAAGGGAAGTTAAGTTCGTCCGGGTGGTTTTTTCTCGAACATCGCTGAAAGCCTTGACCTGTTCTTCCAGTTGAGATTTGTCTCCCTGTCTCGCGACCAAGAGAAAGAAAACCACAATCACCACCAGAAGAAGAATGACCAAAAATCCTTTTATCCTCATAGATTTTCCCCTTTACAGGTTTCATTTTCTATGGTTGAAACTCTATACATCTCACTCCGTTCCGATGAACAAAAGTAGGATTCTTTCGTTCATTATATAATTGCAACAGCTCAAGAAACAAGACGGAAAAAAATGCACTTCATGTCCACAGAGATCCTTTCTTAAAAAATATGCTTTGGGATCTTGTGGAGGTCAATCGCCTCTTGGGATGAATCAAGGGGTGATTTGTCCTATGCATCTGGGATGAGCCTGATGATCAGCTCGCACTGGCATAAAATTCTTAAACAAGCATATATGGCTTGTTTAATGGATGGGAAAAACCTATAAATAAAGTAATCATTAAATTTTAGAGGAGGTCAACATGCCGCTGGTAGAGATTCGACTGTTGGAAGGCCGCACGGATAAACAAAAACGGGCGCTCTTGGATGCAGTGACAGAAGCTGTCCGCGATTCGCTGGGAGTACCGCTGACATCTATTCGAGTCTGGATTCAAGAGCTCTCGCCCAAAGAATATATGGTTGCTGGAGAGCTCTATTCGGACAGGAAAAAGAAATAAGTCTAGAACTCCGATATTCCGCTCTCTGGTAAATGGGATTTCTAGCCCGCTGGAAACGCCAAGAACTCATATTCCAGCAAAATTAGGCTGAATCTTTCACCGAAAAAAAGATTTAAATTTATTGAAAATTTTGCTTGAAAATTGAAATAACTTTTATATAATAAACATGGCTCTCTTGTGCGGGCTGGAGAGAGCTCACACCTTTTTGGTTCCCATCATCAACCCCCCTTTTGCTGACACAGCCCGCACCCTTTTTCATCTAAATTATCCTGTCTTTTCATCGGTCATTTATTGAGATAGTTTTCCCAAAAAGAAAGTTTTCAAGGATTAATTACGAGGGTATAAAGAGTTCGTAGAACTCTCGGTCACCGCCTTATACAGTATGCCAAGTGCAGGGAGAGGAAGGAATTTGCTGACATGAAAAATAGAGCGGTAGGCGGATTCCCGTAAAGCCGTCCAGAATGGAGCTTAATCCGGACCAAGAGGAAAAATAATTCTCGATTGTGTTTGAATTCAGTTGCAGAGAAAAGAGAAAGGGACACCTCGCTCAGAGGATTGTTCGGCCGTTCAAGGCAGCAGAGAGTACAAATGCCCTATCCATTCAGAGATTGACATGTGATCCTGGGCATCTGTGAAGAAGCTGAAGGAGACATGAAATATCCAAGACGTCAACAGGCTATTGATGACAATGAGCAAAAATGTTAGGGGACCTTTGAGCAGGTAGTACCCGATGTTCTTTTCTTTTCTTTCCCAAATAAGTCCCATTTGTTCCTCATCCCTTTAGTCGTCCCACAAGATAACAATTCGTAAAACAAAAGACAGAAAAATATCAAATATCTGCAAATTCCTCTCTTTTTTTTTACCCCGGATATTGTTAAAATTTTGACAGCAAGTTGTTAACCTTCGACAAAAGAGGACAAGATGGAATGGGATTCTGAAAAAAACAAAGAAAAAGAAATAAAACGGAAGCATCCACGCGAAGGAATCATTATAGACGTCCTCTACAAAGTATTGTCGCCTCTAAAAGATATGGGTTTGAGCAAAGATATCAGTCAAGGCGGATTGTGTCTTTTGTTAAACAATGAGCTTGCTCCTGGTACAATCCTCGAGTTGAAGTACCGGCTGCCACACGAGGAATCCAGACAAATCGTGACGACGGTGGAAGTCGTTTGGCAGAAAAAAACAGACAAGGGCTTCTTAACAGGAGTAAAGTATGAGAAATAAGAACAGAGACAGAACATAAAATCACCCTGCTTTTCACCCCCAAAGAGGATTGAATTATCCTCCTCTCGTTATCATACTGATTATGAATAGCTCTTATAAACAAGGGCGGATTTTGTTCCATTTATTCGATATTCTTTGAGAGGACGAATGGCTCACACACACGATACAATCCAATCATTCTCAGAGGGGCAGGAAAAACTGCAGCAAAAAATTGCCCAGCTAGAGAAATCAGAAGCAAAAGCATATCAAAGGATAAAAGCATTAAAAAAAACTACCGAAAAATATAAATTCCTAGTCGAGAATTCATCTGACATGATTTTCACGGTAGACCTGGAGGGAAATTTTTCGTTCACCAACAGAGCATTCAAAAAAATTCTTGGCTATTCCCTCAGGGAAATAAAAAAAATCAATGGGTTTAGCCTTGTCCATCCTGAAGATTTGGCAAAGGTCAAGGAGCAATTCGCACAGTTGGTAGAAGGAAAAAATGTCGAAAACATGGAATACAGGTATAAAAGAAAGGATGGTTCATATGTCCACATCTTGAATGATGCAGCTCCTGTATTCGATTCTGAAGGAAATGTTACTGCAGCCTTCGGAGTAGCCAGAGATATTTCTCAAAGAAAGATGATGGAACGGAAGCTGCAAGAAGCCAATGAAAAACTAGAACAAAGCGTAAATCAACGGACAAAAGAACTGCTTATTTTAAATGAACAACTGGCTAAAGAAATAATCATGTATAAGGAATCTCAGGAAGCGCTGCATAAGAGCGAAGAAAAATATCGTGTTCTCGTCGAAAATGCGATGGACGGAATTTATATCATAAGTCCAGATGGCTTCGAATATGTCAATCCTGCCTTCGAGAAAATATTCGGATACAAAGAAAAAGAAGTCTGCAATAATGAGTTCAATTTCTTCGATCTCATTCACCCAGAGGATAGAATTCTCATAGCGAAGAGAGAAGAAGCGAGAAAAAAGGGAGTCAAAATACCATCCATATATTCGTTTAGAGCGATTACTAAAAAAGGGAAATTGAAATATGTGGAAGTAGACACCATTCCTCTCAAAGGAGAAAAAGTCAGAATATTAGGCGTTCTCAGAGATATCACTAAGCGGAAGGAGGCAGAAGAACAACTCAAAAATGCTCTAAGGGAGAACGAAATTCTCCTGCGTGAACTCCATCACAGAGTCAAAAACAACATGCAGATTATCTCCAGCCTTCTCCGGCTTCAAGCCCGGAACATAAAAAATAAAAAGCTGCATGAATCCTTCAAATCATGTCAGAACCGGATACGAAGCATGGCGCTTATTCATGAAAAATTTTACAAATCTAAAGATCTTACAAGAATTGAATTAGATAAATACATTCAGGCCCTGACTATACATCTCTTTCACACTTACGGCGTTGCTCCAAATACCATCAAACTCACCACAGAAATGGACAATGTGCATATCGAAATAAACAGGGCGATCTCCTTAGGATTGATAACCAACGAACTTGTATCCAATTCATTAAGGCATGCTTTCCCCAATGGAAAAAAAGGAGAAATTCGAATCGAACTTCACAAGAGCTTCAACAGCAAATTCGAGCTCGTGATCGGTGATAATGGAGTCGGGATCCCAAAGAATATCGATCTTTCAAATACCCGGTCTTTAGGGATACAGCTCGTGAATGACTTGGTGAGACAGCTCGACGGACAGGTGGATCTTAAAAGAGATAAAGGAACAACGTTTCAAATCACTTTTTAAGACACGCAAAGGAAGCATTCCCCTTTTATTCACCACTTTTGGGGATTCGGAGGCTAAAGACAGAATCTTCTACAATCGGCCCTTTATGTCCGAACGCAGTGAACAGTGTCGCGGTTGATATTGTAGTTGACACGGATAGCAAAGTCAGTTTTAATGACCACAATCCTAGGATTTCTCTTGCTAAAGAGGAGAAGATGAAGATGAAAACACGGAACTTTTTTCTATGTTTGCCTTTGTTCTTTTCGTTACTCCAAACAGCACAAGCGGATGAATTGGAGCATATCATGAAATCCATCCAAGCAGCAGACATCTTCGAGATCAACGAGTATCTTTCCACACCCGAGATGAGAGGCAGGCTCGCCGGTACCGAGGCGTACGACAAAGCAGCTCAATGGGCAGAAGTAAAATTCAAAGAATGGGGTTTGGTACCAGTGTACGATGACTTCCTTCAGACTTTCGGGCTGAGTTACAACGAGACACACGACAGCAATTTTTCCCTGATCCTTCCTCCCATAAAAAAGAAGGACAAGCCTGAAACTCTCGAGATGGAGATGTACAAGGATTATTGTCCCACCCTTTACAGCGGTTTTGGTGAAGTGGAGAACGAGGTTGTTTTCCTGGGATTTGGCATCACTGCCCCAGAACTCGGTTGGGACGACTATAAGGATTTGGATGTGAAGGGAAAAGTGGTGGCCATTATTGATGGAATGCCCCAGGTTGAAGGCAAGGATTTCTCGAAGTACTATCCTCGCCCATACAAGCTTCAGAATGCAAAGGAGCATGAAGCTGGGGGTCTGATCATCATCAACAGAGCGGTTATTTCAGGATATGGAACCTACCAGGAAGGGATGCCTATGGTCATGGTCGGAAACAAGGTGGCCGAGGCTCTTTTTAAGCATAAAGGCTTCGACATCCAAATCATAAGGGCCCTGCTTCGTGACGGGAATCCGCTGCGTTTTACTACCGGTGTGAGAGCCAAGGTCAAAGTCACTGGCATTCATCACCCAAATGCCTTCACCTCAAATGTAGTCGGTATGATGGAAGGCTCTGATCCCGCGCTCAAGGAGGAATGCCTCATTTTCGGTGCCCACTTGGATGGGGTTGGTCCATGGCCGCGGCTTCATCCTGCTGCCAGCGACAATGCAAGCGGGTCAGCCGTAGTTATGAAACTGGCTCATGCGTTTTCCCAGCTAAACAGCAGCCCGAAAAGGTCGATCGTCTTTGCGCTTTTCGGCGGAGAAGAACTGGGTCTTCTGGGAAGCAGATACATGGCGGCCAACATGCCTGATTTTCCATCCAAACCGATCCTTATGCTCAACCATGACATGAATGGTGTGGGAAGAGGACTGCGTATCGCCGGAGGCAAAACCTATCCTGAGTTCTATCAAATCCTGACCAAGGTCAATGAAAAATATTCCATCAACGATAGAATCAGCGCAAGCGAGATCAGTCAAAGGTTCGGCAACAGCGACTATGCCCCGTTCGTGGAAAATGGAATTCCGTCTTATTCAACCTGGGTAACAGGTGGTGGAGGTTACGGCGTTCACACGGAAGAGGATACCATCTACGTCATCACGCCCAAGATCATGGAGGATATCGTGCGGCTTTTTTTCATGGCCGGCTACTTGTTCGCAGATAAGTAATCGTCATCGAGCAGGACCGTCATTCTCCGGAACGTCACGTTTGAATGTTAAGCCCAAAACTGTCAACCGTTCAGGCCGTCCTTTAGAATCCAAATTGAATGAAACGAGGGTGCTGCCTCTCCATTCCGCTTCCCAGTGTGCTCGGAAAGTATCGTAGTGCCAATGCTCAAGCTCTCCTGCAAATCCTTTTCCGTAGCGCAGGACAAGCTTATTGTCATAGACAATGTTGACAGTCCCATAAAGTGGATCGGAATAGGTTCCTGCATATTTATCCAGCGGCAGAGAGGGGTGTGTGTCGGGAATCCGTTCTTCCTCGGCTTTTTTTCTTCTGGTTTCTCTCTTTTCTCTTAGTTCGGTGAAAAGCTTTTGGAATTCTGCACTCCAGTCACGCATTGGTTTTTCGGCATAGAGATCGAACACCCGGTACATCAAAGCATGCCGGACCTCAGCATGGTCAAGATTCCCGAGCACATATACACCGAGGCCCTCATCCCGAATCAGCCCGATGATGGCCACCATCCCGTCGATGCTCCCGGTATGAAAATCCACCACACGGCCGTTGTAGTCATGCTGGAACCAGCCGAGGCTGTAAGTCGTCCAGTGAGGCTGTGTGAGCCGGGCTGTGGGGTAGAACTCCTCACGATCGACAATGAATTGGGGCGTAAAAAGCTCCTTACGTGTCGATGCGCTGAGCAGAGATTCCTCATCTCCTTCGTCGAGCATAAAAAGCATCCATTGGGCCATGTCATGCACGCTCGACCAGACCGATCCTGCTGGAGCCACCGCATCCACACTCGCGTTTTCAATGACTCGGACATTTCCGTCGATACGATAGTGAGGAGAAGCAACGTTCGGACGTCTTTCGGCATCGGCTAAAATGGGAACGGTATCTTTCATATCGAGAGGTTCGAAGATTCGCTGTCGAACAAAGTCCTCCCAAGGGATACCGCTTACCGCAGCCACTATCTCACCTGCTGCAACGTACATGATGTTCTGATAGGTGAAGTGGGATCGCATGGAAGTCTGCGGCTTCAGGTACCGAAGACGGTAAAGTATTTCCTTTCTGGAGTTATCCTGCCCGTACCATAGTAAATCCGCGTTCCCCAGTCCGGCCCGATGGGTCAACAGGTCCCGTACAGTCACCTCGCGCGTAACATATGGATCATAAAGCTGGAAATCGCAGAGATGCTTTGTCACCGGATCGTCCCACCGGAGTTTCTTCTCGTCGACCAGCATCCCGAGGGCTGCCGCTGTCAGAGCCTTAGTGGTCGAGCCGATGGCGAAGAGTGTATGCTCGTCGACGGGTTCCGGCTTTCCGAGCTCCCGGACACCGTAGCCTTTGGCAAATACCACCTGCCCGTCTTTAACGATCGCTATCGCAAGACCAGGAACGTTCCAGTCTTTGATTGATTTGGAGACATATGCGTCAAGACCGCTAATGCGAGAGGTTTGAGCAGTGGCAAATCCGGCACATGTCAGCAGAACTGCGAGAGTTGCGGCACTGCATCGATATGCCATCCTCGGCTTTGTAAAAATATGCATCCTTCTTTTCTCCTTTCCTCTTGATATTTTTCTAGCAATGAACATAGCACAATCGAAACGGCAATATCAACGACAAGCGGAATTTATCTTTACAAACTCTTGACAACTTCTTAACAACTCTCTCTGACAACTTCCTCACTGTGAGTAATTAACTTAATAAATGATGAATAGGGGAGAAGAAGCCAGACGAAAAAATTTATAGCTTTATTTTTGGTGTTCTCAATTTTGTTACTTTCAGGGAATATGTATGCATAGAAAAGGGTGCTGACATAATTATCCGGAGAAAGGATAGAACTCAAGTAAGGGGAGAACTTATCGCAGTCAAAGAAAGCTCACTGTTATTACTCGAACGAGATTCAGGAACTGATATGACGGTCGATATCAACGATGTTTGCATGATTATAATCGTGAGAAAATCAAAGACTGGTAGAGGGGCTCTTTTTGGATGGCTTTATAAAGAAATCCATTAGTAGCTGACTATTTCGAAGGAATGAAAGATTTTGGAGTAAACGTCTGGATCAATAGTAACAAAGCTCCTGCCAAAAGAACAAAGTCAATATGTACACCTAACCGTAAAGCCCCAAAAATACTGTAGAAGACACCTATTATGACCAAAGCTATTGACCAGACACGGGAGGAGAATCCATGTGCCAACATAGCAAAGCCAATCGTGAATGAAAGAGTCGGACAAGGTATCAGACCCATGGGAGCCGCATATAGATAATTGAGCCATGTTCCATCCTCTAAGAAATGAGGATAAACCCAGCCAAATAAAATCATGAGAACACCGAAAACTAAAGCCCAAACAGGTGCTTTTTGCGTTCTCTCATTTGGCATCCTCAGACCGACTATTGCGAGGACAATCCCGAATAATAAAAACACAGATCCATTAAACGGATTTTTATATATCCATGCCAAGATTCCAACCGACAAAAGAGGAATCGCTAACAAACTTGCTCCAATTTTTTTCGATGGGCGCCAGCCGAGAATAATCCCGATAACTGCAAATGCCACAAATACATGCCACGCAATTGCTAAAATTATCATATCATTAGCGATAGAGCTGAGTCCTTTTAAAATTTCTGTTGGAGCAGGCATCAAGAACCTCCTATTTTAAAACTTGTAAAGAGCTTAAAAAAGATTGACACCTTATGTCAAACCTAATGTTGATTATTCCAATTAAAGACTATCACGACAATCTCCATTAACCACATCCAGCTAAATTTCTTAGCCTCATATAAAAAACAAGCAACGAAGATAAGTGACTGAAAAGTAAAGGAATGAAGGGAATGACCCGTCCAGGACTCGAACCTGGAACCCGCGGATTAAGAGTCCGCTGCTCTACCAAATTGAGCTAACGGGCCATGAAGCATCCCATAGTTTAGAAAAGTCATATTGCGATGTCAAATCCGAGCAGACATCATTCAGGGGTCCTCTCCGAATCAGCCATCCATCCTATTTGCACACCTCCCCGGATTTTCTTATAATTGCACACAAGGAATTAAATCCTCGATGGACCTGAACATATTGCTCATCATTGCGGCAGGCGTTCTTCTGCTCCTCCTGCTCTTCGTTCTCTGGTCGATGAAAACGACTGCCTCCAAAGTCGAAGAAATCAAGAAACTCCAGGCCCAAGACAAGGCTCTGTCTCTCATGCAGCAGCAGATCGGACACCTCACCCAAAACATAAACCAGCAGCTCCAAAGCATGAGCGATCAATTCCAGAAGACCACCGGGCATATCGGCGGAACCTTAGGTGATGTTAAAAGAGATTTAGGCAAGATGGAAGAGGTCACCCGAGAGGTGCTTGAAAAAGCCAAAAACATCTCAAATCTGGAAAACCTTCTGCGCGCGCCCAAGTTCCGGGGAGGATTCGGAGAACTCTTTCTGGGAGACTTGTTGGCTCAAATCCTCCCTCCCGTTTACTTCGATCTCCAATACAAGTTCAAGAGCGGAGAGGCAGTCGATGCAGTGATTCATATCGGAGAAAATATGGTTCCGATCGATGCCAAATTTCCTTTAGAAAACTTTCAAAAATATATGAACGAAGAGGACCCAAATATAAAGGGAGATCTAAAAAAGAAATTTGTCTCGGACGTGAAAAAACACATCGGCGAGATCGCGAAAAAGTATATCCTTCCGGATGAGCGCACGTATGACTTCGCCTTGATGTATATCCCAGCCGAAAACATTTACTATGAGACCATCCTCAAGGATGAAAATTTAGGAGAGGAACGGAGCATCTTCTCCTCCGCTATGAAGAAAAGAGTCATACCTGTCTCTCCCAACTCTTTTTACGCCTATCTGCAGGTTATTGTTCAGGGGCTTAAGGGACTCCAAATCGAAAAATCTGCCCGCGAAATTTTTCAGCGGATCACAAGACTTCAAGGAGACCTGACCCGATTCAAAAAGGACTTCGAGGTATTGGGAACCCATCTCGTCCACGCGAAAACAAAATATGACGATGCGGATAAACGTCTGGAGAAATTTTCGGATAAACTGGAACTCGTGAGCAACGAACAGATCGAGAAACTTCCTGAAAAATCTGAAGAGCCGAACGAGACCGATGACAACCAGGCCTAACTTTCCTCCACTTCCTTTTCGATCTCCTTGATCAAATCAGGTGTGGTAATCAAGACCAGGATATCATCCTCTTGAATTTTCGTGTCCCTCGGAGGATTGAAGTCATACTTCGTCTTTCCCGCTTTTCTGAGGGCCACTAGAAGAGAACCGGTCTCTCTATCTATGTCTGCCTCTCGTAGGCTTTTGCCCACCAGTCGAGAACCTTTCCCGACATGGATTTCTTCAAACCTGAGAACCTCGTCTCTGTCCCTGAGCATCATATCCAGAAAGGTCACCACGGCCGGACGGACCATCTCTGAGACCATGCGCATGCCTCCGATAAAAGAGGGTGAGACGACCGCGTCCGAACCCGCCTTGAATATTTTTTTATGAGATTTGACATCGATACCTTTGGTCACGATCCTGATATCAGGATTGAGGCTTCTTGCAGAAATGGTGACAAAGAGATTGGCCTCATCTGTGGGGAGGGAAAGAAGTATCCCCTTGGCCCTCTCGATTCCAGCCTGAATGAGGACATTGTCTTCTGTGGGGTCGCCGTGGACAAAAAGAATATTGCCTAAAGTGGAGAGTTTTTCGATCTTTTCCTGAAGGGGCTCGATCACCACAAAGGATCGCCCGGTCAATATGAGCTCTTGGATAATGGTCAAAGCTGTCTCATCCGATCCACAGATAATAAAGTGATCTTTGAGTTTCGATATTTCCTTTTCCATTCTTCGTCTCCCCAGAATGTTTTTCAGCTCTCCCTCCACAATGAAGCTGGTTATGGAAGTCACAGCAAAGGCAATGGTTCCCAAACAGAGAAAGATGAAAATTACTGTGAATATTCTGGCAGCAGGATTCGTGCTGATATCCACGACTTCTTCATAGCCCACAGTAGACAGCGTTATGACAGTCATGTAAAGGCTGTCCAGTAGGGACCAGTCGCCTCCCCCGATAATCATGAATCCACCGACACCGATAAAGAGGACCGAGAAGAACAGTGCGAGAGAGAGAAAAACTCTTTTTTTGCCCGTCATGAAGCTTCTTTCCCTTGTTTTGTTCGATTATAAAAAAATAATCTGGCTCTGACAATAAGAAAAAAACCGGTCGATGATGCCGGTAAAAAACCCGGAAGGCCTATACTTTTTTTCCCAAAAGTGCGACTGTCTCCAGAAATTCTGTAAAAGGGAACATATCGAAGGCAGAAAAGGACTGGATCGTGTAGCCCTTTCTGATCCAGTTCTCAAGATTTCGGATATGGGTTTCCAGGCAGCAGGAAATCGAACAGACCTGATGCGGTCCCTGGCCGGCAATGGCCTCGATGAGTGAATCCGAACAGCCCGACCGGGGAGGATCGATCAGTACAAAGTCGTCAGGAAGGAGGCGAGCGTGTTGTGCATACATATCTACAGAAGAACAGAAGAATGATGCCTGGGTAACTCCCTGGAATTCCGCATTTTTCCTTGCGCTTTCTATGGCCTTTTTGCCGTTGTCTACTCCGACGATCGCGCCATCATTTCTAGTAAGAAAAAGTGAAAACAGTCCTATCCCGCAGTAGAAATCGATGATCCTTCGAGCTCGTCTCTTCTGAAATCTCTCCCGGACAACTTCCAAAAGAATGGGAGTCAATTGAAGGTTCGACTGGAAAAAAGCTGCGTAATGGGAAAAAAATTTTTTTCCATGAATATTGTGGAGAAGATAGGGATCACCAAAATCGCTTTTCTGGGAAGGAATCGAGACGCCTTTGAGGAACGGAATTTTGTTCATCAACAAATTTGCGAGTTCCGTGTAGGAACGTCGACAGGATCGCTTCGCAGACAATGCGAGATGGGCGTATCTGCTTCCATGAGTGAGCTGGATCTCAAGTCCGTCGATCCAGTGATCGGATAAATTCTCGGATATGAATCCTAGTGTGTCAGTTACGAGCTTTCTTCCCCAATCAGGAAGAATCCACATCGCGTCGGGAGCTGGAACTTCCCCTGAAAGAGGATCTGTTCCCATTACCCTGAATTTTTGGAGAGTGCCATATATCCTGAATTTGGCTCGACTGCGGAATCCCTGCTCCACAGCCGTAGGAACGATATCTGTGTAGAGGTGATCACAGGCGACATCCGACAGGAATTTTTTTATGCGGGCCTTTTTTGAACTCAGGGATTGTTTGTATACTTCCAAAAGCGTCCAATCGGATCGGGCAGTCACAACTTCAATTTTAAATCCAGATTGTAGAGGAAAGAAGCCAAATATTCAAGATGAGAAGGAGGGATTTCCCATCATTTGAAGGCTTCCCGGAAGACGATTTCAAAAGATGTTCCGTGGTTTCTTTCGATGGTTAATGTTCCATGGAGCTGCTCGACCAACATGGTCACCAACTGGAGGCCCAACGAGTCGGTTTTTGGAACATCCAAACTTTGCGGCAGTCCCACACCGTCATCGCTCACCGAAAGCTTGAAAATCCCTTTCTTTTCGGGCTGGAGAACGATTCGAATCTTACCTTTCTTTCTCCCTTCAAAAGCATGCTTGAGAGAATTGGAGACCAGCTCGTTGATGATCAAACCACATGGAATGGATGTATTGATATCGAGATACACATCTTTTGCGTCAACATCCAGCTCAATGGAGGCGGAATTCACCCCATATGACATAAACAGATGACTCGCCAGACTCTGGATATATTCACAAAAATCGATTTTTGCCAAATCCTCCGACCGGTACAATTTCTCGTGCACCAGAGCCATAGACCGCACCCGGTGCCGGCTCTCCTGAAACAGATCAAAGGAAGACTCATCCTTAATGTGCCGAGATTGGAGATTGAGCAGGCTGGAGATGATCTGAAGATTGTTCTTGACCCTATGATGGATTTCACGGAGAAGGACCTCTTTTTCCTGGAGTGATGCCTTGAGTTTTTCCTCGGCCATTTTGCGGGCGCTTATGTCCCATATATAGCTGCGTGTTCCGACGATTTTTTTCCCCTTCTTGATGGCTTTTGCATCGACCTCCAGATAGATGGGACTGCCATCCTTTTTCACACCTTTAAACTCGTACCTGGAAGGTGCTTTTTTTCCTTGGATGCGGCGGTTATGATACCGAAGGACCATATCCACATCGTCAGGATGAACCACAGTGTGGATAGACTGACACTCCAGCTCTTCTTCAGAATATCCGAACAAATCAGCATATCTTTTGTTTACGTATTTAAAATTCCCCTCTCTGTCATCGATCAAAATGGCAATCCCTGCTTTTTCAACCAAATCTCTGTATCGCTCTTCGGATTCCTCCAACGCCTCTTCTGTCTTTTTCCGCTCTGTAATGTCACGGCTCACACCAACCAGTCCCACGATGGCTCCATTCTCATCAAGGATAGGAGATTTTGTGGTTTCGAAGAAAGTCATTTCGCCATTCTTGTGGAGGTGCTTTTCTTCTTCTTGATAAGTTTTCCTGGTTCGAAAGACTTTTCGGTCGCTCCTGCGCCACTCTTCAGCCAATGTGGAAGGCAGGATCTCCGCGTCAGTTTTCCCTATCATATCTTTTCTATCTTTGCCGACTAATTTTTCATAAGCCCTGTTGACTATGATGTTTCTGCCTTCTGTGTCTTTAAAATAGATAGAATCTGGTATCGCTTCGATCAATGCCCGAATCTGCTTCTCGCTTTGACTGAGGGCCTGCGTCGCCTGCTTCCGTTCGATGGCCATGGCGACCTGTTCGGCGATGAAGGTCAGAACATTTTTTTCTTCCTCCGTGTAACGAACTCCTTCGGTATAACTCTGGACAGTCAGAACACCTAGAGTTTTTCCTCTTATCTTGAGGGGCACCCCCAGCCAATCGATGGAAGGCGGTCCTATGGACACGACTTCGCCTTTTTCCTCGAGATCTGCGAAGACTTCGGGGGATGCCAATAGGGATTGGCCTGTCCGAAGGACATATTCGGTCAAACCTCGCCCCAATGGCTGAGGGCCAGGATTTTCTTCCTCCTCATCGACAAAGTAGGGAAAATGAATCACACCAGAATTCTCATCCAGCAGGGCTATATAAAAGTTATCCTTAGCGGGCATGAGTTCAGCGATGATCTTGTGGATGGCCTGATAAAATTCTTGGAGATTCTCAGCCGAATACGCCGCTTCGGAAATTCTGTACACATATCGCTGTATTTTTTCTGCTTTCCTCCGTTCCGTGATGTCGCGAATTATCACAAAAGTTGTGGATTTCCCACGATAGAGGCTCTGCCTGACGTTAAATTCGACCAAAATTTTTCGCCCATCTTTGGTTTTTGCAGCAGATTCGTAGATAGAAGGTACTTCCTCTCCCGCCAATCGGTGTTTATGCCGTTCGATAACTTTGGGAAGCTCATCCGGATAGATATAATCAGTAAAGGACTTCTGAAGAAGTTCATCCACAGAGTATCCAACCATCTCCGCCAAATGCGGATTGACGTACTTGAAAACCATATCCTGAATGATGGCTATTCCATCTTTTGCTCTTTCGACTAAATTCCGGAATTTCTCTTCGCAATCCTGCAGCCTCTTCTTCGAGTGTTTATAGTCTTTCTCCAACTCCTGCATCTTTGATGTTCGTTGGCGAAGCCGTTTGAGTTCACCAATGAGTTGTTCCTTTGTTTTTTCTCCGTTTTTCATTTTGAAAGCTCATAGATCGGAAAATCTTTTCGCCGAGTCAGGAAAAATATGTCTTTTTCACTCTGGTATAAGTATCAGCTCCCCCTGAAAAAGACAATCACCTTTAAGGATGATTTTAGAGATGATTTTGGGACTGTGTGCCGAATCTTTCTCCATTTTGCATGAAAATCACCCCTTATATCACCCATAAAGGCGATTGTACCGAGCTCTATGATCTGTCAACCTAAAAAAGCCTTGCTTGGCTGGCTGGGCAAGGTGCCAGCAGTTACAGCGAATCTCGCATCTCGCCGTTGCTTAGATTCCTCGACAGCCAGCATTTTCTTTATCTCTATATAAACATGATTCAACGCTTACCGTCCTTGACAAATACATAAGCTAAAAGATCTCTACCGATATCATTAAACTCGCCAGTATCTCCGTGTGTTATTATTCCGGCCGTATCTTTCCCTCCGATATCGTCCAGCCGAGTGACAAGCTCGAAAAGTTCCTCAAGAAAAGTCGATAGACGCACTTTATAGGTGCCGCAGTGCTCAGGATTCACACCCGCCCAGTAAGGGCTGTGCCAGCCAAACTGGTTTCGACAAAATCCATACCCAACTCCGAAATGGCTTTCCTTCTCCTGGTTGGATCTCTGAAAGCTGCCGTATTTGGCCCAGGAATAATCCAACGCCTGGTTCAGTTGATCGAAGGCGTCCTGGATGACATCTTCCGGACCTCCAAAATTGTTCCTGTCTTCTCGACACCATTTCATATTGGGGGTATATTCAAGGATTCCCTGGTTGGAGTCAATCCATGTATCCACTTTTTTGTAGTCGGCACCGCTGGATGCGTTCATCAAATAGACAGTGAATTTCTGATTGCTGTCGGGAGCTTTAAAAGTCACTTCTCCGGTTTTGCTGAGGGCCACCCGCTCACCGAATCTTCCCTTTCTGATGACAATCCTTTCCTCGTCCACGCCTTCGATGCCAAGATCCATAATCCGTATGGTGAGATCTTCATGGCTGTGCATAATTTTTTCAAAGCTTTTGAGAAAGCCCTGGGTGTGATTGAAGATATCGAAGAACAAAGTCACTGGAATCGAAGGCTCAGGATTTTGGGTGCCGTATTGAGGTTCCTTACTGCAGCTGCAAAGAAAAGAAACTATACTAAGAGCGATCACCAAGACTGATCTTCTATCAACCATTTTACTTCTCTTAAAAACTGTCTTATCGATATGAACCTATTAAAAGATACAAATTTCCTCTTGAGTCACAACTTCTATGGCTTTCTCAAGAAACTCATCTCGCCCTTCGATCACACCTTATATGGAGAGAGCTTTGGGAAAAAAAGCTGCGAAAAGCAAAACGAGTGAGATCCATACTCCAGGCTTGGGACAGGGATTCTTTTTCCTCAAGACTTTATTTCTTTTTTGGGGATTCCTTGGAAAGTCTGTGTTCCACGGCTTTTCTCGCCTCAAAGTACACCTTGGACAGCAGCCGGTGCATTTCTTCTCCCTCAATACCTTTTTCTAATCTTTCCTTCGCTAATTCCAGAAGCTCTTGAGGCTTCAGACTCGATTTAAACTCTGGAAAAAAATGTGTGACGGTACAGATAATGGAAAAACAGACCTCTGATCGTATAATCTCGGAAAAACTCAAATCATATTTCTCTGCTAAATACTTAATATACTCTTCCAGCCATTCCGGTATCAGGACTTGGTACTTTTTTAACACTTTTACGTCCTCCCATTGGAACATTATATCGGATCTCCAGGAAAAAACTATAAAAAGCCCAAAAAAGTGATTGACAAAAGGTGATTGTAAGATTATATTTACTATTACCCAGAGTAGTAAAAATTCTACTACCTCTGCCGTTGTTGGGAGTCGGCTCTCATTTTGCCGAATCAGCAGAATGGGGGTTGGTGCAAATGCTCCCCTTAGCTTCATAAATTCAGTCTTCATTTTCAGCAGAATCCAAAAGCAATCCAGGTATTGAAAACAGTCTTTCTTTCGGTTTTCAGGGACATTGAAAATTTATCAAGATTTTGATAGAGAATTATACAGTGACATACAATCAAGCATGATATGGAGAAGAATTCTTTTCCGCCTCATCAATCCCATCAAATCAGTCTATCGAAAGGAGGTATTCTATGAAGAGAAAATGGATGATCATCACACTGGCCGTGATGCTCGTCGCCCTGGTTTTGTACGCTGCGGAGGACGAAGTGTTTGACGGACTCTATCTCAATCTCGGCAACTTGTATCGTCTATCTCACGCCAAGTCGCGGTCCATAAGTCCTGAAAATTTCACTGGAGAAAAAGGAAAGGGTGGAATGTCAGTGGACGGGCTGGCAAAAAATGCTGCGCGAGACCTCGGGCAGGGCTGGAAAGTCTCTCCATATATCCACATCGAGCCGAATCAGACTTATGTTCTGGCCGAGATCGACGGGCCTGGTGCCATCCAGCAGATCTGGATGACGCCCTCAGGCAACTGGCGTTACTCCATCCTGAGGTTTTACTGGGACGGCGAGGAAGAGCCATCCGTAGAAGTGCCTGTGGGTGATTTTTTCGCATGCGGCTGGGGAAAGTTCGCCCAGGTCTCTTCCCTTCCTGTCTGTGTCAATCCTGGAAGCGGCCTGAACTGCTACTGGGTCATGCCGTTCCGGAAATCGTGCAAGGTCACAATGGAAAATCTGGATGAGAAGAAAATGACTCTTTATTATCAGATTAACTACACGCTCACCGAGATTCCAGATGATGCCGCCTATTTCCATGCCCAATTCCGGCGGAGCAATCCTCTGCCCTACAAATCGGTCTACACCATCATCGATGGTCTCAAAGGATGGGGTCATTTTGTCGGGACATACATGTGCTGGCAGGCCAACAATACCGGCTGGTGGGGAGAAGGAGAGATCAAATTCTATATCGACGGGGATAAAGAATTTCCGACCATTTGCGGAACGGGAACCGAAGACTATTTCTGTGGTTCATACGGATTCACGGTGGATGGGAAATACAAAGAATACAACACTCCCTATGCCGGAATGCCTCAGGTGATCATTCCAGACGGCCAGTGGCAGTCCCAGCAGAGATTCGGATTGTACCGCTGGCACATCATGGACCCTGTCCGTTTCGAGCAAGACCTCCGTGTCACAATCCAGGCCCTGGGCTGGCGCTCTGGCGGGCGGTATCTCCCGCTTCAGGACGACATCTCATCGGTTGCCTTCTGGTATCAAAAAGAGCCTCATGCCGAATTCCCCAAGCTCCCCAGTAAAGACGACCTGGAGATCATCTGAGCGTGTAACAGTCAACCAAGCAAATAATTGTGTCATCGCGGGCGAAGAGTGGCGATCTCAATCAATGAGATTGTCACTTTACTTCGCTCCTTGATAGGATAATTTGAAGCACCGTTCATTAATAAATACGAATAATGCGAATCAGCTTCAACCAGCCATCCTTCATCCCATGGGGAGGATTCTTTGCCCGGCTGATGCACTCGGACAAAATGGTCCTGCTGGACGACACCCTGCTGGCCAGGGGATTTACCTATGTCAACAGGAACCGGATCAAAGGTCCAAATGGTGAAGTCTGGATTTCTGTCCCGCTCAAAAGAAAAGGGAGGGGTCGTCAAAGGATCAAAGACCTCCAGCTCTATGAAAAAGAGCGATGGGCCAAAGATTTTCTGCTGACACTCTACCACTTCTACGTGAAATCCATCTATTTTTTCCCTGTGTTCGAGAAAATAAAGGCGGCTGTGGGAACCCGTGACGAAAAATTCATCCATTTAGTCATGACACTCTCGAAGATCATCAAAGAAGAGTTGGAGATCGACAAAAATTTCACCCTGCAGTCAGAACTTGGAATCGAAGAGAAAGGAACAGCGCTTCTCGTCTGCCTGGCCAGAGAACTGAATGCGAAGGAAGTCCTCCTGCCCTACTTTTCAGATAAGTCCATTGACTGTGATCAATTCAAAAAAGAAAACATCAAGATTCTTTTGCTGCGTTATGAACCGCCTCCGTATCCGCAGTTCTGGGGTAAATTCATAAGAAAGCTCTCAGCCCTCGATCTTCTCTTTTGCATGGGAAAGGAAGGAAAACACATCATCAAGAAAGGCTCCTATCTGTATGAACTTTAGCACAGACTTTTGAACAAACTCCCTATTCAGGGAATAGGACCTGGCCAGTTTTATTTCTGCTCGATGAGGATCGGCTCACCCAGCCCCAACTCTTCCAAGGGTTCCAGCTGGGTGGCGGCATCACCAACGATGAGATAGATCATTCTTTCTGGATGGATGTATTTTTGTGCCAATTCTTTATGTTGTTCTAAGGTCAAATTCCTGACGAATTCTTCCCGTTGCTTGATGTAATCCAAAGGACGACCATAGGTTGCTATATTGTCCAGCATCCCCAGCAATCTACCGAGAGTTTCGAAATTCCGGGCATTGGATTTGACCAGGGCATCCTTGGTGAACGTTAAATCTTCTGGAGCGATTCCCTCCCGGTATTTCAACATCAAATCTCTGAAGATCTGAACCGATTCCTGCGTAGCAGTGGATTGAACCGAGGAAGAGGCAGTAAAGCTTCCAGGATTGAGATATCCCCTGAAAAATGTTCGAGCTCCATATGTATAGCCTTTCTCTTCTCTCAAGACGAGGTTAACAAATCCGTTGAAGCTTCCTCCCAGTTTGTAATTCATGACAAAAGCGGGGTAGTAATCTGGATCTGTCGCGGGCAAGGAAAGATTTCCGATGTTGATCACCGACTGACGAGCTCCCGGCATATCCACAAAATAGACCATTGGTTTCTCCGGGGGAGCTGGCAGTTCATACTCCGGGAAGGAGACCTCCTTGGCTGCCCATTTCTCTTCGAGGGATCGAAACGTATCCACAACAGCCCCATGGGAAATATTGCCGACAATTATCATATGAGCGACGGAAGGAGAGAAGCTCTTTTCGTAGTAAGCTTTCAAGTCTTCGATGGTAATGGACTCGACCGATTCCTTGGTTCCTAAAGTCGAAATGCCGAAGATGTGATTATCGCCATAGATAAGTCTGTTAAAAACATCCCGAGCAACTGCACTCGGATTGACTTTGCTGCGATTGATGGTCTCGATAGTCTGTTTCTTGATCCGTTCGAATTCCTTCTCGTCCCATCGCGGTTCCAAGAGGATTTCTTCCACAAGCCGGTACACCTCATCAAACTTGGAAGACAAACAGTTTACACTCATAGTGATGTCTTCACGGCCCGTGTACATATAGATATTGGCGCCTAACTCCTCGATAGCCTCCTCCAGCTCAAGCGGTGTTTTGTTCTTCGTTCCTTCCATCATCATATCTGTAATCAGATTGGCCACACCGACCTTTTTTATATCGTCCAACAATTGTCCGCCTTTGATGGTGATAGAGGATTGGACAAGGGGCAGTTCCGTGTGTTCGATCCCGAAAATCCTCATTCCGTTGGATAATTCATCCTGCCAGATTGAAGGGAGGACAATCTCCGGATCAGGGCCTTTGAGAGGTTCCACGCTTCGGTCAAAAGATGTCGGGATCGGCTCGATCTCGAGTTCTTCCACTGGCCTCTCCGCTGCAATTTTCTCAGCCTCTGCCGCCTCCTCGACGATAGTGAACGGTCCCGATCCTTGGACGGTCAAATCCAACTGGCCCTTGGGTACAAAACTCGTCATCACATAGGGTTTGTCCCTGATGTATGTTTCATAAACTCGCAGAATATCTTCCTTGGTCACAGCCTTTAATTTTTCAAGATCTGCTGTGATATATCCCGGAGAGCCGGCATATTCGTTGTACCGGGCAAGCTGGAAAGATTTATAGAGAATGCTGGACATGCCATTGTAAAAATTAGTTTCCAGTCCTGCTTTGATGCGCTCCACATCCTCTTCAGTGAAGGATTCTGTTTCTAATCTCTGAAAGCTCTCGAAAATGGCTTCCTTGACATCGTCGAGATCGACATCCGGGAAGGTCCGGATTCGAATGCGAAATTCCCCGGCAATCTCATTGCTCATCTGGAATCCTGAAACCGAAGGCGCAAGCTTTTTCTCTTCGACGATGACCTTATAGAGCGGTGCTTTTTTTCCATAGGAAAACAACCGCCCCAAAAAGCTCAAAGCATAGGAATCAGAATGATACTGCTCTATAGTCGGGATCACCATGTTCAATTCAGGGGATTTGGCAAATTTGTCCTCCCAATAAGCCATTTTGATCTCATCGAGCGTAACTGGCTGCGGTTTGGGATCTTCGACCGATTCCCCAGTTTCTATCTCGCCAAAATATTTCTCTATCCATCCCTTTGTTTGTTTCCAATCGAAATCGCCTGCCACAACCAGTGTGGCGTTGTTGGGCCGATACCACTTTTGATGGAATCGATGGACATCCTTCAGAGTGGCTAGGGTGAGATCCTCCATAGATCCTATCACGGTCCAGTTGTACGGGTGGTTTTCAGGATAGAGCAGCTTTCCGATGATATGTGTTGTGTAGCCATAGGGCCGGTTCTCCCCCTGTCTTTTCTCGTTCTTTACCACGCTTTGCTGATTGGCAAAGGCTTCCTGAGTGATGGTGGGCGTTAAAAAACCCAACCGGTCTGCCTCAAGCCAGAGGACCATCTCCAGGGCGTTTTCAGGAACGACCTGGAAATAAATGGTGCCGTCTCGACTTGTTCCCCCATTGAGCGTGCCTCCTGCTTCTTGAATCTTCTTGAAAAACTGGTCCTGCCCCACGTGCTGGGACTCCTGGAACATCATGTGCTCGAACAGATGGGCAAAGCCAGTGCGGCCTGGTTCTTCCCTGTTGGAACCGACATGATATTGAACCGCAGCGGCTGCGATGGGATCGGATCTGTCTTCATGAAGGACGACATCCAGTCCGTTCTCGAGAGTGTATTTTTCATAATCGATCTTGAGCTCGGCTTCTTCGGCGGCCTTCTGCTTGCACCCGATCGGCACTAAAAGTGCAAGAACTAAAATAAATCCAAGCAATCTCCATTTCGAAGGCATGATTCCCTCCTTTTTGATTTTCGTTTATCTAAACAATGAACATTTCTCTTCAAGGACACAACTTTATTTTATTCCAATAAAAAGACAGAGTAAAGTCTCAGTTGAATCTTTTGATTTCTGCCACATCAGGCCACGGTCACTTCTTTGGAAAGATAGACATCTTGAACTGCGTGGATGATCTTTACGCCCTCTTCCATGGATTTTTGAAACGCTTTTCTCCCCAGAATAAGGCCCATCCCGCCTGCCCGTTTGTTTATGACAGCCGTCCTTACAGCTTGTGCGAGATCGTTTTCTCCGGAAGCTCCCCCCGAATTAATCAGGCCGACTCTTCCCATAAAGCAATTGGCGACTTGATATCTGGTCAAATCGATGGGATGGTTGGTGGTGAGTTCCTCGTACATAAGAGGATGTATTTTCCCGAAATCCAAGGCTAAAAAACCTCTGTTGCTGGTGGGTTGTTTTTGTTTGATGATATCTGCCTCGATGGTCGCTCCCAGATAGTTGGCCTGACCGGTTAAGTCTGCAGAGGCATGATAATCAATCCCTTCTTTCTTGAAGGCAGGATTTCTAAGATAACACCACAGCACGGTAAAAAGTCCCATTTCGTGGGCTATCTGGAAGGCATCGGAGACTTCTTCGATCTGTCTGCGCGATTCCTCGGATCCGAAATAGATGGTGGCACCGACACCTGCCGCTCCCATGCTGTAGGCCTGCTCCACCGCTGCAAACATCCTCTGATCGTAAGAATTGGGGTAAGACAAAAGCTCATTGTGATTGACCTTCAAAATAAAGGGAATCTTGGCCGCATATTTCTGGGAAACCATGCCCAATACGCCCAATGTGGAAGCCACTGCGTTGCAGTCCGCCTCGATGGCAAGCTTGACGATATTTTCAGGATCGAAATACAGAGGATTGGGAGCGAATGAAGCTCCGGCTGTATGTTCCACTCCCTGGTCCACTGGCAAAATCGAGAGATACCCTGTTCCTTTCAAACGCCCATGATTGAATACCCTGTTCAGATTCTCCAGGACTTCCTTCGACCTATCCGAAATGGAGAAGATTCTTTCCACAAAGTCCGGGCCAGGAAGGTTGAGATATTCTTTAGGAATGGTCTTGCACTCATGGTTCAGCAGACCGGAGGCCTCATCGCCCAACAAGCCTTCGATATTTGTTATCATGATCCTCCTCCTAACTTATAGCTATGTATCAAGTTATCCTACATTATCATGGCGAGCGACGTTAGGAAGCGTGGCCATCTCATAAGGATTTGCTTCGCTATGTTCCCAACAAGGCTCCTTTTAATTCGCAACAGAGGACCGCCACGTCGTTTGACTCCTCGCGATGACACAAGAATCAATACTTTTATAACAGTGGAGCCTCTTTTCATCAAATTATTCGGCAATTCAAAGAGGCCCTGATGGAGATTCAAAATTCATAGATTGTTTCTCGTTCTTCAAGTCAAAATCTTGATCAAACGATAGTCGCGCTCAAAATCGATCTTTTTTTTCTGTACGGCATAATCCAAGGGCACGCAGACCAACTCATCTTCCTTGAGGCTCACACATGTATCGGTCTGTCCTTCCTTTAAAGTTTCGACGGCAAAGCTTCCCAGGCGGGCAGCCAGAATTCTGTCAAAGGCAGTGGGCGCTCCTCCCCTTTGGATATACCCTAAAACGGTCAGCCGTGTTTCCAGCCCGGTTCTCTGTATGATGGTCTCAGCAACGGTGCTCCCCTTGGCTTTTCCCTCTGCCACGATAACGATCCAGCTCTTTTTCCCTTTGCGGCTTCCCTCCACAATTTCTTCGCAGATCTTCTCCATGTCCACGTCTTTCTCCGGAATCAGAACTTCTTCGCAACCACCGGCAAGTCCAACCTGGAGAGCGATGTAGCCGCAGTCGCGGCCCATCACTTCGACCACAAAAACCCTCTCCAAGCTGGTGGCGGTATCCCTGATTTTGTCCAAAGCTTCAACGGCAACATTGACCGCTGTGTCGGCACCGATCGAGATCTCTACCCCGTTGATGTCATTGTCGATAGTTGCAGGAACTCCTACCACAGGAATCTTGTATTCGGTGGCCAAAAGATGTGCTCCGGTCAACGATCCATTGCCGCCGATCACTACCAAACCGTCGAGCTGGTTTTCTTTTATGGTTTTTACTGCCTGTTTCTGTCCGGTTTCCGTGAAAAACTCCTCGGACCTGGCTGTTTTCAGGATTGTGCCTCCCAGGCTGAGAATACCTGAAACGGACTGCCTATTCAGCTTTTTCAGGTCCCCTCTAATCAGTCCGTCATAACCTTTGATTACGCCAACCACTTCTATGCCGTGACAGACAGCCATCCTCACCACCGCTCTCAGAGCCGCATTGATCCCGGCACAGTCTCTGGTCAAAACTCCGATCTTTTTCATGGATGAATATTCTCTTCTCTAGTTTTTCCATTATATCGAATTTAATACGCAAACCCTAATAAAAAAGAAAAAGGATCAGTTCTCATTTTTTGCCCTGCAATCAGGTTATTCAGGATTGAAAGAAAGAATTTCTCAATACATGGTCGAAGGAAAAAGCTTTGGCCTTAAGCTCTTAAGCATTCACGACTTTGAAATGCGGCTTAAAAGAAAAAATAGAACCGACCTTTTTTATTGTTTTCTCACTCATATCTCAAGGAGTCGGCAGGATTTGACAGGGCGGCTCTTATCGACTGATAGCTCACGGTGAGGATCGCTACTATAAACGTCGCCAATCCTGTCCCCAGAAAAATCCAGGGATTGATATCTGCCCGGTAGGGGAAATCCTCGAGCCATCGATTCATGGCTAAATAGGACAAAGGCCAGGCGATCAGATTCGCCACAAGCACCCATCTGGAAAACTCTTTGGTCAAAAGAACAACGATGCCCGAAACCGTAGCACCAAGAATTTTTCGGATGCCGATCTCTTTGGTGCGCCTCAAAGCCATGAAGGAGGCCAATCCGAAAAGTCCCAGGCAGGAAACAAAAATGGATAAAACAGTAAAAATATTGATGATCCGTCCCACGCGTTCCTCAGAGCGGTAGAGGGCATCCAATCTTTCGTCCAAAAAGCGATAATCGTATGCATAATCCCCGGCAAACCTCTTCCAAACTCCTCCCATGAATTCCAGGGTCTGTGGGGTGTTTTCCGATTGAATACGGACCACGATCGAGCTGCTGCGTTCTGGATCGAGCAGCAAGATCAAAGGCTCGATCTCTGTCCGCAAAGATACATAGTGGAAGTCCTTTACCACACCTACGATGTGAAACTCGTTGTCTCCTCCTAAAGTGACACGTTTTCCGATCGGATCATCAAAACCCATAACTTTCTGAGATGTTTCGTTAATGATGATCGCCATCTCATCAGCACCGTAGTCCTGGGAGAAATTTCGACCTCGAACGACCTGAACGCCGAGGCTCTCTAAATAGTCATAGTCCACAAAATTGGCCCGGAAAAGGATATCTTTGTCTGGATCCTTTCCTTCCCAGTTCCACCGGCTGTTGGAGAAATAGTAACCGTAAGTAGGCAGAACACTGACACGTGTGACATTCAAGATATTGGGATTCCCTATTAGTTCATTTTTAAAAGCTTCATAATTCTTCTGGACATTTTCATTCAGATCCAAGGTGACTAAATTCTCCTTTTCGTACCCCAAATCTTTGTTCATCATGAAATGAATCTGGGAATAGATCACCAGACTTCCGGCCATCAGGATCACAGCGACCGAGAATTGAAACACAACCAGGAGCCTGCGAAAAACAGACCTTTTGCCGACTGTCCGGGTGGTTCCATTCAAAACAGCAACCGGGCGAAAACCAGATAAAATAAATGCAGGGTAACATCCGGCTAAGATCCCAGTAGCAAGAACAATGGCCAAGCAAACCAGGATAATATCCGGACGAATGAACATATTCGCTGTAAAACTTTTCCTGGCCAATTGGTTAAAGGCAGGTAAAAGCAAAATCCCTAACCCCACCGCTAAAATCATGGCGATCAGAGACTGGAAGACTGCCTCACCCAGAAACTGCCTTATGAGTTGGCCCCTGAAGGCCCCGACCACCTTACGCAATCCAACCTCTTTGGAACGGAGCAAGGAACGAGCTGTAGACAGATTCATGAAATTGATGCAGGCAATCAGAAGTATGAAAAGAGCTGCAACCGAAAAGATCACCACATACTTGGCATTTCCAGTGCCGAATGCGTCATAGCCAATTCCTGATGCCAGGTGAATCTTGAAGAGCGACTGGAGAGAGAGTTTTTCCCAATCCTCCAGGGTGGGTTTTGCGTCGAGAAAATTGTAGATTTTTTTATTCACCTCTTCTAAAGAAGCGCTCTCTGGAAGCTGCACATAGGTGGTAAAATGACTGTTCTTCCAGTAGTCGACAGTGCGGCCGACCTCTTTGGCAAAATCCATGTTGGCCAGAAACTCGAAGCGAAAATGGGAATTGTCGGGAAGATTCTTCAAGACTCCCGAGACCTTAAAATCATACTGATCCGCCACCTGGATGGTTTTGCCGAGCGGATCTTCGCTACCGAAGATTTTCTGGGCCAATCGCTCGGTTAAAACCACCGAACGCGGATCGGCTAGTGCAGTATCAGGATCTCCTTTGACAAAAGGGAGTGTAAACATCTTGAAAAGCGAAGGATCTGTATAACCGCCTGAATCCACAAAAACCTGGTCCTTGTATTTTATTCGCCACCTGGAAAAGCAAAATCTGGCCTGTTCTTCGATCTCCGGGATCTCTTGTTTCAATGCCGGTCCCAGAGGTCCCTGGTTGATAGCCCAGGTGACGATCTCGGAGTACTGGATGTGCTGGAGAATGCGGTAAATGTTCCGGCCGTTTGCGTTATAGCGATCATAGCTCAACTCATGCTGAACCCAAAAAAGGATCAAAAGGGTACAGACCATACCTATGGCCAGACCACTGATGTTAAGAAAGGAAAATCCCTTATGTTTGATTAAATTACGGAAAGCGATTTTCAAATAACTTCGAATCATTTATACACTCCCACGCCATACAGAATTCTTTATACTACTAAGACGCAGCAACCATTCCGAATGTTGACACAAATAAAAATCTGGCCCTGCTTCCTATTCACCAGCCGAGATGCCCGAAATATTTGAAGCTGTTTGACACCTCTCTGATTCCCTGATATCCTTTTTTTCTACAACTTAAGGGGTAATCCATGACCAAAAAGTGTCGCAAAAGTCATAAAAGAATATCGAAGCTACCGATATAAATGGAGATACATGAAGAGAGAGCTGCCTGATTGAGGAGACCTCTTATGGGAGGATTTTCTGAATATGATCAATATGATGGACTCGGACTGGCCCTACTGGTAAAGAAAGGCGAAGTAAGCCCTATCGACCTAGTTGAAGAGGCGATCATCCGCATAGAAAAGCTCAATCCACAGCTCAATGCAGTTATCCATAAGATGTATGACCAGGCTCGGGAGAAAGCCCAAGCAGAGCTGCCTGATGGACCTTTCAAGGGCGTTCCGTTTCTGCTGAAGGATCTTCTGACGGCTTACTCTGGTGTTCCTCTCTGTAATGGAAGCAGGTTCCATAAGGATTTTGTTCCGGATCATGACAGCGAGCTGGTCAGAAGATATAAAGCATCCGGTGTCATCGTTGTTGGAAAAACCAACACTCCTGAGTATGGATTATTGCCAGTGACCGAACCCGAGTTATTCGGACCCACCCATAATCCCTGGGATCTGAGCCGTACTCCGGGAGGCTCCAGCGGAGGAACAGCGGCTGCTGTTTCCTCTCGAATCGTCCCGCTGTCCCATGGGAGCGACGGCGGCGGGTCCATCCGCATACCAGCTTCCTGCTGCGGATTGTTCGGGCTGAAGCCAACCCGGGGACGGAATCCACTCGGACCGGACTTCGCGGAAGCCTGGCAGGGATTTGCCTGCGAGCATGTCCTCAGCCGCTCTGTGCGGGACAGCGCCGCCATGCTGGACGCCACCGCAGGTCCGGATGTGGGTGCTCCCTACGCAGCACCTCCTCCCTCTCGTCCCTTTCTGGATGAGGTCGGCGAAAATCCAGGAAGGCGGAGTATCGCTTTCACCCACAAGCCGTTCCTGGCTGATTCTGTCCATCAAGACTGCATCAAAGGACTGGAAGAGGCAGTCAAATTATGCAAAAACCTGGGTCACGATTTAGTAGAAGCCGCTCCTCAAATCGATAGAGACATGTTTGCAAAAGCCTTCATGACCATTGTGTGTGCCGAAACCCGGGCAGGAATCGAAAAGGCTGAGTCTCTGATGGACCGGAAAGCGAAATACAGAGATTTTGAACCCTCCACCTGGATGCTCGGATTGCTGGGAAAACAATTGAGAGCCCCGCAGCTTTCTAACGCCAAATTCGCCCTTCAGCATATGTCGCGAAGGGTTGGTCATTTCTTTGAAAAGTTCGATATCCTATTGACTCCGACTCTGGCCCTACCCCCCATCAAAATCGGTGCGCTGCAGCCTGATAAAACTGAACGCTTCATCATCGAATTGCTGGGGCGTCTGAATGCGGGGGGAGTGCTTATGGCAGTCAAGGGAATCGAGGAGCTCGCCCAGAAAGCGTACACATTTATACCTTACACCCCGCTTTTCAATGTGACCGGTCAGCCTGCAATGTCCGTTCCATTGTATTGGAATGACAAAGGACTGCCTATCGGCGTCCAGTTTGTTGGACGCTATGCAGATGAAGCGACTCTCTTCCGTCTTGCCTCCCAGCTCGAAAAAGCGAGGCCCTGGTCAAACCGTCTGCCCTTTGTCTGTTCGGAAAGTTAAAGCTGACTAAAAAGGTTTTCTTCCTCTATGCTTTGGATTCGGCGGGCGGAGCCTCTGCAGGCGGGAACACATCATATTCATCGCCGAACTGAGCCAGGAACTCGACGCTGAACGCCCTGAACCAGTACCAAACGGGCAAAGTCACAACCGTCCCGATATAAGGAATCACCAGAAGTATCCAGCCTATACAACACGTTATAATCCCTGCCACTACGACAAAAATCACGAACAGGATCATGAAAACGAACATAAGAATTCCGAACAGAATGAAGTGAAAGGGGTATTTTCCGAATAGCGACAGAAACCGTCCCCATCCCCGGGTCGCAGGAATCCTGTGTTTATACATAATGGGAACGACAAAGCTATCCAGAAACAGAGAGATGTAACCTATGACTATGACCATGAAAAGAAAGATCAGGCCTATCAAAATCAGAAAGGGTACCGGAACACGATCGAAGCGGCTTTCTTGGTAAAGTTGAGAAGCGCCCACAAAGAAAAGCACCATAAGCGAGATGAACATTACGAAGCAGATCAGGATAAAGACAAAGCGCCATAAGAACAGCGAATCACCCTCCCGCTTGTATTCCCGCCATGGATTGGCGACTTCTACTTTATCAAGGACGACATTGTACAGAAACATAAACTTGCCTCTGGAACTCAACCAGAGTATGACGATCCCGATAACCACAGCGATAAAAACGCCAAATGCTATGAGTAAAAACCAACCAGGATGACCGGTCAGCCAATCCCAGGCTCTCGCTGGAAAACCGAGAAAATCACGAAAGCTCCCATCCTCACTCCACCTGGATCCGCTGGCTCCATGCTGGCTGTCAGCCAAGCCGGCCAGGAAAGCCGTAAATCCTACGACAAACCATTTGTGTAAATCGAAGGGTTGAAAAAGAGCCACCTTCATCCTGGTCCATGCTCGACCTAATGGTGCAAAAAATTCGATCCTCATATTCCTTTCCTCCCCGGGTGTCATTCGATTCCCTAACTCCTCACTTGTATTACCGATAATACCGCAAAAAAATTCGATCCACGGAATATGTATCTTTTTTCCATGAAGAAGTCAAACCACCCGCGTATCTTGTCTCTATCAAGGGGTCAAGGAATGGAAAATTTCTTGACTTAATTCTCACCATATGAAAAATCTAATTCTAACCATAACACGATGACATTATCTCTCCGGAGAATCCCCTTCCTGAAGAACTGCGCTGATTATCTATCGGAAGACGGGATCGATGCCACGGCTGAGGCGGGCAGCCACCCCACTGTGCCCAGATCCGTTTGGACAAGCCAGAATTCCTCGAACTGACCGAGGATGAAAAATTCCTTGCCTGTGCCGATCTTTTCCTTGACAACAGCATATGCCAATGGGGAATCCAGAACGACATGAGTATGCTCAGCCTGTTTATATTCGAGGATCTCTTCGGCCAGCTCAACACTTTGAGCAGGAACAAATCCTGATACTCCATCCGGCAGGTCGACACGATACATGCTGCTGGCAGCCGCTCGAACCATCATAGCTGTATATTGATCCAGTTGTGTCGTCTGCTGCGAGTCAGATTCTAAGAAAGCTTTCAGGGAGATCTTTCGGTCCTTTAACCTCACCCATCGGCCGAGCATCGCCAAATCTGCTCTGATGTCTTCTGGAGCAGAGTTTATTTCATTGATGTAATCGTAGGGATCGACCGGACCTTCTCCTTGAGCATAGATCCCGAAATGTAAATGAGGAGGCGTCCTCCGTGCATTGCCGGTGTTACCGATTGTCCCGATCTTCTGGAGGGCTCCCACATGAGTCCCCTCCGAGATATCCTGGGTCTGCAGATGGGCAAAATAGAGATACAGGAGACGTCTCGAATCATACAACCAGATGTTGCGTCCACCTCTATCGGATTCCCCGACATGCCGAACATAAGCCTTGGAAGGCGCAAGTACAGGGGTATGCCGCGGAGCGAAGATGTCGACACCATGATGTCTCCGGCGTCCGCCATCGCGCGGGGCACCGAATCCGCTTCCTATCGATCCGCTGTCATGCCCGGCAACAGGAAACTCCAACGACGCTACAGTGCGGATGATGACATTGAAGCGTCCGCCCCGCAAAAGTTCCGGCTGTAAGCGCACCACATACCATGCATCCTGCCGAGGTTCAAATTCCAGGTGTTTCTCGTTTTCATTTGCGCTGGCAACCAACTGCCACTCCTCTATCGTTGAGCCTTCGATTCGAAAAAGATCCATAAAAAGCCGGCATCTCCTCTGACCCTGGAATACCACATCGATTTCAGTCCTCTGCCCTCTTTTAACATGGAAACGGTAGGCCACAGCGAAAGCGGCAGCTTGGTCCACATAAAAAGCCTCTTGATACGGTGTCTCAATCTCCACGGGATCGCGTAAAGCTTTTTTCGAAGCCAGAATCCAATCACGGCCGAGCGCCGTATGGGCAAGATCCGCCATTCTCAGGGAATGGATGTAGGACTCGTGGCTGTTAGTCGGTTTGTAGGCCTCTGGAACGACCTCTTTTTTGCAGTGGAAAAGAGAAAGGACCACCATAAAGGCTAAAACATACCAAAAGTGACTCCATTTCTTATTGACTTTTATCTGCATTACGGCCAATTCTCACTCATATCGAGGCAGCTTTCATGCCAAATCTTCATAAAACGATGCTAACCTGGATTATTCAGATTAATTGTATACATTACATTTAAGCTAATAGCAACAGTCCCCTGTTGACTCTTTTCATTTTCCTTGATAACCTTTTCTCAGTCGAATCAAAAGCAGAATACGGCTTGACCTCAACTCAGATAAAGAAGCAAATAGAGAATTCAGATAATGAGGAGGGAATCCATGTTTGTACGTTTGACTATAATACATACAGAAGTGGGCAGGATAGAGGAGGCCTCGAAGCTCTTCGAAGAAAGTGTCATCCCTGCATTCAGAACCCAAAAAGGATATCAGGCAGCCTATTTCTTGAGTGACCGCATATCAGGCAAAAGCATCTGCATGAGTTTATGGGACAGCGAGGAGGACGCCGTTTCCAACGAACAAAGTCATCTCTACCAGGAGCAGTTAATCAAGTTCATGGATCTGTTCACAGCGGATCCGTATCGTGAAGGATATGAACTGGTAGTCAAAGATACGAAATAAAGATCTCTCACTCGAACGTAGGTTTTTAATATTTCCATCCAGATACGTCTTCGCCCTTAGGAGCGTTCCTGGTGATATGTTCGGCCATCATCTTAAGAAGCTCGGTCCTTTCCGGACCCCAACAGTGGGGCCTCCGATCCCCATATTCCACTACTCCAGCGTAATAAGGGTCTGTCGTTCCTTCTAGGAATTTTTCGAGCAAGCGGACGGCACTGTCCAGATAAAAAGTATCCATGTCTCCTACATAAATGTGAAGTTTTCCGACCAATTTTGGGCCGAGAGTTACCCAATCTCTCTCCAGGATATGCCGGAGGTCGAAGTTCTCCTTCCAGTACTCTGCAACAGAGTGATCGATCTCACCTGTCCGTTTATCGAAGAGGGGTTTCACATATCCGTCAGGTCCGACGGGTCCGAACACCGCTTCAAAAATATCGATCTGCTCACCGGACCGGTTTTTTGAGCCCATGACAAGCTCCATATGATTGCGCTGCTGGGTGGTCAATCTCACGATTCCATCAGGAGAGCGGTCGCTCGAAGTGGGTACCTTGACCCAGCCGAACTCTTTATAGTACGCATTCTTGTCCTCATAAATATTGACGGTCTGAAAATACCGGAAGTCGACTGGATCCGGGCAAAGCGCCCAGGTTCCTCCGAAAAAATCCGGGTGGAAAATCTGGAGGGCCAATGCCTCCCATCCGCCGGTAGATCCGCCTGATAGAGCTCGAGCGTAGGGTTCACGGATCACCCTGAAATGTTCCTCTACATACGGAATGAGTTCCTGCATGATGGCATCGCCGTAAGGCCCGCAGTTGGCCGAATTCACTGCGTAAGAGTCGTCATAATAAGGACAGGGGTGCTGGAAGGTGACAAGGATCATGCGAGGGCATTCCTCTGACAACCAGAATTTGGCGAAATCCGATCCCCGCCCCCTCCTTTGGACTCCTGCTTCAGTTTCATCAACCGCAAATCCGAAAGGCGGACGCAAAGAAAAATGGCCTTGGATATAATTCACAGGAAAGTGAACACCCGGAAGCTCATCATAACCTTTAGGAAGAAGGATGGTCGCTCCTAGATACATAGGCCGACCCCAGAATTCTGAGAGGATCTCACTCTGAAACTTGATGCGTTTGACCCACCTGTTGTCCAGGGGGAGCTCGATGGGAGGGATAATACTGGTGCAAACCAGCCGGATTATTTGGGCCGCTTTGGGATCGAGGTTCACTTTCAGGACATCGCTGTATATATTGCCTGGGGAGATATTCCACCGTTGGCCTTCCCACTGGTCATTGTGCAGCCAAACGGTATGACCGTCAGCCCGCTCAAACTCTGTATAGACGTTCACGAAGCCCTGAACATAATAATCACCTGGGGGAATGTCTTTCATGCTTTCGACTGGATACCCGAATATGTTTTCATCGATAATGACAGGCTCCTGGGGTTCGAGCCCTATGATATCTTTTCCGAAAAAAGGGACGCCGTGAGTTCTGACCTGGAGCCTGGGCTCTCTCCTTTCATTCTCCGAAATCATGACAAACACCCGACCGGTTATGGGCTCTGCATGGGCAGAGGCTGAGAAAGAAACCGCGAACTTCAGTCTGGATCCTGCGGCCTTTTGGCACGAAAAATTCGCGATCAGCAGGAAAAGAAAAACAACGAAAAATAAGATGGGCCATCCAAAACTTTTTTTATTCTTCACGACTCCCTCCAGTTTTATCTGAATTATTGACTTTTACCCGCATCTTTTTGAAACGGATGTTGAGTAAAACCATTGCTGCCGCTCGGGCCTCTTGACGACAAAATGCGAAAAAAAAGTTTTCGACTCTGGATCAGCAGGCTTACTGGCGCGGCTTCGACCTTATGCCGAGATAATAAGCAGTATTTGCATGAGGATCGATCTTTGTCTTTATTTTTCCTGGAAGAGCACTGAGCACTGGATTCAGGCCCGGGCCGTGCCCTGCATAGTCGCTCCAACCATGGATGCAAACGCCGATGGTCACGGCTCCTTCGTATCTTCCACGGCCGTAGTAGTCGTAATGGTCCCGAATGGCGATGAGGTCGCCCAGCTTGATTTTCTTCAAGTCATATTCTTCGATTATCGCCGGATCAGTCGTCTGAATGTCATAATCGATGTACTCTATGAATGGACCGCCTATTCCCGATCCCATGATATGCCCGGGGATTTCCATCGTTACAGGAACCACCAGCTGGTCGCCTTCTATGGCAATGCCCATGTTTTCCAGAAGTTCAGGAGAAAGCTTATTCACTCTCACATCCTCGAAGCCTTCAATCTTGAGCCCTACCCCCTGGGCTTTAACCTGAATTTTATCGTTCAAAGCGAGTTTTTCGAGAACGCTCTTCGGGAACCAGGCAAGATCATCTGATCCAGCATGCCTGCCGATGTAGAATCCCTTGGCTCCCTTAGCCTCACCAGAAATAACTTCAGCTTCGTTTCCTATACAAGCAAGAATAGCGATCGCACACTCGCTGGCTCTTTCTCTATCGCGTCCTTGGATGGTGACGTCGGGTTCGACATGATCTGCACTCGCCCAGCCGTAAGCAGGATCCCCCAGGGAGACCGTATAATTGATCGATGCCATGCCGATCGCCACCTTTGGCTTTCCTTCGTAAGTGGTCGAATATCCTCTGGTTCCTGCAGGCTGGACTACGGCTTCAACCGCAGTGGAAATAAGTTTGTCCTTATTGGTTTTCAAGGAGGCTTCACTCTTGCCTGTAGTGGATTTACTCATCTTGATATTGAGGTACTTTCCGATGTTTGCACCGGAATCGATCCGTGCTTTTAATTTGCCGAATCTAGTGGAAAGGATAGGGGTTACACCTATGCCCATACCCGAGATGTCGCTCGGTCCGGCGCACACCACACCCACAGTCGCTCCTCCTCTGTAGTAGCCCTTTCCATAATCGGTCTGGATATCCTTTAAAAACACGAGATCTCCGAAACGCAGCTCGTCCAACCCGTACTTCTCGATATCAGGCGGATAACATGTCTGGATATGCCAGTTGCCGTAAAGGCTTCCACCGCCTGCGCCCTGCCCCATGATCTCGGCAGGGATCTCTTTGACCACGGGCACCTCCAGCTCACCTTCTGCATTTTGCATGACCAGATCTTCTAAAACTTCAGGCGCCAGACCGTGAACGAATACGTCTTCGAATCCCTCTATCTCGAGGCCAACTCCACAAGCCTTGGCTTGAAGAACATCTCCTATAGTGAGCTTCTCCTTCACACTGTCTTCGAAATGAACCAGCACATAACTTCCGAACTTTCCGATAATAACGCCTTTCTTTCCTCTGGCTTCTCCGCTCAACAGCCTCACTTCGTTTCCTATAGAGGTGAAGGTCACCCATCCTCCGCCGTATCTTTCTTCTCCTGCTCCTGTTGTAGCGACACCGACTGTAGCCCTGTCTCCGTTCGCCCATCCGAAGATCTTATCGCCAATTTTCAGGTTATAATTGATCCCCCCGATGCCGATCGCCATCTTTGGTTTTCCGTCCCAGGTCGTTGTGTAGGATCTCGCGGGCTCGGCCGGTGCGATCTGACCTTTCACTGCAATCGAAAGAACCTTTTCTTTGTTCGTCGATATGGGCTGCAGATCTTCCTGCCCGCTGGCAAGAGCGGCGTCCTGAAGCGTGAAAGCTATACACAATAAAATTCCGATCAGGACGAGATTACTTTTTTTCATGTTTCCTCCTTTCAATCATATGCAAATACAGAAAAAAATTAATAAGGCCTATGTGAAAAGTCAACAATGATCACCTGCTCCCGAAGCGCGGATTTACGACGTTGCTGTAAATAGATCCGAAACGATAGCTGAATCCCATCTCCAGCCGTAAATCATACGATGTCGCTAACTGCTTCAGCTCAAGGAGAATCTCTTCTTTCGAAGCTCCACTCTTTGGCAGAGCGAGCTGATCCCTTACCCGGGAATATTCTCCCTCGATATTGAACGATAGGCCTTTGAAAACTCTCATAGAAAGGCCCGCTTCAAACTGTATGTTGTTTTTGCTCCAATCGTGGAGAAAACTCGATCCACGCAACTGCACCCCCATCGAACCCCAGGGTTCCTTCATCTCCCAAACGATCTGGAGCTGTTGGCTGAAGAGATTTTCTTTCTCCTTGTCAAAAATGGTGATCTCGTCATAACTCCGGAGGGAAAAGCTCAGGCGATACTGGATCCGGAGCTCCCGCCGCGTCGCCTGTTCATAGGGGAAGATATTGTACTCTACAGCAGGGCCAACCGTGGTGAACAGCTCGGCATTATCATAAGTAGAAGAATACAAACTCACAGAGGCCCCATAAGACCAGTGATCATTTATGCTTCTGACGAGTTGGGTGAAGATCGTTTTTCGGCTTGTCTTCGATTCAACCTTTTCCTCCTCGCTGACTTCGTAGCGCCTTTCATTGAAATTTCCATTGGCCCAAAAGCGAAATTTCGTCTCCTCGGTCGTGCGGTTTGCGGAAAGGGAAATGGAGTAAGAATAGCGTTTCGACTGTTCCTCAAAATTCAAATTTCCTCTGAAGCTTGTGTAAAACACCCAATAGTCCCACTTATCCTCCATTTGGACGGCCTGTGCTTGGGTTTTTTCTGTATAGGAAACCGTGATGAACTCCGCAAGAGGCGTATCGTAAAGATAAGGGATCAGTCCCTGTTTGAGTACATTAACAAAACCCTGCCTGACCTCATCCTCTGAATCCGTAGGTTTGGAATAATATTTCAGTGTCGAATCCCGGCCTTCGTATTTTCCCCTGCCGATAAATGCCAGGGTGTATTCTCTCCCACCGCTGCCGGTCCTCTGCCGGGTAACCAGGATGTGCACATCAGCACTTTCACGGTCCCTCACGTAATTGACAAAGGTAATTTCTGTCCGAATGTAGTCCAGATCACAATCCCTTCGGGAACAATCCAGAAATACATTGGGAGCAACAGAGCGTATTTGCTCAGCTTGAGGAGGGTCATCGTCATTGCCAGCTGGCACAGCAACAAGGACAACCGATAATGTCCAAAGAAAGACAAACAAAAAACATACAGCTTTTTTCTTCATCCGATTCCTTCTTCTCGGCTAATATTTAGCACTGTTTTGTATCGATATATGCTCTCGACGATATCTATTTGGTCCTAATGAATACCTGCGACCATGGGATCACGATGATTTCAGAACCCGGGGCCTCGACCGACCCCCTGAGAAAACGCTTATACAACCACGACTGCATGACCCAAATCCGCACAATCGTTGACTCTGGAATATCCTTTGCCGGGAGTGTCACTTCTGAAGAATAAAGATTGAGTCCTTCTAATAATTTTTCTCCTGTTTTAAAATTGTAGGCATAAACATCCACTGGCGCCTCGAAGCGGGTAAATTTCCACTCGACATTCAGGTCCTGTGCATTCTCGATGATATCCGGACGAGGCTCCGATAATATCAACCAGGTCGGAATTTTAAACCTATTCTTAACGATTCTGTTGTCTTGGGTCTCTATCCTGAGCTCAAACTCCTCGACAAGATCTTCCATCGGTACCTTGATCCTTTTTTCATAGTGGTCGATCTTGAAATCGAGGAGCTGAGAATACACATAGACATAAGCGTTATCGATAACCTCTCCGATGGGGGTCTTATTACGAAGCTGAACGTATGCTCGTATTTCGTAAAGATCCACGTCGTTGTTGTAATCGTAGCGGGAGAGATTGGCTGTAGGATAGATGGTTGCACGGATAAAAAGCGGGTCAGGTTCTGGAATCTCCTGCTGATTTTCTATTTCTTGGGATCGAAGAACCGCTGTCGATACCAGACAGATCCCTAATATGACGAGAACTGTTCGAGTTTTCATTACGCCCTCCTCTATGCAGGCTCATTCATAATACATCCTTTTCTCTCGTCAGAACATTACATTATGCACTCTGAGATTTATGGAAGGCAAGGAAATCTTTATCCGATGCACTTTTTCAGCAAATGGCTCTATTGACAGCTTTTTTTTTACTTGATATTCTTTTTCCTGCATTCATAAATTCCTGCGTCATCACATGGAGCAGAGAGACGTGACAGTCTTTTTTTTGGGGGAGATGCCAGGCCTGCTCTGTAAGTTCGCCGTGATAATGGAACGATAACTACTGCATACATAAGTTTAAGGAGGAAATCATGAAATCACCCAACAAATACCGATCCAGAAGAATAGCAGGGATTTTTTTGATTCTTTCATTTCTTTTTTTGCCGGTTTTTTCAGTGGGGCAGCAATCCGATCAAAACCAGAACAATGATGAGCTGCAGTTACTGAAGAGAGAGTTCTATAATTTGCAGCATCGTTTGGATGTGCTGGAAAAAATGATCGATGATGTGCTGTGGTATCATAAAGTGGGAGATATCTGCTATGTGGACAAAGTGCGGATTGTGGGGCCCCCTAATCCCCATGAAAAAAATCCCACTGCAATGGGCGCCAAAAATCCGATAAAGTTTTACAGCTATATTTTCATTCCCAACGACATCGACCGAAGCAAAAAATATCCGCTTCTCGTTTTCCCTCACGGCGGTGTCCATGGCGACTTCACCACCTATTACACTCATATTATCAGAGAATTGATGACCCAGCATTACATCGTTATTGCTCCTGAGTACCGGGGAAGCACAGGTTACGGACGCACCATCTATGAATTGATCGACTACGGCGGACTGGAGGTCGAAGATGCCTATTCAGCCCGCAATTATATGATCGAGAACTACTCGATTGTGGACGAGGAGAGGATCGGCATGATCGGATGGAGTCACGGAGGATTGATCACTCTGATGAATATCTTCGATCATCCCGATGACTACCAGGTGGCTTTTGCCGGAGTCCCTGTGAGCGATCTCATCTCTCGAATGGGATATGCATCCGACAGCTACAGGGAACTCTATTCTGCCGACTATCATATCGGCAAAACCGCTCGCGAAGATGTCCAGGAATACAGACGTCGCTCCCCAGCTTACAATGTTCATAAATTCCAGAACACTCCGCTGCTGATCCATACCAATACTAATGACGAGGACGTGAATGTCTTGGAAGTGGAGCATCTTATCAAATCATTGAAAGCCGAAGGGAAAAAATTCGAATACGAAATCTTTCAGGATGCACCAGGCGGACACAGTTTCGATCGTATGGATCTTCTGCTTGCCAAGAAAATAAGGGTTAAAATTTACAAATTTCTGGCGAAATATCTCAACCCAGATAATCCTATAGAGTCAGTGGAACAATTAATGAAAGCAGGATATCGTTAATGATGTGAGGCTTCATATCTGATGATCGGGGATATCAAAATCATTGGCCAAACCATCCAACTTCTTTCAAAATTATTCCAAAGAAAAAAAGAGAAGAGAAGAATGGACGTTATGCTCCTGCGTGAAGCCCATGCTCTTTTAAAAGAACTGGAGTCAACCTGGACATTGACATCGGAAAAAACAAAGGACCTTGTCGATTATACAAATCTGCTCCTTGAGAAGAGTGCGAACATAAGGCTCAGGGAAAACAAGGCGATTGCTCGAGAGATCCGCGGTTTTGCTCGGCGAAATTGTTATGCGGGTTCCCTCCCATTGTCAGAATCAGAGAGAATCCATAAAGAGACTCAAGGCCTTTTAATGAAAATTGCTGATAAACTTGAAACCGCCACCAAATAACCTGTCTTTAATTGGTGGCTTAATTGGCTTATAGGAATTTGGAGACTTCCTGATATACGGATTGGACAGAGATGGCTTTTAAGCACTCGTTATTATTGCAGAGAGATTTTCTGTGATTAAACGCAGAGACACAGGGACTGCAACTGAAGTTGGAATAAAAGACACGTGTATCATTATCCAGAGGCCCATACAATCTCGGAGTCTCTGGACCAAAAAAGACAAATGTCTTAATGTCTGTCATGGATGAAAAGTGAACCGGGCCGCTGTCATTGGTAATCAAGATGTCAGCAGCGTGATAAAGATCGATGAGTTCAGAAAAAGTGGTCTTCCCTGCGAAATTTATACATTTGTTCGATTCGGCTGCCTGGCAGATTTGTGCCGCTTCTCTCTTCTCTGATTCTATTCCAGTCAAGATTATGAAAATTCCTTCGTGCTTTAAAAGCAGCTTTATGAGCCCGATATATTTTTCAAGAGGCCATCTTCGGATAGGGATGATGTCACTTGCATTTGGGTTGACAAGAATCAGCTTCTCTGCATGCAGAATTTCATTATTTTCCTTTAAAAGTTTTGAAAGGATAGCCTCTTTCCCTTTGGAAGACATCTCAATTTTCGGGATGAGGATATCCTGTTTTGTATATGGGAATTTAGTCAGGGGAATATTGTCCACAGGACAATTTAAAGCATAAACCAGGTTGAGCATATTATAAGCGATGTGTATGTGGGGATTGAACGGCACTTTATGGGTTAAAAAATTGCCTCTGTACAATCCTTCGTTTGTCTGTTTGTGGTAACCGATTCTGTTCTTCGCTCCGATGATATAGCTCAAAAGTGCCGTGAACCTCGAAAAGAGCTCCATATCCAGGACGAAATCGATCTTTTCCTTTCTCAATTTTCGTACAGCACGGACAGATGAAAAAAGAAATTTGAAGATGCTTTTGCCTGGCATGGTGATGATATTTTCTTCAGAAAAAAAATCGAGGACATCCACAGCATTCCGTGTTTCCTCGAAAGTAAGAAAATATAAAGAAGATTCAGGATAAAGCTCTCTGGTCTTTCTGAAGAGAGAATACGAAAGAACCAGACTTCCCATCTCTGACATTTCGATAAAGAGAATTTTTTTCGGGTTTTTTATATAAACCGGCTTCTTGAAAAGTCTCAGAAATCTATGAAAAGCCGAAAAGAGGAGACAAAGTGGAATGCCAACATTCCGGTCGATGAACCTCATCAAATCGATGCTCATTTGCCTTGAATCCCGTCAATGAGTCATGGAGTAAATCATGTCGTTTACAGCGAATTGGATCATTTCCTTGCCTGAATACATGTGGATCTTTCGGTAAGGGCATGAGATGCTGTGATTCTGAATCCGGCCTTCTCGACCCAACTGTGGAGCAATGGGACCGAAATGATCTCCCGGTTCTCATCAGCAAGCAATCGTCCCAGGGCAAAAAGAGAACCGAACAGGGGTTGAGAGCTTTCAGGATCCGTATAATAGCCTCGAATAATCAAGAGCCCACCCGGAGCCAGCGCATCATATGCAGACCGAAGGATCCGAATGCAGGTGGAACTGTCCTGATAAAGGACATCTGAAAGAAGGACCACATCCGTGCCGGTCCCGTATGGTTCCTCGAGAATGTCAGCGGCTCGAACGCTCATGCGATTCTTCAGGCTGCTTTTCTTTATGAATCGATTCGTGACTTTCAAAACCTCTTTTTTGTCTAAGAGGACTGCTTGAAGATCGGGGTAATGACGACACAGGGTGATAGAGTAAAGGCCAGATCCGCATCCCACATCTATTAATGTCTTACAATCTGTTAGGTCGACGGCACCCGCCAATGCCTCAGCTTCTCCGAGCATTCCGAGGTTGTTCATCGCCTTAGTGAATAAATCAGGAGTGACTTCCGCCTTGGCTTCCTTCTCTCTGCATGTGCCGCCGCCCATAACCAGGTCGTAAAGTCTTTCCCAATTGCCAACTTCGATGGATTGAACTTCAATGATATCACCCAGATAAAGCGGCCTTCCTTCCACAAGATAAGCCTCGCTCTCATGCGAATTCCGGTAGCGTTCACCATGCCTTCGTAAAAGTCCGAGGGCCACACACCCATCCAGCAATCCTTCTAGAGGACGTATCCGAGCGCCTGTTACATTCGCAATTTCATCGATCGTCATCTCTTTTCCTGCAAGAAACGAAAATACTTTTAAGCGATTCGCCGTAAAAAGAACATAAATCGAATAAGGGGAGAAAATCAAGTCGTGGAGAAGCACTTGATATTTCATAAGCATTATTTCCTCCCTCAAACAAAATAATATCAGACAATTGAGATAAAACAAGCCTTTTTTGGTGAGAAGAGCGAGGGAGGAATTCAAGAAAATTTGTTACGGAGTGGATGGTTAATGATGTAAACCTTATTGGCTGCCGTCAATACTGAAAATATAGATGTACATATTATTTTTTTCAAGAAAAGTCTCGATGCGTTCGAGCTTATAGCCGGCAGCATTCATTTGAGCTTCCATCTCCTCAGGGGTGTTGTATCCGCTGTCTTTCTCATCCCTTGGAAGCCACTCGCCGATCGCCAACTTTCCATCGGATTTGAGTGCAGATCTTGCGTTCCGCATCAGCTCAACCGGATCATCAAAATGGTGGTAAGAGGAGATAACAAAGATCAGGTCCAGTTCTCCCTCAGGCAGCCTCGGATCCGTAACATCCCCGAGAATGGTCTCGATGTTTTTCAGCCCCCACCGTTTACAGCGTTGTTCCAAATGCCGCAGGGCAGCGGAATCTATGTCCTCAGCATAGACTTTGCCGCTCTCTCCGACTCTAACGGCCAGCTGCACCACATAGCGCCCGCGCCCTGCTCCGATCTCTGCAACGGTCATCCCCTGCACGATTCCGATGACATCCATGACCTTATCGGGTGGCTGGAGACGATTGAGTCTTGCCTCATTGAAATTCTCCGGAGCAAGGACACCCTCCTGTTCCTGACCAGGATATACAGCAGCCGAAAAGAACAAAAAGACAAAGAGGATAATGATGATAATGATTATGATATTATTTTTACACATGACTCACTCCCAATAATTGTTGACATGATCACTTATTAATCAGTTTTTCGCGCCTAATAGATTATCTGCAAAAAATGTACCAAAACTAATCTATAGGGTTTTCGACCATCTCCAAACCACCTTCTGTTCGATTCTGAACAATTCATATCCACATCCGGACGGATTCACTGCGGCTTGGAGAGCTGCGAAGCGGTAAGCTCTTTTTTTGCTGTTCATTTCCTACAATACAGTCAAGAACCACATCTACAACATCTATCAGAAGCTGGGCGTGAACAGCCGGGGACAGATGATACACGCTGTACTGCAGGCACAGAGAGAGCGAGAGAATGCTCTAGATAAAAAAATCTTAAATAGGATATAACTGCTTTCGAAATGAACTGCACCGACGCGGTCTAATCGTTTTGAGAGATTCTCTCCCAAATCGCTTCGATATTGTGTTCATGGATGTCGATATCCCGCCTTTTGGTTATCCTGTCCTTGAAATAAGGAAAGTCCTCTTCTATGCTGTATTTCTTCTTGGCTTCTTCCAAGGACAGCCCCTGACGGTGCATCTCCGATACTTCCTGCCACAGGGTGCTTAAGTATCTGTACTGCTGGCTGAATGTCTCGACAGAAAGAAACATATCCGAATGGGCCATGTTCACATATTTGATCTCCCTTCCGCTGTCCACGATTCTGCCCCAGTTCTCCAGGGTGACCGCAAAGTCAGATTTCAGTTCCTTTCTGATATACGGCAGCACTTGATCCGGAGGCACATCTCCAATGGCGACAAGCCCTTCTTCTGGCACAAAGATCACGATGTCGCTGTCCGTGTGCATGCCTCCTAGAGAATACAGCTCTAGGGTCATATCCCGCATGTCGAGTATCAGAATTTTTTCGAACAATATGGAAGGAAAGGTGGGAACAAAACCCCTCAGTAGTTCTGGAATCGCCAGCTCGAGGCAGGCAATGAACTCCTGTGTAAACTTATAATCTCTGGATTCGGGCTCCAAATGTTTCAACGCTTCTTTTCGGTCCTTCAACATGCCCTTAAATTTATCGACAAGTTTGGCCAATCCTTCCCCGGTGAGTTCCTCTTTCATCCCTGCCGGGACGTTTTTATGCCCGATAATCGTCGCATCGGCATAAATCTGGTTCCCGGCCGTGTGATCGTGGTGGAAGTGTGTGTTTATCAGATATTTGAAGTCGCTTCTCCCGAATTCTTTCTGGATCACCTGCCTGATTCTGGCATCATGGGACCGGTTCAAGCTTGTTTCGATCACCACGATTCCTTTCTCGGTCGCCAGGGCAACTGTAGCGATCGACTGCATGTAGTCGCAGGCCCAGACGATCAAGACTCTGTCGCTCAATCTCTTTTGATGCAAAGGCAGTTCAGATCCCCCCTGATGTGCTATCGGCAAAAAGACAATCAGTAGGATGAATGTGGCGATTTTGCTCATTAAGTGCGTCATTTCCCCTCCATTCGGAACAAATTTTTTTAGATTTATACGACATTCGGCTTTTTTTGGTTTTTAACAAGCTACAATTAATGCTCAAAAATTTCATTCCGGAAAGCGTCGAAAAAACTCTCGTCGGTCTTCTGGCCGATGTTCGGGGAATACAAGAAGCAGACTATATCCTCCGCAAAGTACGCCGAGGACGATTTCTATAATGAAAAGGTCATCAGCCAAAATTTCGTCCTGCGATTCGTCTACTGACCGTTTTAGTTTTTCTTCTCGAGCCAAACTGGGGAATGAGGAATAGAGGATACTTTGAAGGGGGAGATTATCCCGGTTTTGTTCTGCTCGCCATAGAGTATTCTTTTGCCGTTCAGAATGGGCCACCAATTTCCATGTTCTGCCCTGATGCGCTCCCTCGATATCAGGAGGTAAGCCGTAGGATGGGCAAAAAAGGCTTCTGGTAAGAGATCCACCCAAACAAGGAGACAGTTGTCATTAATTCTGTACAATTTTTCCGCAGGCCCATCCGCAAGCCGGTCTTGGGAGGTGAGCTCGTGGGGATAGACATGGATGATGATCTTCTCATCGATATATCCATTAGCGGATATGAGCGCCAGTTCAAATGGACTGATAAGGGCATAATTTTCGTGTTCGTTATGGAGAATCATTTTGCCGTTGAGGACCGGCCACCAATCCCCCCTCTCTGTCCGGATATTCCCCTTCGATATCAAAATATAGGCAGTTTCATGGGCAAAGAACATCCCGGGGAACAGATCGACCCATATAAGAAAGGTATCTTCCTGTATGTCTAATTTTTTGCCAAATGGGCCGTCTTGAAGAGAGTCCTGAGGGGAAAGGGCGTGGGGATAAAAATGGACCTCGATGGGATGATCCTGAACCTGGGCGAACAGCGCCAGGGGAAAAAACACGATAATAATAATGCTGAACTTTTTCATCACTTATTCCTCCTCTTCCATTAATCAATCCTGTACCCACCCAATTAAATATTCAGCAAAAAACATGCCAGAGATTCTCTATTTCGGAAATCTGCAAAAATCCCTTCCTATCGATCGAGCCAGCAGCTTGAGGGTTTCTCTTGTAGGGAGAGCTAGAGTCATTCGGCCCCTTGAGGTTATAATTAGCGTCTGCGGCTTCGTTCTCTCAGTAATTCGAACATGAGATGCCCGATTTCGGTATTGTCAAGATAGGGCCCGTGTACCGGATCTGTTTCATCGGCCAGAACAGCAAACCGTTCGCTCCCGTATCCCTTTGCATACAGGGGAACAAGAGAGTTGGTATGCTCGTCAGAGTGCCACTCCATTCCAGGGACCTCCCCTTTTCCTTTATTTATCAGTGGTTTCCAGGTTTTGGACAGGTCTCCATCGGGCGGTTCTTTTCTCGACCCCGGGCCGGTGATGTAACCCGTCTCATGGTCGCTTGTGACGATGATCAGGGTATCCTCCCAGCGGCTGTGGGATTCGATCCATTCCACCACAGCCTCCACTGTCCTGTTGAAGAAAATCTGCTCCTCGATCAGGCGTCCAGTTTGGTTCTCCTCCCCCGCCCAGTCAACAGCTCCTCCTTCGATCATGAGGAAAAATCCATTAGGGCCATCATCGAGGACGTTGAGCGCTGCCAGGGCCATTTCACTCAAGGTGGGGACAGTTGGAATTAAGGGAACATCGAATGGATCAGCCTGCTCCTCACCTTCCCGTTCCTGTTGGAGGGTTCTGTAAGTGGGAACTATCCCGAAGACCCGGCTGGGTGTCGGTCCTTCAATCAGAGACCGGAATGCCTCAGCAGTCTGGATCACTGTCCAGGGCTCAGCTCTGCCGTCTCCGTCAGCATCGGCACCTAATTCGCCGCCGATAAGAGCCTCCCATGTTTCTTCATCTCCCACATAGCGGAAGTTCGGCTCCTCTACAGGCCGCCCGGACTTATCATAGTAAGGGTGGCCGCATCCCATGACTACCTCGGCCGAACTCTCCCGGATGATCTGTCGTGCGATGTCTTCATACTCATAGCGGTTGTCAGCATGGGCTAGAAAGGGAGCCGGAGTGGCGTGACTGAAAGGCACCGAGGTGACGGTTCCTGTTCTCTTGCCTAAATCCTCAGCCAGCTCGATGATGCTTTTGAGCCTGGCCCCTTCTGGGTCGAGGCAGACCACGTCATCTATGGTTTTTACACCGGTCGCCATGGCTGTGGCAGAAGCTGCGGAATCGGTGGGATTAGAGAGGACAAAGTCAAAGGATGCCCAGGCTTTTTGAGGATCATAAGGTGTACCGGAGACAGAATGAGTGCTGACAGCAAATCGGACAGGAAAAGAATCGTAGATTTGAGTTTCGGTCCGGCCGTACTGGTAAAGGCTAGCCAGATCGAAACAGTTGTAGCCGCAGCCGTCTGAGATCATGAGGATGATATTCAGCGGCCGGGGAGCCCTTCGGCAGGAAGGGAAAAGGGAGAGAGTGAAGCCAATGACCAGAAGAACCAGAATGACAACAGAGGACTTCTTCTTCATGCCTATTACTCGGATTGAAGAAACGAAGCGTTTTCATATCACATATGGTCAGATGGAGTCAATCAATGACTTTACAGCGTAAGCATCTCCAAAACCGTGATGGCATAAGGGCATTGGGGAATGGATTGAGCGACATCGGAAGATTTAGCCTTCTCGAGCCAAACTTTGAGGGAATCCGACGAAGTCGGACCTGAGGACTGTTTGAGCACGGTTTGATCAAGGGGAGTAGCATGAAGATCTCAGAGGATAACAAGGTACAAGAACGGATAAAGGCGCGGAGTTCCGCAAGGCCGAGAAGTTTGGTGAGGGAATGGCGTTTAAAATCTTACTGGAGCGAATACATTCCCCAATGCTCTCTTCTTCGGTCACGGATTTTGAGATGCTTCCTTTTACAGCCTTGAACATGAGAATAAAAGACAAGATGTTTGTTTTTGGCCTCACCAAGGCCCTGCCAGTAAGTTTTAGTCATTTTACGAGCATTCCATTATCGGAGCCTAATCCTAATCATATTTTGGTGCTCTTCGACTTCGGCTCCACTGAATTCAGCATGGAATCCTTTTGCTGTTATTTTGATCTTGCCTTCAATATTCTCGATCAACGGCTCTTCTGAGATCCCGGCGACCGCGAGCTTTTCCACACCTGTAGAGCCGTCATTCTCTGTGATACTCATCAGTTCCCGTACTGTGACTGCCCCCCTGTCATTCCGCAGCATCAGCAAAAACTCGTGAAGCAGTTCCCTTTGAGAAAGGGTTTCAGTACGGTCGGCAAAAAACATCACCAGTCCAAGCGGTGTTTGAAAGGAAACAATTTCAATCCGGTATCCAGGCTGAGAGTCGAATTCTTCCCTCAGTCTTTGTACAGTATTCTTTCTTTCCCTAACATCTTCCTTGGCCTTTTGTAAAAATGATTCCTGTTCTTCATCGGAAAATACACATGTATGATCGAAAGCGGAAACAGCCATTTCGAGAATCTCATGGAGATACTCTGTTTGACCCGACTCCATGGTCTCTTTCCAATCGGGATCCAGCATGTCGAGAATGGCCGCTGTCCATCTGCCCATAAGATACCCCAGATGCCGGATTGCACCGGGAGCGAATCCGGGATCCACAGGAATCCGGCTAAGATCTTTCCCACCTGATATACATTCAATGTATTCGGCCAAGCCTTCAAAACGCTGCAGTTCTCCTTCGTATTGAATGAGAACATCGTCCAAAAAACGATGTCTTTTATCCCGCCACCTGAGAGATTCTTTAATCCATCCTGATGCCTCCTCAGGGGCCTGGGAAATGACCGCTCTTCGGAAGGCTTCTGTTTCCAGTCTGCGGAAGGCTAACATTTCCGGAGTATCTAATGGATAATTGAAGAGATAACTGTCATTAGGACGCCAATCCGGGTGTTTTAGCCTTTGGAATACATGGAACTGCTCATGAATGATTATACCTGCCAGGTTTTGCATGGAATATTTCTCCCCCGTAAGCCTGGAATGGGTTCTCAGAACGGATGTCGCCGTCCAGATGCCATTAAGCTGCACCCGACTGTTTCCCCTTACCTGATCATGCTGGCCCTTAAATATCCATGCATCCTCATTTTCCCTTAAAACCATGAATGCTTCGGGCGGTGAAGGATGTTTGAAGAGATATGTATTGATACCGTCAAAAATAGCTGTGGGGATATCTCCCGGATAAAATCCTGGCCAAAGGGCATCCTTTTTCACCCGGTTGATCTCATCCATCAGTTTAAAAACATCAGCCACCGGAATTTTCGTATGAACCTTCATCCCCATGCTGCAAATCGACATAAAGCAGACCAAAATAATTCTGAATATCATTCAGGACACTCCTCTCGATGAATACATTTCATGAATTTATTATAATTATTTTTTTGGTTTAAGATCTTCGATGATTCTGGCATCCACCCAGTAAATATCGCTCAATCCGTTTTTCGCCCTGTTATGACCATTCATGAAATCTTCATAGGTGAACGGTTTATCCGGAATTCTTCTGCCGTCTCTTCCTGCACCCGTAAAGAAAAGATATTTCCCATCTGGTGACACCATCGAACAGTATTCCGAGCCGGGTGTGTTGATTTTATCGCCTATATTCTTGGCTGTCGTCCAGTTACCTTCTTGATCTTTAAAACTGACATACAAATCACCTGACCCGAATCCTTCAGGGCGATTCGAAGTAAAAATAAGGAAGCTCTCATCGGGTGAGATATATGGATCAAATTCTCTATGCTCTGTATTTATGGCATCGCCGAGCTTAACGGCTTTCGAATATCTTCCTTCAATACATTCCGATCTGTAAATGTTGTTTGTCCCGGGACCTTCCCTTTGGCTCGAGAAGTAAATTGTTCCGCTTTCTGCCATCATCGGATAGAAGTCATGGCGATCGGAATTGATATCTTCACCCAGATGGATCGGACTTCCCCAAGTATCTCCCTCTTTTTCCACCATCCAGAAATCATAGTCTTCCTTAGGCTCTTCACTCCCTGGTACCGGCCTGAGAGAACTGAACAGAATTTTGCTGCCGTCGGGAGACATCGTCACATCGATGTCACCGTATCTGGATGCAAATGGCAGTAACTTTGGCTGCGACCAATTCTCCCCTTCCATTCTCATCTGGAAGATCGACACAGCGCCTAAAAAATTCCGCACACAGAAATAAAATTCGCGTCCATCGGGGGAGAACACAGAATTCAACTCATCGAGACCTGTAGAAACGATCTTCGGCTCAAAAACCTCTGGTGTATTTCCCGGCGGTCTCTGGCCGAGATAAGGACCTTTAAGGACCTGAACACCATCCCCTTGAGCGCAACTTTCAAATATGATAATTGCGCACCATAGAATTCCAATACATAATGCTTTTGGTTTCATGGCTTTCTATTCTCCTGTAATTCTTTTGGTTTAAGATCTTCAACGATTTTCGCAGCCAGCCAAAGCGGCTTACTTCTTCTCCTTATATTTGCGGTATTCATCCTCAGCCCGCTTGACTGTTTCTTCTGAAAAAAGATCCTTGATGCGGGTGGGCGATTGCTTTTTGGCGATCTCATCAGCTACCTTGAGAACTGCGGTCTCATCAAACTGATGCCAGTGATAGATATAAATGATACCGTTTTTAAGGTCGAATACATTCGAATACAGCGTATTCCCGACTGCGCCCTCAACGTGGCAGGCATCCAGAATGGACTTGAAAGAATCCACTGTAAGATCCTTCTCATCCTTTATCTTATCCAGCATCTGGACTGCCTTATTGTAACGCCAGCACGGATAGCTGCCGCGATAAGTATTCTTTGGATTGGCCCGGTTGAAATTGGTGGAAACCAGGTACCCGTCCCCGGGTGGCTTCCTGGTGAACGCGAGCTCTCCATCCGGTCCTGCACTGATGACAACAGCATCGCCCGATGCATCTGCCAATAACACCTGCCATCTGAGCGACGAACCCCAGTTATACTTTTTGGCCAGGGCGATAGCTTCTTCCACAGTCGCACAAGTTTGATAAATCTTTTTTATGATATCACCGCGATCCTGGAGCTCAGGATGAGGATTCAGAGGAGCTTCCGGTAAAGCATTGAAATCAAAAGCTAGGCCTTTCTCATTTACACCTCCTTGGGGGAAAAAGTTGTCGAAACCGAGAAAGACTCCACCGTATGTTTTCTCACCGGAAGGTTCAGCCCAATAATACGTTTCTGGGATTCTATAATCCTCGTTATTTCCGTAGAGTACGGTACTGTCGAAGGAAGCAGCAAATATCGTACATGATCCAGGAACTAGGCATGATTCTGCCGCCTTAAACCTTTTGTTGTTTTCTTGAGCTGCGGTTTGAACAAAACAGACAATGCAAATAAGCAAAACTGAAATTTGAACTTTTGACTTCATGTTTTATCTCCTTTTATAAAAATAAATAATCTTAAACGTGTAAATATTCTGCTTTTTTTGACATTTTAAATAGATCGAGCATTGACTGTCATCCGATATCAGCAAATTCCGAGTGCTAGTCCTCCTTAGCGTTGTGCATTATCGATGTGTTAATATCTAGTTTTGGAGCCGCTTCAACTTCTCGATAGCATTTTCATTGTAGGGATTTAGCTCGAGTGATTTCTTATAATATTTTATTGCGGAGGGATTGTCTCCACTCTTCATAAAATATTCCGCATAACTATTCCATGCGTTAAACGACTTTGGGAACAATGTTATATTCAACTCGAATGCAGCCCGGGCCTCTTCCATTTTATCTTGATCCATGAAGTGTAATACTTCATACGCTCCCGCACAATATCTCATTTATTCTAACA